>Ga0316197_10002383_pt1 | contig 13413 bp, 13 predicted proteins | sample OudBiesiAoxic_MG_FD_204939 | JGI IMG/M metagenome (GOLD analysis project Ga0316197, IMG submission 204939) | Coastal sediment microbial communities from Oude Bieten Haven, Netherlands - site A oxic | ecosystem: Environmental > Aquatic > Marine > Coastal > Sediment | place: Netherlands...
CGCGCATCTCGGCGAGCGCCTCGACGATCGTGCTGCGCTGGAACCAGATGGCGCTCGCCAGCGCAGCAGCCACAGCGACACCGACCGCGCGCCGCATCCATCGGCTCGATCGGTCAGCGGTCACGAAGCGGAACCTAGAACCCCCGCCGCGCTCGCGCTCGACCCTGACCCCAATTCACGTTTGCGTTGCGATTCGGGAGCGGATCTGCTCCCAAACACTCATGCAAACGGTCTCATGCGCCCTTGATGGGGCTGGGGGCGTCTTCTCCGAGCTCGAACTTGACGAACTCCTCGCTGGTGTCCTCCCAGTCCTCGAACTGGATCACGCCCATCTCCTCGAAACGATGACGCAGCCACAGGTCGTTGCGGTCGAGCAGGCCGAGCTTCTTGCAGTTCGGGACGATCTTCGAGAACAACATCTGCTGGAAGAGATCGCGGGTCGGGTCGCGCAACACGATCGGCAGCACGTCCTTGGGCGCCACACCCATGCGCTCCCACACCTCCTGGGAGAGGAACCGGTCGCGCATGCGCACGGCCGCCTCGTAGGCGAATTCCTGACGGTCCTTCATCTCGGCGTCGGTCATCTCGGCGTAGACCTCCTTGAGCGAGAGCACACCGAACGCAACGTGACGGGCTTCGTCGCTCATCACGTAACGCAGCAGCTTCTTCAGCAACGGCTCCTCGGTCATCTGATGCATGAACCCGAACGCCGCCAGCGCCAACCCCTCCACCATGACCTGCATCCCGAGGTAGGTCATGTCCCACCGCGAGTCGTTGATGATGTCGTCGAGCAGCATCCGCAGGTGGGCGTTCACCTGGTACCCGCCGCCCATCTTCTCGTCGAGGTACCGGCCGAACACCTCGACGTGCCGGGCCTCGTCGACCACCTGCGTGGATGCGTACAGCTTGGCGTCGTACCACGGCACGGTCTCGGTGATCTTGGCGGTGCACAGCAGCGCACCCTGCTCACCGTGGAGGAACTGCGACAGCGTCCACTTGCGGTTCTGGATGCCGTAGTCGAGCCACTCCTTCTGGCCCCAGTGCCCGATGACCGTGTCGTCGTAGAGGTTGGGGTCGATCCCGGCGGCGGTCGCCACTTGATCGCCCGACACCACCTTCTCCAGGTCGACCTCGGTGTCCCAGTCGAGGTCGGTGGTGGCGTTCCACTGCCCGGTCTTGGCCTTCTCGTACAGCTTGCGCAGCGCGGGCCTCGAGAGGCTGTAGTCCCACGTGAAGATCGCATCGGCGTTGTCCTTCACGGCGTGCTCGACCTCGTGGGGGTCGGTGTTCGACACGGCGAGGATCGCCTCGAGGTCGTCGAGTTCGGCGCGGCCGATCAGCGACTCGTTGTCGGCGTCGCTGGCGTGGGGATCGGTGACGGTCATGGGTTCAACTCCTGGTGAAGGCGGTATCGGTGGGCAGATCGGTGTCGGTGAGAGGCGGGATCGGCGATTCGGCTGGGATGAACGACGCAAGGAACGCTCGCGCCTCGCGCTCGTCGCCGAGGTCGACGTGGTCGGAGGGCGACAGGAAGTACGAGATCACGAGGCGGGCCACGAGGTCGATCAACGCCCTCGCTTGAGCTCGCGGGAGGAACTCCTCGACGAACGGCACGAGATACGTCGCCGCGACGCGCGTGATGCGCGGCATCCCCTCGACCGTGAGTTCACTGAGCATGGCGCCCGGCTCCGACGCCAGCATCACGGCGAGGTGCTCGTCGTGGCGCAGCTCGTTGGTGGCGCAGGTGACGGCGCGCACGAGCAGGTCCTCGAGGGTCGACGATCCGGCGATCCGGTCGAGGAGCACGGAGAAGAACCGGTCGAGTTCGTACACCCGGTGGGCGTCGAAGATCACGTCTCGCCCGCCGGGGAACATCCGATAGAGCGTCGCTCTCGAGATCCCGCTCTGCTTGGCGATGTCGTCGATGGTGACCTTGTCGATCCCCCACCGTTCGAAGCAGGTGGCGACCGCGTCGATGACGCGCACCTCGGTGTCGGTCCACTCCCGTCGTCCGCTTCCCCCAACCACGAGGTGAGACACTAAGACGTTTTCCGTCTCACCGTCAAGCCCTGATCTCGCGCTCCCCCTGCGCCGGGCATGTCGGCGCGGGACCGCGGCGCCCGGAGCGGTAGGTTCTGCGCAGCGTGAACAACAACCGAAGGAGCCACACCATGCGAACCTCCACTTCCCTGCGTCGGATCGTTCCGGTCCTCGCCGCGTCCGCCCTCGTCTTCGCCGCCTGCGGGAGCGATGACGACAGCGACTCCAGCGAGGCGACCGACGCCCCGGCCGAGACCGACGCCGCAACCGGCACCGACGCCCCGGACGCCACCGACGCGCCCGCCTCCGGCGGCGAGGGCTGCGACGCCACGATCTCCGACGGCGTACTCACCATCGCCACCGGCGAGCCGGCGTTCTACCCGTGGGTGATCGACGACGCCCCCGAGACCGGTGACGGGTTCGAAGCAGCCGTTGCCTACGCCGTCGCCGCCGAGATGGGCTACGACGCCGACTCCGTCGAGTGGGCCCGCACCACGTTCGACGAGGCGATCCAGCCCGGCGCCAAGAACTTCGACATGAACCTCCAGCAGTACTCGATCACCGAGGAGCGCCGGGAGAACATCGACTTCTCGCTGCCGTACTACACGAGCAACCAGGCGATCGTGGCCCTCGAGGGCTCGGCCGCCGAGGGCGCGACGACCGTCGCCGACCTCGTCGACGTCAAGTTCGGCGCGCAGGCCGGCACCACCAGCCTCGCGTTCATCGACGAGGTCATCCAGCCGAGCCAGGACGTGTTCGTCTACGACGACAACGTCGGCGCCAAGGCGGCCCTCGAAGCCAACCAGATCGACGCCGCGGTGTTCGACCTGCCGACCGCCCTGTTCGTGTCGGGCGTGGAGATCGAAGGCAGCCTCGTCGTCGGCCAGTTCCCGGCAGATGCCGGTGGCACCACCGACGAGTTCGGATTCGTGTTGGAGAAGGACAGCGCACTCACCCCCTGCGTCGACGTTGCGATCACGGCGATCACCGACAGCGGTGAGCTCGATGCGATCACCCAGGAATGGCTGGCGGACTTCACCGGCGCTCCGGTGATCACGGTCGAGTGACCCGCCCGGCCACCCGACACGTCACGACGACACCATCGACCGCCACAACACACCGATGACCGACCGATCGACTCGACGCGAGATCTACGAACGATCTCGTCGTCGACGATCGATCGTCATCGCCGCCACGAGCACGATCGTCGTCGTCGTTGCGATGATCGTGCTCGTGCCGATGGCACCCGGTTGGGACCGCGTACGCCAATCGTTCTTCGACGGCGACGTGTTCGTCGACACCTTCCCCGGGCTCGTCGAGGCGTTCTGGCTCGACGTGCGCATCCTGCTGTGGTCGACGCCGCTGATCCTCATCGTGGCGCTGCTCGTCGCCCTCGCTCGCAACACCCGGAGCCCGGCGCTGTTCCCGCTCCGCGCGTTCGCCATCATCTACACCGACGTCCTGCGCGGGATCCCGGTGATCCTGCTCGTGTTCCTGATCGGCTTCGGCGTGCCGGCGCTCGGCCTCTCACGCACATGGGCCAACCCGGTCATCTGGGGCACGGTCACCCTCGTGTTGTCGTACTCGGCCTACGTCGCCGAGGTGATCCGTGCGGGCATCGACAGCGTCCACGAGAGCCAGCGCGCCGCCGCGCGATCACTGGGCATGACCAGCCGCCAGACGATGGGCACGGTCGTTCTGCCCCAGGCGTTCCGACGGATCGTCCCGCCGCTGATGAACAGCTTCGTCAGCCTCCAGAAGGATGTCGCGCTCGTCAGCTTGATCGGGCCCGTCGAGATCCTGCGGCAAGCCGGCATCGACAAGGCCAAGTTCGCCAACTTCACCCCGTACGTCGCCGCCGCCATCATCTTCCTGGCGATCACGATTCCCTGCACTCGCCTCGCCGACTGGGCGCTCGCACGTCAGCGCCGGCGGACCGGCGCCACCACGATCGCATGAGCGCCCAACCCAAGATCCAGCTGCGATCGGTGTTCAAGGCGTTCGACGACACCACCGTGCTCGATGGCATCGACCTCGACGTGGCCGAGGGCGACGTGATCACCCTGATCGGGGCATCCGGGTCGGGCAAGTCGACACTGCTGCGCTGCGTGAACCTGCTCGAGCCGATCGACGACGGCGAGATCTTCCTCGACGGCGAGGACATCGCAGAACCCGGCCTCGACCCCGATCCGATCCGCCGACGCATCGGGATGATCTTCCAGAGCTTCAACCTGTTCCCACACATGAGCGTCACCGACAACGTGGCCGTCGGCCCGCGCAAGGTGCTCGGCGTCTCCAAGTCCGAGGCCCGCCGCGACGGCCTCGAACTGCTGACCCGCCTCGGTCTGGCCGAACGGGCCGACGCCTACCCCGATCAGCTCTCCGGCGGCCAGCAGCAGCGGGTGGCGATCGCCCGTTCACTGGCGATGAACCCGGAGGTGATGCTGCTCGACGAGATCACCTCTGCGCTCGACCCCGAACTCGTCGGCGAGGTCCTCGACGTCGTCCGCGACCTGAAACGCAACGGCATGACGATGTTGTTCGCCACACACGAGATGGCGTTCGCCAGAGAGATCAGCGACCGTGTGTGCTTCCTGCACCGCGGCCGCATCCTCGAGGAGGGCCCGCCGGCGCAGATCTTCGAGTCGCCGAGCGAGCCGCGCACCCAGGCGTTCCTGCAGCGGGTCATCGACGCCGGGCGCATGTAGCCCGGCGGGTTGCGTCAGCTCGACACGCCGCACACGAGGTCGCGGTTCAGGCACACCCTGACCTCGTTCTCGAGCGCCTCCTGGTCCCAGACGTTCCAGAAGTCGGCATGTGCGGTCTCGGTGCCGCCCGAGGCGAGCGAGAGACCGCTCGGATCGACGGCAGGGAAATCGATGGCCATCTGAAGCTGCGGGATGGGCACCGGGTGCGACTCGGCGCACGTTCCGGCCTCGCTGTAGCGCACGTGTGCACCCGATCCGAGGCCGCTCAATCGGGTGTCGTCCCAACAGTCGGGAAACGAGATCCACAGCCGCAAGCTCGTCGGCGTGGTGGGTTCCAGCTCGGTGTCGCCATCGAACTGGATCCGACAGTCGGGCGGGCGCTGCTCGCGGACCGAACCGGTCCCGCAACCCCACGCCACGATCTCCAACGGCTGCTCGTCGTCGGCCCCTGCATCGCCGGCGACCATCATCAGACCGGCGGGATACGGTTCGATCGTGGCGGGATCGACGCCGGGGCCCGGACGGTAGTAGGCCGTCAGCTTGGTCGGCATGACGACATCGCCGGTCTCGTCGAGCAGCGCCGGCGCCCAGTACGACGCCGTGTCGCTGCGGCGTTCACAGGACGTGTCGCTGCCGATGACCCGGTCGTAGTCGGGATCGGCGGTGATGTCGACATTGCCGAAGAACTGATGCAGGTGGCTCTCACCCGGCAGGTCCGGCAACACGATCGGGTCGTCGTAGGCGAGGTGACTCAGCTCGCATTCGACGATGAACTGGGCGACATTGCCCTGCGGGCCGTTGCGCAGTGGGTCGCGCTCCTCCGTCGACGTCGGGCCGTCATCGGCGGCGCAGGCACCCAGCACGAGACCGGCCACGACGAGCAGAATGCCTCGTCGGGGCCGACCCGGGCGGGAGTGGGATGCGCTCACCGATGCCAACCTGCCGGCGATCGGGCGTCAGCCGGCGCTGGAGTAGAACGGCTCGGTCGGCAGCGCGATCGAGCCGGTCTCGACCGCTGCCGGGAGCCCGACCGCCGGGCTCGCCGGAGCGTTCTCGGGGTCGTCCATGCCCGGCAGTTGCGGCAACGGAGGCAGCTCGACGGTCTGATAGTCGACCGGTGCCGGAGGCTCGTAGGTCACGATCTGGATCGGGTCGAACGCATCGACGGTCCAGTCACCCGAGCCCTCTCCCTCACACGGGGCGAGCGTCTCCAGGTCGGCGGGCTGACTGGTGGTGAACGTGTTGCCAGCGAAGCAGTTGCCGAGCTCTTCGGTCGGCGTACCGAATCCGGAGTTGACCATGTCGGCGAGACCACTCTCGGCGATCGAGTTGTCGGCGACCCGGTTGAAGTACGGGTTCCAGACGAGGTACGTGTCGGCGACGAGGTCCTCGGGTGTGACCTCTGCGAGCGGCTCCTCGCGCTGCACCTCGCAGGGCACCTCCCACTCGTCCTGCTCGGGAAGGTCGTCGTTGGGGTTCTCCTCCGGGAACGGCGCAATGGCGATGCCTGCCCGCTCGTGGTCGTAGACGAGGTTTCGTTCGACGACGTTGCGATGCGCGCCTGCGACGGTGATCCCGGTGCCGTAGGCGAGGTCGGCGAGGCCCTTCGACGGGGTGTCGGGATTGCTGTTGCCGAACACGACGTTGCCGATCACCGTCGACTCGCGTCCGGGGTAGCACAGTTCGTAGCTGCCGGAGTTCGGCACGATGCCTGCGCGGTTGTCGTTGAACTGCGAATTGATGATCGTCAGGTTGCCGCCCGAGTTGGTGCCCGAGTAGCCGAGCCCGTTGTACTCGCCCCACACATCGTCCACGAGGGCGTTGCACGGGTAGCACTGGCCGATGTAGAACCCGGCGTCGGGGCTTCCTGCCGCATAGGCGTGCTCGATGACGCCGTTGACACTGTCGAACGCGTAGATGCCGTAGTCGTTGTTTCGCTGTGCCGTCACGTACGACGCCCGGTAGCCGTCGGCCTGAATCCAGTAGAAGCCGTTGACCGTGTAGTTGATGGCGGTCATGTTCTCGACTGCGACACCGCTCGCTCCGAGGATGCGAATGCCGTTCTCGAGTTCGAATTCGCCGTCGAGCACGACCTCGTTGCGATCGAGCCCACGAATCGTCAGTTCGTCGGTGGAGACGTCGACCGCCTCGTTGTACACGCCCGGGGCGATCAGCACCAGGTCGCCGGGTGCCGCAGCGTCGACCGCCTCCTGGATCGTCGGGTAGTCATCGGGAACACTGCGCACACCGTCGGACGGTGCCTCCGTGGCAGCCGGTGCCTCGGTCTCCGCGGGCGCCTCGCTCGCCGCTGGCGCTTCGGTCGCCGCGGGGGCTTCGGTCTCCGCCGGTGCCTCGGCCGCCGAGGGCGCCGCGGTCGAGTCGGACGAGTCGTCCGATCCTCCGCACGCGGCGACGAGCACTGCCGCACCGATCAGCGCGGCCGCCGCGCGGCGAGCCTTCTTCGTGTCGGATCCGATCATGTGTCGTGCCTCCTGGCGGTGTTCAACAGTCGTGCGGTGTTCAACAGTCGTGCGGCGATGTACCCGATCGACATCAACCCGTCACCACCACGGTGCCGATCATGCCGAAGTCGGCCGTTCCGTGCAACGAGCAGTAGTACGGGTACACACCGGGTGTGTCGAAGAGCTGTGCGTACTCGTCACCCGGGGCGAAGTCGGCGACGTCGACACCCCACTCGAGGGTGTCGTCGACGGGCAGCACGTTGTGGTCGTTGCGCCCCCCGTTCTCCCAACGGATCGTCGTCCCTGCGACGATCTCGATCTCCTCGGGACGAAACGTGTTGTCGAGTGCAGTCACGTCGACCACCTCCCCGTTGGCCGGAACGGCCGAGTCGACAGGCGATACCTCGGGCGCAGCCTCCGTCGATGCCGTGGTCGCTGCCGTGGTCGCTGCCGTCGTGGGCGCTGTCGTCGTGGGCGCTGTCGTCGTGGGCGCCGACTCGTCGGTTCCGTCATCGCCACACGACGTGAACAAGACGGCGACGACCGTGACCATGGCGAGCACGGCGGTATGGCGTGAGGAGTGTGCGCTGACCGACATCGGGGTGCGAGATTGGTCGATCCGACGTGGGATCTCCAAATGCCCAGCACGATCCGGATCGGCGAGGTCACCCCCGCCGGCGACGGTGATCAGTCGCCCGCCGTCGACGATGGAGGTGGCGACGGAGGAGGTGATGATGGTGATGGTGGTGGTGGTGATGGTGATGGAGGTGGAGATGGAGGTGGAGGTGTGGGTGGCGGTGGCACGGTGATCGAGTCGAGATCGACCGACAGATCGACCGGCTGGCCCCATGGAGCGCTCTCCGGATCGGTGAGGCCGGGAAGGTCCGGGGGCGGCGGCAGCACCGCATCGCGGAGTGGAACCGGTGGCGGCTGAGCACCGAACTCGTCGTACCAGTCGCGTATGTCGAGCGCACCGGCCGCCCAGTCTCCCGCCACCGGCGCGTCACAGTCCGCCAACTCCGCCAGACCGCTCGGCGCAGCGGTGGTGTACTCGTTGTCGGCAAAGCAGTTGTCGAGGCCGTCGACCGGCACCTCGACGGCGTCCGCGGCGAGGTCGGCGAGTCGGCTGTCCTCGACGACATTCCCGATCACCCGGTTGCTCGCCGACTCCCAGAACAGCTGATCGGGCGGCTCGTCGACCGCCGGCTGGCTGCGTTGCTCGGCACAACCAACCCCGTACTCGTCGACGGTCGGCATGTCGTCGTTCGGTGACGGCTCGGGGAACGTCATCAGGGCGATCCCGGTGCGGTCGTGATCGACCACACGATTGCGATCGATCACATTGCCGATCCCGCCCTGCACGAGGATCCCGTTGCCCGCCACCAGCAACACGGACGGATTCGCCGGAGTGTCGGGTTGGTTGTTCGAGTACACGAGGTTGCCGGCGATCGTGGTCGCCCGCTGCGGGTAGCACAGCTCGTAGGTTCCCGAATTGGGCAACATTCCGACTCGGTTGCGGCGGAACACCGAGTTGACGATGTACAGGTCGCCGCCGGCGTTGGTGCCCGAGTACCCGAGGCCGTTGTGTTCGGCGATGACGTCATCGACGACCGCATCGCAGGGAAAACACTGACCGACGTAGACCCCGGCGTCGCCGCTGCCCGATGCGTACGAATGCTCGATCCGTCCCCCGATCGAGTCGAAGGCATAGATGCCGTAGTTCAGGTTGCGGATCGCATCGATGTACGACCCGCGGTAACCGGACGCCGACGTCCAGTAGATGCCGTTGTCGGTGTGATTGGTGACCGTCAGGTTCTCGATCGTCACATCGGCCGCCCCCAGCACCCTGATGCCGTTGGGGCGCTCGAACTCGCCGTCGACCACGACCCCACGTCGATCGAGCCCACGGATCGTGATGCCGTCGGTGACCACGTCCACCCCTTCGCGATACGTGCCGGGGGACACGAGCACCAGGTCGCCCGGGTCGGCTTCGTCGACCGCTTGCTGGATCGTTGCGTGAGCATCCGGCACGCGCAGCACGCGGCCCGCCGTCACGGGATCGGAGGGACCCGACGAGGCGCATCCGGCGAACGCGACCACTCCGGCGATGACGCCCAGCGCCCGTCGGCGTCGCCTCGAAACCATCGGGTCAGCGACCGGGCCGGCTGTGGGCCACGCTCACGGCATCAACGTCGTGGCGTACTCGTCGCGCAGCGTCTTCTTCGAGAACTTCCCGACGCTGGTCTTGGGCACCTCGTCGATCCAGATCACACCCTTGGGCAGCTGCCACTTGGCGATCTTGCCCTCGAGGAATGCCAGCACCTCGGCTTCGGTCAACTCCTCGCCCGGCACCTTCACGACGCAGGCGAGCGGCGCCTCACCCCAGCGTTCGTGCGCGACGCCGATCACCGCGGCCTCGGCGATCTTCGGATGGGCCATCAACTCGTTCTCGAGTTCGACGGAGCTGATCCATTCGCCACCCGACTTGATCAGATCCTTCGTGCGGTCGACCAGGCGGATCCGACCGCGCTCGTCGACGCTGGCGACGTCGCCGGTCCGCAGCCAACCGTCGGTGGTGAAGCTGTCGCCCGAGCGGGGGTCGTCGTAGTAGTCGGCGGCGATCCAGTTGCCACGACACTGGAGCTCACCGCTGCTCTCGCCGTCCCATGGCACTTCGTCGGTGGTGTCCGGTTCGACGACTCGACACTCGGTGCCGAACACGATGCGCCCCACCTGGGTACGCAGCTCGGCCTGCTCCTCGACCGGGAGCTCGAGTTGGTCGCTGTCGAGCTGGCACACCGCAGCGATCGGGCTCGTCTCGGTCATGCCCCACGCCTGCAGGATCGGGAGTCCGAGCTGCTCTCGGTAGGCCTCCGACAGCGCCTTCGGAACCGCCGACCCACCACATGGAATCGAACGCAGCGACGACGTGTCCCGGCCCTTGAGCTCCGGGAGCACGGCCATCCAGATGGTGGGTACCCCTGCGGCGACGGTCACCTTCTCGTCGACGATCAGGTTGGCCAACGCAGGCCCCGACAGGTCGGGGCCGGGCATGACGAGGTCGGCACCGGAGGCAACGGCGGCGTGGGCGAGACCCCAGGCGTTGGCGTGGAACATCGGCACGACCGGCAGGATCACGTCGCTCTCGCGTGCGCCGAGGCTGTCGACGGTCATGGCGCCGATCGTGTGCATGAACGTCGAACGGTGCGTGTAGACGACGCCCTTCGGATTGCCGGTGGTTCCGCTCGTGTAACACATGCTCGCCGCGCGGTGTTCGTCGTCGACCCCGAACTCGACCGGTTCGGCGGCGGCGAGCAACGCCTCGTAGTCGAGCAGTTCGTGACCGTTGAGATCATCGGGGATGTCGCCCGTGCCATCGTCCATCAGCACGAGGTGCCGGAGGTTCTCGAACGTCGGCAGCAGCGGCGCCAACAGCGCGAGCAGCGAACGATCGACGAAGATCACTTCGTCGTCGGCATGGTTGACGATGTAGGTGAGCTGTTCCGGGAAGAGCCGGATGTTGAGCGTGTGCAGCACACGGCCGGTGCACGGCACCGCGAAGTACAGCTCGAGATGGCGGGCCGTGTTCCATGCGAACGTGGCCACGCGGCCGTCAGCGGAGACCCCCAGATCGTCGAGGACACCTCCGAGCTTGCGCGTGCGCGCAGCCCACTCGCCGTAGGTGGTGCGTTCGAGCCCCTCCCCGGTGGCGGTGACGACCCCCTTGTGCGGGAAGTACTTCTCCGCCCGCTCGAAGATGTGTGGGATCGCCAGCGGAACGTCTTGCATCAGGCCCTTCATGGGCGCCGAACGTAGCGCACGGCGACACTGGATGGTCCACGGTGCCGAACCCGTCGATGCGATCGCGCGGCGGACGCTGCAGGCGGCGAACCGATACCGTTGATCCGGTGACCGAGAGCGCTGCCATCGACGCAGCCGACACACCCCATGTCCGTCCGGCATGGGCACCGCTGACGTTGGTGGCGTTCGTCGCCCTCGTGATCGCCACCAATGTGGCGAGCGGCGTGTGGGCTCGTTGGGTCGACACCAACCCCGAGGGGCTGCTGTTGCTGTCGTCGCGCAACCGCTACCTCGCGCTCACGCTCGCTGCAGGCGTCTCCGTGCCGACCTACGTCGCGATCGGGTTCCTGCGCATCGGTACTGCCTTCCTGGTGTGCCACATGATCGGACGCGCCTATCACGACGACGCCATCGGCTGGTTCCGCAAGTACCTCGGGGTCAGCCAGGAGGCGATCGACGGCTTCAACCGCGGCTTCACGAAGGCCGAGTGGGTCCTGATCCCGTTCTTCGCCGGCTCGAACATCGTCGCCGCGCTCAGCGGCGTGCATCGAACGCCACCCGTCAAGTTGGCGGCGTTGCTGTCGATCGGGATCGCCGCCCGGCTCGCGCTGATGTGGTGGCTGGCTCGCACCTTCGAAACGCAGCTCGTCGACTTCCTCGAGTGGTTGCAGCGCTACCAGTGGTGGGCCGTCGGGATCTCGGTGGCGCTCGTCGTGCTCGTCAACCTGCGCAACTTCCGCGGCGCTTGATGGGCGTTTGCAGCATTGTTGCTGCTACAACGAACACATGGCTGAAGTCACCCTCGGGGGCAACCCCGTCAACACGTCCGGAGATCTCCCCACGGTCGGTGCAGCTGCACCCGGCTACTCGTTGGTCGGCGCCGACCTCGGCGAGTTCGACGCCGGCGAGTTCGCCGGCAAGAACGTGATCCTCAACATCTTCCCGAGCATCGACACGCCCACGTGCGCCACCAGCGTGCGCCAGTTCAACGAGCGGGCGGCAGGCCTCGACGAGACCGTCGTGCTGTGCGTGTCGGCAGACCTTCCGTTCGCCCAGGGCCGCTTCTGCGGGGCCGAGGGCATCGAGAACGTCAGGACTGCGTCGACGTTCCGCTCGGACTTCGGCGAGCAGTACGGCGTCACGCTCACCGACGGCAAGCTCGCCGGCGTCCTGGCACGGGCGGTCGTGGTGATCGGCCCGGACGGCACGGTGAAGTACACCGAACTGGTTCCCGAGATCGCTCAGGAACCCGACTACGACGCCGCCCTCGCCGCCATCTGATGTAACGCTGGTGTCAGACACCAGCGTTACATCACTCGAGGAACGGGTCGAGCGAACGGGTGAGACCGGGCACGTCGGCGATCTTCTTGCATGCCAGGACGACCCCCGGCATGAAGCTGTCGCGGTCGTAGCTGTCCTGGCGGATCGTGAGCGTCTGGCCCATCGCTCCGAGGATCACTTCCTGGTGCGCGACCATGCCACGCATCCTGACCGCGTGCGCACGAATGCCCCGCGGTCCGACACCACCTCGAGCCCCCGGATAGACCTCGTCGACCGTCGGATCGGGAGCGAAATCGCGATCGCGGGCGGCGGCCATCCGCTCGACGGTCGTGACAGCGGTTCCCGATGGAGCATCGATCTTGCGGTCGTGATGGAGTTCGATCACCTCAGCGGTGTCGAAGAACGGCGCCGCCATCTCGGCGAAGCGCATCATCAGCACGGCCGAGATCGCGAAGTTCGGCGCGATCACACAGTTGGGGCCGTCGGCGGCGGCGAACGCGGACTCGAACAGCTCGACGTCGGCGTCGCTGAAACCGGTGGTGCCGACCACGGCGTGGATGCCGTGCATCGCCAACCAGGGCAGGGCATCGCGGGCGACATCCGCAATCGTGAAATCGACCACGACGTCGCACTCGGAGTCGGCGAACGCGTGCAGGTGGTCAGTGACGGTGACCCCGGCGATCTGCTCACCGACCGCTGACGGGTCGACCGCGGCACAGAAAACGAGATCGGGGTCAGCGGACACTGCCTCGCAGACGGTTCGACCCATCCGGCCAGCAGCTCCGTTGACCCCGATTCTCATGTGTTCAGTCTGGCCGATCGGGGCAGGATGATCCTGATCCGGTCGACATCACGACCGCCGACTCAGCGGTGCCGACGACGGCTTCCGCCGCCGCCGCTGCGACCGCCGCCGCCGCCCGAGCGCTCGGGCTTCGGGCCGAGATCGCCGAGATCTCCGGCGAGTTCGGCGTCGAAGCTGTCTTCGAAGCTGACCTCGACGATGTCGCTGTTCGACGAACCGGCGTCACGGTCGCCGCGGTCACCACGGTCGTCGCGGCTCGAGCGGCCACGATCACCACGACCGCCACGATCACCGCGATCACCGCGATCACCACGATCAC
>Ga0316197_10002384_pt1 | contig 13412 bp, 10 predicted proteins | sample OudBiesiAoxic_MG_FD_204939 | JGI IMG/M metagenome (GOLD analysis project Ga0316197, IMG submission 204939) | Coastal sediment microbial communities from Oude Bieten Haven, Netherlands - site A oxic | ecosystem: Environmental > Aquatic > Marine > Coastal > Sediment | place: Netherlands...
GATGCTCGATGCTCGATGCTCGATGCTCGATGCTCGATGCTCGATGCTCGATGCTCGATGCTCGATGCTCGATGCTCGATGCTCGATGCTCGATGCTCGATGCTCGATGCTCGATGCTCGATGCAACGAAATGGTCGATTGTCGAGGCAGTTTGTCAAGGGGTGGGTGAGCGGATCGAGTATCTAGTAACGAGTATCGAGTATCGCTACCGGTCAATGACCTGCGTATTGGGATAGAAGCCCGACCAGGCGAACCAGTAGACCGGGGTGACAGCGACGCTTTCGAGATGTGAACCTGAGCGCGGCCCGGAAATGCAACGGCCGGAGCCGAGGTCCCATATAGAACCTCCCGCATCCCTCACTTCGCCGGTCTTCGGATTCCGGCCCAATTCGAGTATTTCGCCTTCGGCACGGGCGACGAACGCTCGCACCCCACCGTCCCGGGCACGGGCTAACACCACTGGAGTATCTCCGAGAGTGGCCTCGACCACTTCGTCAACCAGGGCTCCCTCGGTCACCGCGACAGCGTGGGGTCCAATAGACGCGCCGTACACCAGGGTTTTGCCCGGCATTCGTTCTTCCAGCCACTGGGCACGAAAGAGGCCCAATTTTTCAGGGTCATCGAAATAGCTCTGGTAGTGCGAACTGAGCACCTCTTTACTCTTTTTCAAGACCTTGGTTTCCGGGTGAGCAGTTCGCCAATCCTCCCAGGTCGTTTCGACAGCCGCGAGCTTCTCGAGCTGGGCCCCCCTGTGTGGACCGTCGATTGCACGACCTGTGATCTGGCTCCATGACGTTTCGGTCTCCCGGTCTACCATGATCAGACTGTTTCGCCAGAGTCTGCCAGAGACCTGAAAGGTGTATTTCGTGCCGCCAAGCGTGCGGGCGTAGACCACGCCCGTATGGCACAGTGGTCACCAGGTGGCGGCAATCGCGCTCCCGGAAATCTCGTCATTGACGATCTCATGCGCATCCAGCTGCCACAGCGAGTAAGCCCGTGCCTCTCCATCAATGACAACTCCAAGGACGGGCTCATCCGCCCGCATTTGAAGCTCAGCCTCGGCGCCACTGACGAATCCTGGGTCGTCAATCGCCGGTATCGCGCCAACCGGTAGCAGCTGATAGACCTGCTCACCGCCGATCGTCGCTACGACTTCGGGTACCGGCGAGCTGGCGTGGCCCATGCCAATAAGAGCCAAAACGGCCATTCCAAAAGCAGCGATGATCGAACGCATGGTACCTCCCGTTGACAGCGATTTTGCCGATGGCGGCAAGAGGTTACTAGTCAACGTAGCCCAGGGTCCTGAGCTGCTGCTCCCTCAACCTTCGCTCCTGTTCCGAGATGCGCTCGGACCTGGCGGCCCTTCGCTCGCGATCCGCTGCTGACAGGATTTGTGGATTGGCCCAAAAAACAACCTCGGCCGAATCCGGGAGATCCCCTTCAACCTCGGTCTCGATGCACATCGTGACATGACGCAGAGCGTAGCGCGCAATGGACACCGTCTGGCGTTTCCAGAGTGGATCAGACTTCTCATTCAGGGATACGTCCACCAGTGTCTCCGGCGGACGTTCGTGGTCGTCAATGGTGAGCCGGAAGCGAGCTTCGACCGCTCTATCGCCGAGCCGCTCCCCGTCAAACCCGAACTCGGTACGAAGAGTCGCGCCCCCAGGCACGCGAAGATCTCTGCACCCATCGGTCGATCCAATGAGCCGCCGGACTCGACCATCGATTTTTCTTCTCTCAGTCTTCCACTTGAAATCAAAACTGTAAAGATCGGAATCGACAAAGGGCCGGCGATCTTCGGCAATCACCGGAATCTCAACCGGGAGCGGAAGTGCTGCGAGCTGCGGGCAATGATCGTAGGGAAGCCGCTCGACTCGCATCGGCAAAAAGGGCGGCACCCATTCCCAGACGATTCGCCCCCGACGCGTGACCTCGAACACCCTGCCGCCGTGGCTTGAGGTGATGAGCACGCTATTTCCAGGGAGCGCCTGAGTTGAACCCCCGATCGAAGAGAAGAAGAAATCCGACTCGAACACCCATTCCACCTCACCGGTGACCGGGTTGATGGCCTGTGCTTTGCTCCGCCGATAGTCAAAGAGATCCTGGAGGCCGTTATTGAAAACCGTGATCAGGCCGGACCCCCGTGCTCCCTCGTCGATCATCGCCGCTTCGTGCTGGCCGTCCAGACCCTTCGAATAGGTCCAAACGACATCTCCACTGATCTTATCGATGATAAAGATCGTGTTGAGGCTTCGCGCGCTGGCGAGGATATTGCCGGGCCGAAATCGCTCGTCACCGGACGCAAACCATCTGTTTGGAGGTAGCTCGCGAATCGAATTCGTGTGGGAGGGATCTGTGCTCTCGTGATCCCAGTTGGGGAATGCTGAGGTATGGTCTTCGAACCACCACTCCCACACGACGGCTCCGTCCCGGTCGATCTCGAGGAGATAGTCCGAGTGACCGTGGCCGTCATCAGCCAGGATCAGGTAGTTGCCGGCGTGCGTTTGGATCAGATCGTGATGGGGCGAATGGTGCTTGTCGTCGAGCTGGAAATGCCATCTCAACTCTCCATCCCAGCTGTACTCCTTCATCAGGTTGTCAACACCTATGACAGCCAGACTACCGTCGCGGTTGAGTCGTAACCGTCCAGTCGCGCGCACCTCGGGCCACGAGTGGACAACGTGGCCGTTCATGTCAACGATCAAAGGCACCCGCCGCCGGTAAAAGACGAGGTTGTAACCGCCGCTGCTCCGCTCAGGATGGTAGCGGCGGACCCAGCTTTCTGGTGCGAGCCCGAGCAATTCCAAGTGGAGATCGTCAAGCTGAGCCGGATCGTCGATCACCGACGGCGCCGGCGGCCGGCAACGGTGTGTGCGCACGATCGTCCGCACCCCGGCGATGGCGGCCAACGTCAACACCACCACCACCAGAGCGACTAACGTTCTCCTGGTCACCCGTTTTTCAGTTGACATAGCCCAACGCTTTGAGCTGCTGTTCGCGGAGCTTTTTTTCCCGCTCGCTGATCCGCTCTTCCTTCTGCTGGTCATGAGGGCGCTGTACCGGGGACCGGATCAACGGATTCCCCCACGCCACCATCTCCTCGGGGTTTTCCATCTCGCCCGAAACCTCGGTCGCTACGCACATCTTCACCCGCTGGTAGCTGAACTTGCCGAGCTGGATCCAGCGGCCCCGCCACGGGCTTTTGGAGTCCGGATTCAACGTCCGGTCGAGCATCGTTTCTGGAGCGAAGCCCTCCTTCTGGACGGTGAGTCGAAAGCGAGCCTCGAGCCTGCGACCCTCGAGCCGTTCCTCGTCGATCCCGAACTCAACCCACATATCCGCCCAGGGCGGTACCACGATCTCGCGACACTCGTCGAGATTTCTCAGCAGACGCCGGGAGAAATCTCCCAGATTGCGGGTCGTGAACTCCTCGGTGAGGGCGAAGCGGAAGAGATCGATGTCCACGTAGGGGCGCGTATCTCCCTCGACGCGCACTTCGGTCTCCTGCGGCCGAGGGAGGGCCGCAAGTTGTGGAGTGTAGTCGTAGGGCAGACGCTCGGGCCGCATCGGCATGTAGGGTGGCACCCATTCCCAAACGATTTCGCCTTGAGGGGTGACTTCGAATACCCGCCCACCGTGGCTCGACGTGATGACGTAGTTGGGGCCGGAAAACTTCTGGGCTGTACCCGCGATGGATGAGAAGAAAAACTGCGAGCCGTACTGCCACCCGATCTCGCCGGTTGCTGGCTCGATCAACTGGATCAGACTGCGGCGATAGCCATTGCGATTGTGACGACCGTTGTTGAAGACCAGAATTTGGCCTGCGCCAGGCTCCCCTTTCGCCACCATCGTCGCCTCATGCTGATAATCGAGATCGCCGGTGTATTGCCAGACGACCTTTCCGGAGAGTTTGTCGATGATGAAGATCGTGTTGAGGTGGCGGGCGCTGACGAGAATGTTCCCGGGGCGGAATCGCTTGTCGCCGCCGTCGAAGTGCCGATTCGGGGGTAGCTCGTGAATCGAATTGATGTGTGTCGGATCCTTGCGGTCGTGGTCCCAGGTCGGAAAGGCGTCGATATGTTCGAGCGAGCGCCACTCCCAGACGACCCGGCGGCGTCGATCGACCTCTTGCAGATAACCCGTGTAGTTCGTCCTGTCGCGCGCCAACACCAGGTAATTTCCATCCTCGAGCCGGATCAGATCGTGGTGAGGAAAATCCTCCGCAACCGCAAGCCGAAATACCCACTGCAGCTCTCCGTCCCAGTTGTACTCTTTGACCAGGTTGTCGGTGCCGATCACTGCCAGGCTGCCGTCTCGGTTGAGGCGAGCGCGGCCAACCGCACGCACCGCCGGCCAGGCATGCACGATTCGGCTGTTCATGTCGATGATGATCGGTACCCGGCGTCGAAAAAGTACGAGTGTGTACCCACCGGCGGCTTTGGTAGGACGATACTGTCGGACCCAGTCCATGCTGTCGTAGTCGTCAAGATCGAGGTGGAGCTCATCGAGCGCCGCTGCGTCGTCCGCGATAACCTGGGCCAGGATCTTGCGATCCTCAGCACGGGCCTTGAGTTGCACGGCACCGGCAGTCACAAATGCGGCGACGACAAGCAACAGAACAACCCGTTTCAACATCGCATGAATCCCCGGTCCCAGGCCTCAGCCCACATCTGTGGCCGAGATATATCCCTCGCGAGCCAGGTACAAAAGAATCTCACTGGCCGCCGCGAGAGGGGCGAGGTCGGAGGTGTCGATGACCACGTGGGCGTCCTCCGGAACCTCGTAAGGGTCGGAGATGCCGGTGAACTCTTTGATGATACCCGCCCTCGCCTTCGCGTACATGCCCTTGCGATCACGAGCTTCACAGACCTCGAGCGGCGTCGCCACGTGGACCAGCACGAAACCGCCGCAAGGTTGGACCATCTCTCTGACTTCGCGTCGAACGACGTCGTACGGCGCGATCGGCGCGCAGATGGCGACACCTCCTGCGCGAGTGATCTCGGATGCTACAAAGCCGATGCGGCGAATGTTGAGGTCGCGGTGCTCCTTCGAAAAACCGAGCTCCGACGAGAGATTTGCGCGCACGAGATCGCCGTCGAGCAGAGTGACTCCACGGCCACCGAGTTCGAGTAGCTTGACGCGAAGGACATTGGCGATGGTCGACTTTCCAGAGCCTGAGAGTCCGGTGAGGAATACCGTAAAACCCTGATCGCGGCGGGCCGGATGACGGTGCTCGAGCTCAGAGGCAACCGCCTCGAAGGTGTACCAGTCCGGAAGCTCCAGCCCGTCGTCGAGGCGCTGGCGGACCTCGTCGCCAGTCAGCCGGAGGACACGGCCGTCCGGGGGCGCCTCAGCCGAGGCAACAAATTGCCCGCGATCCGTGAGAAAAACGGTTTCGCGGGTCTGCACCATCTCGACACCGAGGTCGGCGTCATGTTCAGAAATGATCTGCGCAGCTTCGTCCTGTTGGTAGGCAGGCTCACCGAGAGTGTCGAGAACCGCACCCGATCCGTCGAAATCGACCATCAGGTGAGTGGCGCCGTAGTTCTTGTTGACGATCGCGTGGAGCAAGGCCTCACGCCCGCTGCCGCCACGCATCGCGAGCGGCAAAAGATTGAGGCACGCGCTGGATTCTGGAAACTCGCGCAGTACCGCCTGGTAACAACGAATGCGGGTGTAGTGGTCAGAATCACCCGGTTGATCGAGCCCAACGACCGGATGGATGAGGATATTGGCGCCGGCATTCCGCGCTGCTTCCACCATCATCGCCTGTTGAGATCGGTGGACTGTGCGGTGGGTTTGAAAGCTCAGCACCTGCCGCCACCCGAGACTCGAGAATAGTCGACGGAGGTCCGCGGGAGTCCGACGCAGCTCGGTGTAATCAAAATGGACCGGCAGCTGAAGGGCTTCGACTCTCCCGGCCGCCGCCCACCGCCTGGTGCGGTGCAGATATTGGGCGACACCGAGGTTCGATCGGTCGGCCGTGCCGAAGATTGCCGAGATCTCGGCATCGAGGTCGCGATCAAAACACTCGTCAACGCGCAGCGCGGCGATCATCACACCCTCACCGTCACGGAGGGCCAAAAAGTCTCCTGCCGCGAGAGTGTCAGCGAGCTCGTCCGGAATGTTGAGAACCACCGGAATCGGCCAGAACACGCCGTTGGCGAGACGCATCCCCGAACACACCGATTGATGGTCCGCCGCGCCGAGGTAACCATCGAGGGGCGAGTAGCCGCCATTGATCAGGAGCTCGAGATCGCAGAGCTGCCGCGGGCCGAGATCGACCGAACGCCAATCTCGCGAACGTTCGCGGATCTCGGCGGCGCGATCGTGATCGACCAGGAGGTTTTTCAGACGCGACCCGTGTGGGCTGATGAGATGATCCAATGCAGAAGCTCCCAGACTCAGTTCTACCTTCGAATTTGGCACAAAGGCACGCAGCGCGGGATTGTAACCGCTTGCGAGCGCTCTGTATAGGAGGTTTACGGGGAGATTGGAGGCGGCGCCCAGTCAGATTCCGTCTGCAACCCAGGAGAAATTATCCTTGGCGTCGCTCAACGGCCCAGACGACGCGACACGTGAAGCCGCTGGTCGACGGTCTCAGTTTTCCTGCGATCGGTTGATCATCAGACCAGAATCGGTAGCCGCCAGGTCGGTGTGTATTTGAAGATCAGCCGCGTCTGAATGTGATCGACCTCGTGGCGCGTCGTAAAGCTGTCGAGGGCGAGGTCCCGCAGGTGGTCCGAATCGCGCGCCGCGACATGCACCAGAAAATCGTCACCGCCAGTGACGTGAAAGACGCTTCGCACCTCGGGTAGCTCGATCACGTATGCTCGGAAAGAGTCGACCAGATCCCGAGAGTGCCGGCGCAAACGCACTGCAATCATCGCTTCAATACCGACGCCCATCGCAGAAGGGTCGACGTCGGCGTGATGTCCGCGAAAGACGCCCAGTCGCGAGAGGCGCCGTACCCGTTCGAGACAGGTCGACGGCGCCACACCGACGGTTTCCGCTAGTCGATTGTTGGCCACGCGAGCATCCTTTTGCAGAACGCCCATTATGGCGAAGTCAATTCGGTCGAGCTGGTCTGAGAGTTTCATTTTTCGAATTATATTCGATTTCTTGAAATTGATAGGAATCTTCTTCTACAATCTTTTGCGAGTTAGAATAATCAACAATTTCGAAACTGATTTTCAGAACAATGAGGAAGACGGTTTCGACTGAGACTCACCAAGGAGGCACTATGAAATACTCGCTTCTTTCCCGCGCTGATCTCAACGCCATCGACGCTCTCAAGCAGCATTACGGGGGCGCCCAGAACATCAGCGACACCCTTCGCGAACAGCGGCGACTGGAGACGCGTAAAGGTGTCCTGGAAGAAAAGGGATTTGGCGGCATGATTGCCGACGCGGAGAACCTTGTTCGGCAATTTCCCAAGATAGAGGATTTCGAGGAAGAGCTTTCGCCGAGGTACCGCGACAGTTTAGGAATCGCCACCGCACAGGTCTCCGGCTTCCAGGGTGCTGCCGTCACCCACCGCGCGATGCAGCAGATGGCGAAGAGTGCGGCCAGCGACGAACCCTGTTGGGTCCCTTCAGAGTTCATTTCGGTCGTTGCCCTGACCGAAACCTACGTCTACTCCGGTGACCTCATGGCCACCCTGACGATGGCCGAGAACATCATGGGAGCTTCGAAGTTCTGCAGCACCAATTTGATTGGAATCCCAATGCCGGCGAGCCGCTTTGCAGAGCTCGAAAAATTGACTGGCAAGTCGTTCGACACCCGTGACCTCGGTGATGGCATGGCGCAGATCATTCTCAAAAACATGGGCACCGCCTTTGGAAACCTCGGCGGTGTCGAGGTGGCCAACGACAACCATCTGGTTTATCTCGACGGCATCACCCGCGCTGCGCTCGAGACCGGAAACGATTTCTTCCTCAACCCCTCGTGGTCATCAATCATCGCCGCCTGTTATTTCGGACGCGATATTCCGAATCTCCAATTCAAGGTCTCGATGTTGCTGTCGACCCAGAATCTGATGCAGTTTCGGATGCTCCTCAACATCATGTCCGAGTACCTTCGTGACGACGGCACCACGCCGATCTACGAGGTCAACATCGGCAACGGGGTTTCTCCGGAGAATTTCATCCGCTGCTCGGAAGAGCTCGACGAGAGTGGTATCGGGGGCGTTAGCCTCGCAGCCCATCTTCGGATCAACCCCGACCTCGGCATGGCCGATTTCGACTGGACCGACAACGCTTTCACAGTGTTGGAGAACGGCACCAATCTGACCTACAAATACGAATCGGACGGCACCGCGCGTGAGCTCGACACTATGGAAGCTTACTTCATGCCCGAGGAAGACCGCGCAGAAGTCGCAGACAAAATCGGCGACGTGATCTACTACAAATCACTCCGTGCTTCAATGGACGGGCGCGACATGATGCGACGAGGAATCCGCACCCGTTTTGGAGGCGCATCGTACCGCGGCGACGCCCCAGCGGATCCGACTCACATTGCAATTGAATCGGCCGCAGTGGTTTGAGGATTCGCACGGTAAATGTGCCGGCCACTGGGAGGAGCTCCGAATTGTGAAGACTGATTGGCAATCTCGGTTTTCTGAAAATATCAGGGATTACGAGGGTTATCCCATCGGCAAGACGCTTCAATACCTGTCCGACCCTGAGATCATCTCTCTCGCGGGTGGCCTCCCCTCCCCCGAAGTTTTTCAACGAGCCGATCTCCGGTTGGCGACCGAGAAGGCATTCGATCGCGACATCGACCGCATCATGCAGTACACGCCGGTCCCCGGCGAAGCAACACTGGTCGATGCGGTACTGAGATTTCTCGAACGTGACGACATCAAAATCGGCCCAGAAAACGTCGTCATCACAACCTCGGGACAACATGGCCTCGACCTCACAGGACGCCTTTTCCTCGATCCGGGCGACGTGGTGCTCGTTGACCGCCCGACATTCGCTGGTGCGGTGGTCGCATTCAATATGCAGCGACCTCGATTTGTCGGCGTCAACATCGAAGACGACGGATCCGACGTCGCCGGCATGCGAACGGCGCTGGATCGTCTCAACCGGGAAGGCACGCCACCGAAGCTCATCTACGTCGTACCAGATTTTCAGAACCCATCCGGTATTACCATCAGCCTCGCCAAAAGGGAGGCCCTCCTCGATCTCAGCTATGAGTATGACGTACCGATCGTCGAGGACAGCCCCTACCGCGACCTGCGCTACTCGGGAGAAACCATCCCCGCGATCTTCACTCTCGATCAACGACGTGGCGGCGGCCACGTCATTGGTCTCTACACCTTTTCAAAGCTCTTCTGCCCGGGCATGCGCGTTGGGTTCAACATCGGCCCGACCGAGGTCGTGAAAAAGCTAACCCACATTAAAGAGGGCAACATTCTCAACACCCCGAAGTGGAACCAGGACATGTGCCGGGCTTTCCTCGAGGACATGGATCTTGACCGCCACCTCGAAAACTGCCGAACCTACTATCGCGAAAAGCTCGACCTCTTTCTGGACACCATGGCCGAGCACTTTCCTCCAGAGACCGGGGTCCGCTGGACCCGGCCGGAGGGCGGTCTGTTCCTGTGGGTCTCGCTCCCGGCTCACATCGACACAAACGAGCTGTTTTTCGAAGCCATCGAGCACAAGGTCGCCTTTGTCCCGGGTGAACAGTTTTTCGGCGAGAATCCGGAGCACCATCACATGCGGGTCAACTTCTCCTTCGTATCGAAGGAACAGCTTGCAATCGCCGTGGAACGATTGGCAGAATGCATCAAGAATAGGCTCTGACGGAGGATCATATGCGTTTGTTATTTGTCGGTTTTGGGACCGTGGCCCAGGGTCTGTCCGAACTCTTGATCGAAAAGAGGGAAGAACTCAAAGACCACTACGGTCTCGACTGGAAGGTCACCGGAATCGTCGACATGCTCAAAGGCTCCGCGCACAACCCCGATGGGCTCGACCTCGACGAAATCATGACCATGGTGGCGGACGGCCGTTCCATCTCGGACTACCCGAACGGAGGCTGCGACTGGGACGCGCTAAAAATGATCGAGCAGGCAGAGGCCGACGCCATGCTCGAGGTCACCTACACCGACATCAAGACGGGTCAGCCGGCGACCGACCACATTCGAGCCGCACTTGCACGCGGCATGCACGTGACGACCACCAACAAGGGTCCCCTAGCTCTATTCTCGAACGAGCTTGTCGACTTGGCTGCGGCCAAAGGAGCCCAATTCCTCTACGAGGGCACGGTAATGGCGGGAACGCCGCTTCTCAATCTGATTCGCGAAACTCTCGCCGGTTCCGCGATCTCGGAAATGAAGGGCATCCTCAACGGCACCACCAACTACATTCTCAGCCAGATGGAAGCCGGAATGGACTACGGTGCTGCCCTCAAGCAGGCTCAAGAGCTCGGCTATGCCGAAGCAGTACCAGACGCCGATGTCCTCGGTTGGGATGCTTTGGCCAAAGTGACGATCCTCGCCAACGTGGTCTTTGGAGCCTCCCTCTCCCCCGATGACAGCCCCTGCACCGGAATCACCGAAATCTCTCCGAACGAGATCGCAGCCGCCGCTGCTGACTGCAAACGATACAAGCTCATCGGCCGGGTCTGGCGCGATGGCGACGCGGTTCGTGCATCTGTGGCGCCGCAGCTCGTCAACCTCGATCATCCCCTGGCCGGCGTCGGTGGTGCGACCAACGCAATGACGATCACCACCGATACCCTGGGCGACGTCACGATCGTCGGTCCGGGAGCCGGTCGCCGCGAAACAGGTTTTTCGCTACTGATTGACCTCATAGCGATCGCGAAAGAGAGCCAACGATGAAGATGCTGCTGGCAGGTCAGTGGGTAGAACGAGACAAGACGATCGATGTCCACGATCCTTTTGACGACTCACTGATCGACACCGTCCCTGCTGCGACCACCGGAGATGTTGAAACCGCTCTTGCCGCGGCTGATGCCGCACGAGGCGTGGCACGATCTATGAGCACTTTCGAGCGTTCTCAGATCCTGCTCAAAACCGCCTCGATTGTGGCCGACAACCTCGAGGATTTTGCCGTCACCATCGCCCGAGAAGGATCAAAGACAATTCGGGAAGCCCGGGGCGAAGCAAAACGTTGCGTCAACACACTGACCATTTCCGGTGAGGAGGCCAAGCGCCTGCTCGGCGAGACCATCCCCTTCGATAGCTTTCCGGGCGGCGAGCAACGCCGTGGCCACTTCGAGCGGGTCCCGATCGGAGTCGTGCTCGCGATCACACCCTTCAACGATCCCCTCAATCTGGTCGCGCACAAACTCGGACCGGCCATTGCCGGCGGCAATACTGTCATTCTCAAGCCAGCGACAGTGACACCGCTGTCTGCCCTGAAACTGACCGAAGCGTTTGTCGAAGCCGGTCTTCCGCCCGGTGTTCTTCAGTGCCTCACCGGACACGGCGCGATGCTTGGCGACTCCCTGGTTTCCGACCCACGGGTGCGCATGGTCAGTTTCACCGGTGGCGTCGAAGCCGGCGAGCGCATCGTCTCCAAGGCAGGCCTCAAAAAAATCGGCATGGAGCTCGGTTCCAACTCCCCGGTGATCGTGTGGCACGACGCCGATATCGAGTGGGCGGCCGAAACCTGCGTCTCCGGCGCGTTCTGGGCGGCGGGCCAGAATTGCATAGGTGTGCAGAGGATTTATATCCACCGTGACGTCTATGACCATTTCCGTGGGCTCTTCGTCGAAAGAACCAAGAGCTACACGGTCGGCGACAAAATGAATGAAGCCACCGACATGGGACCCATGATCAACGAGGGTGAGGCTCGAAGAGTCGAGCGCTGGGTTGCCGAGGCGGTCGAAAAGGGGGCCTCGGTGCTCGCTGGCGGCAGCCGCAATCGGGCGCTGATGGAACCGACGGTTCTCGAGAATGTGCCTTCTCGCGCCACGATTCACCACGAAGAAGTCTTTGGTCCGGCGGTCAATCTCTACCCGGTGGAAGACCTCGATCAAGCGATGAGCGAGGCCAACTCAGTGGACTATGGGCTTCATGCGGCCGCCTTCTCCAGAGATGTCGAGACCTGCCACCGACTGATTCAGGGCCTCGATGCCGGCAGTGTGCTGATCAACGATTCGACCGACTACCGCCTCGACTCGATGCCTTTCGGGGGTGTCAAGAAGTCCGGGCTCGGGCGCGAGGGTATTCGCTTCTCGCTTGCCGAGATGACGGAACCGAAGGTGGTTTGTTGGTACCTGCCGGGCCTTTGATGTGAATTAGGAATTAGGAATTAGGAATTCGGAATTTCCATCCGGCTACCATAATGTACTGGAGAGCTCGAGGTTGTTGGGGCGCTCGAATTGTACATTCGAGGCGAACTCGATCCGATCCAGCGTGATAATCTTCGTGCCATCGCGAAGAGGTTTCAGAGTCGATTGAAAAACTCGATCACGACCGTCCCGCAACGCAAAGACTTGTTGGCGCTTGCCATCCTGGTCCTGATCACGGTGGTCGTGAGACTCCCGGGAGTCTTCAACCGGGCTATTTGGTACGACGAGGCGATCACCCTGCTCGAAACCGCCGGCAATGCGACCCCTACCTGGTCAGCCCAACCAACATCAGCCGCGAGCCAAAAGGAATTCCTGGTCGGAACTCCAGCGCTCGGAGAAGTAGCCGCTGGACTGCGCGAAACCGATGTACATCCTCCCGTCTACTACGGCCTGCTTTCAATCTGGCGGCGGATTGCCGGAGAATCCATCGAAACCGCCCGTCTCTTCTCGGTTTTCTGGTCGACCGCCTCTGTCATCCTTCTCTACCTCCTCTTGCGTGCATTCAGCTTCGCTCGTGGGTTCTGGCCGAGTCTTGTCTACTCCCTTTCGTCTGGCGCAGTCCATTATGGTCATGAAGCTCGGAATTATTCACTGGCCATGTTCTTCGTTATGATAGCGACCTTCCTTGCTTATTTTTTCAGACAAATAGATTTCGATAGACGGCTCCATTTCTGGACTCTTTCAGTATCCTTAGCTGCGTTTTGCGGCCTCGCTTTTCAAACAAATTATCTCACTATTTTTCCACTTACAGCATTATTTTTTTGGTGTCTTGCGTGGGCTCCAGAGAAACAACGAATGTATGTGATCCCTGCGATCGTCCTGTCCGTCATGTTTTCACTGATTGGATTGAGCACTCTACTGACCCAGCTCGAAGCACGCCCAAATCAATTTCAGAAAGCACTCGGCTTCGGCCAGGAAATCTCGAAGATAGTTGATTCCAATTTTGTAATGCTTTGGAGCCCAGTGGCGGCGAGCAGCGGAATACGCTGGGCCGCCGTCGGCACTGTCCTCGTTTTTCTACTCTTGAGCACCGCCTACGTGAGGACGGCTTGGAAAGCCATCGATAAGGAACTCTTCAC
>Ga0316197_10002385_pt1 | contig 13411 bp, 10 predicted proteins | sample OudBiesiAoxic_MG_FD_204939 | JGI IMG/M metagenome (GOLD analysis project Ga0316197, IMG submission 204939) | Coastal sediment microbial communities from Oude Bieten Haven, Netherlands - site A oxic | ecosystem: Environmental > Aquatic > Marine > Coastal > Sediment | place: Netherlands...
CATGGATCAAGGTATGCCGCTTTTTATTCAAGAATATAGGGCCGATGAACTCGTCGAGATTATTACGGCGATGAGTTTAAAACAGACGGATATCGCGCCTTATCCTCTGGAAGTCATTTCAACAGGCTTACCTTACCTAATCGTGCCGATAGTCCGTGGAACAGAGGATGCTCGTATTGTGGTTAATAATTTTGAAGCACTGTTAGAAAAACATGGTGCAAAGTTTGCCTATATTCTTGATATAAATAATTTTGAAGGGCGGACTTGGGATAACCAAGGCAATGTTGAAGACATCGCTACTGGCAGCGCCGCCGGCCCTTCCGCAGCTTTCCTCTTTAAACACAAACTGGTATCAGGTAAACAATCATTCACTTTATCTCAGGGCCGATTTTTAGAACGCCCAAGCAAGATAGGGATCAACTTGATAATAGATAGCGACACCATTAGTAATATATTTGTCCATGGGCAAGTCTGTAAAATTGCTAATATTGAGTTTGTTTAATAAGAAAAACGATCAACGTTACCCGTTGATCTAGCATTTTTGTCGGTTTGCAGGCTTCTAACGATAGTCTAACGCAGCACACTTATCACCTTGCCCTGCTCACTGGTGTGATATTTTACATTGAGATGCCCATGTGGGGGTTAACAATAAACTCCGCAATTTTATCCAATCCGATCTCGTGCTCCGCAGCACCTAACTTTATGGCTTCTTTGGGCATGCCATACACAATGCTAGATTGTTCATCTTGAGCGGCAGTATACCCACCGGCATCGCGTAACTCTTTTAATCCTTTTGCACCATCATCACCCATTCCTGTCATAATTATACCTGTTGCATTACGCCCTGCAGCTGTGGCTACCGAACGAAACAGAACATTCACCGAGGGTCGGTGACGACTCACTAAAGGGCCACCTTTCACCTCGACACGATATTGTGCACCATTGCGTCTCAATAGCAGGTGCTTTCCACCAGGGGCAATTAATACCAAGCCAGGTATTACACGGTCATTATTTTTGGCTTCACTCACCGTGACCTGACATAAACCATTAAGACGCTGTGCAAACGAAGCGGTAAATGCCTCAGGCATATGTTGCACAATCACAATTCCTGGTGATGTTTTGGGTAAACGCGTAACAACATGTTCAATCGCTTGTGTGCCTCCCGTGGATGCACCAATGGCGACAACTCGATCCGTTGTCTCGTGTAACGGTGCACTCACTAACTGCACGGTGCTATAGTTACCTTTTATTTTCCCAATATTTGCTTGAGCAGCACCTTGAATTGCATCGCGCATTAAGATAGTGGAATCTTCCAAAAAACCTTTCAAGTTCACGGTGGGTTTAGTGATTATATCCACTGCGCCTGCACTCATCGCCTCCATTACAACACTTGCCCCTTTGGTGGTCAGTGTTGAACAAATAACAACAGGCGTGGGTCTTTCATGCATCAATTTTTTTAGAAAAGTAATGCCATCCATGCGGGGCATCTCAATATCCAATACAATCACATCGGGCCAATGTAGAAGTAGTTTTTTTTGTGCAAATATGGGATCAGATGCCGAACCAATCACATTAAAACCGTTAATATTAGTAAGCACATGTGTTAATACTTGGCGAACGACGGCAGAGTCATCAATAATAAATATATTTATATTATCCATAGTTTGTCTCTCCCATATTTATGTCCAAAACTCACATTTATGATGAGCAAGTCGCTGACTTTCTTGCTCAAGTTCTGAGATACTTTTATGCCAATACTCTTTTTCTTCTTTTTGTAGAGCAAGTTCAGATAAATAGGTGATTTTCTTCATATACACGGCATAATCATCTCCGAAAAAATGGACATTCATCCCATTTTTACCACCCAAAGAAGAACTCACCAATGGAATATTTTCGCACTTTAAAAATTCACGGATAAACTCTATATTTACCGCGCCTACACTTTTTATTCCTGACCCTTGTTCCTTGAACTGTAAAACATCACCACCACCAAAGCACTTTGCTTTGAGATACATTTTTTCTGCACCTTTCATTAACATACCGTTTATTAATAGTTCCATCGCATGTATCCCATAGCGGCCAGCTTCTGAGTTAATGACTAAATGTTGAAATTGGCTATGCCGATTAGCAAGTAAAAAATGATTCATGCCAATCACCTTATTGACAGGGTCATATAGACAAGTCGCGACACAAGAACCTAATAATGTGGAGATCACCTCTTGTTCAGTACTAATATAAAACTCACCTGGTGATATAATCATACGTCGAGTATGTTTAAAAGGTTGAATAATCATTTTTTTATATAAATAGAGGGTTGGATCATTTCAAGTTTATCCGTGACTCTAGTCAAAGTTTCTGAATGGCTAATAAAAAAATGTCCCCCTGGTTTTAGGTTGTGAATCAAACGCTCAACCACCTCTTTTTTGGTCTTGCTATCAAAATAGATCAATACATTTCTTAAAAAGATGACATCAAATTTACCGACTTTTTGAGGGATATTTTGCATTAAATTCAGACGATGAAAATTCACCTTGTTACGCAATGCCGAATTGATACAAAATTGACCTTGCTGTGTGCGTACTCCCTTCAAACAATATTTTTTCATCAAGTGTGATTCTAAAAGCTCTAAGCGTTCCATAAAGTAGACCCCTTTACTCGCTTTACTTAATACCTTCCGGTTAAGATCCGTGCCTAAAATATCCCACGACTTTCCAGCTGATTGTTCAGCTAATAACATTGCCAACGAATAGGCTTCTTCGCCTGATGAACTAGCGGCACTCCAAACTCTAAAATGCCCTTTTTTCCAGTCAGCCAGTATCTCATTATTAAAATACTCAAAGTGTTTCGGTTCTCTAAAAAAATAGGTTTCATTAGTGGTTAATATATCAACTAATAGAAGAAGTTCTTCAGTATTTTCAGGGTGAGTAGCCAATTGAAAGTATTGTTGATAACTATCAACGTTATAGTAATTCACGCGACTTAATAAACGACTTCCCACCATCACTTTTTTTTCTGGTGAAAGTGCAATACCTGCATGTTGATGAATAAATTGGCGGAATAATTCAAATTCCGCCACTGTTATCTGGATAATGGTGTTCTCCCTACTCTGCTAATAAAAGTGATTCGCTGCTCCTAGCGCTCTCACTTAACTCAGCAAGCTCTTCAACCGAAAGAACACGAGTAATATCCAACAAAATAACAAACTTATCCTCAATTCGCCCCATTGCTTGAATAAACTCAACGCGCACATCGGTACCAAATGTAGGCGCTGGTTGCCTATTTTCGATAGGGATATTGATGATCTCCTGTACTTGGTCCACCAGCATTCCTAAGCTCTGTTTTTCATCACCACAAGAGACCTCAATCAAAATAATACAGCTGCGTTTACTGATTTCATTCAGGCCGTGGCCCAGTCGTGCTGAAAGGTCAACCACAGGGACAACATTGCCCCTTAAGTTGATCACGCCTCTAATGTAATCGGGAGTCATCGGCACACGGGTGATATTGGTGATCTCAATAATCTCTTTGACATCCCCAATATCAACCCCTAGAGCATCACCTGACACTAAAAAAGTCAGGTATTGTCCACTTGATGGTGCTTCACTTTTCGCACTATCAAGCGCACCTTTTTCGCTGATGGCTAAACTATTCATAACATCTCCTCATCAGCTTAAAATTTCTCAAAATCTTGCTCGTTAATATTGAGCTCATTACGATCAGCATATTGAGTCGCAGCGGCCTTGTTAGACACCACATTGACCCGCGTTGGACTCGCCACAACAGCTGAACCTTCTACTAATTTGAAATATGCCACGGCTTGTTGTAATTGCTCAGCTTGACCACTTAACTCTTCGGAAGTTGCTGCCAGCTCTTCTGAAGCGGCGGCATTTTGCTGTGTTGCTTTGTCAAGCTGTCCCATTGCTTCGCTGATTTGACGAATGCCCGTTGCTTGCTCACCTGAAGAAGCACTTATCTCTTGTACTAAATCAGAGGTTTTCACAATATCAGGTACAACCTCGGTGATGAGTACGCCAGCTTTTTCTGCAATATCCACACTGTCACTTGCAAGTTCGCTGATCTCCTCGGCCGTTACACGGCTACTTTCCGCCAGTTTTCGTACTTCCGCGGCTACCACAGCAAACCCCTTACCATGTTCCCCTGCGGAAGCAGCTTCAATGGCAGCATTTAACGAAAGTAGGTTGGTTTTGTAAGCAATGTCTTCAATCAAACGGATTTTTTTAGCGATATGTTTCATCGCCTTCACCGTTTCTGTTACTGCCATTGCGCCCTGTTTAGCATCTTCAGATGATGAGGTTGCCATTTTTTCAGTCACACTGGCATTTTCCGCATTCTGTTGTACAGAAGAGTTAAGTTGCTCTACGGATGCACTGGTTGACTCAACACTACTGGACTGCTCAACCGCTCCCTGACTGATCGTTTGTGCCGTTGCACTTACTTCTTGAGATGCACTGGCTAAGTTGTCCGCCCCACTGCGCACAGTTTCAATCACACCCTTAATTTGATCTCGCATCATCACGAGAGCTTTACTTAATTGGCCAATCTCATCATTTTGGTCAACTTCAAGTTCAGCGATTAAATTCCCTTTAGCAAGCGCCTGCGCAAAAATTACACCTTTGGTAACGGGTTTAGTAATACTTAATGCAAATAGGTAAGCAATAGCAATAATGATGACTAAGAATATTACTGAAATAATGATGATACTCTGTATTAATGAATTTACAGGCTCCATTACTTCCGCTTCATCGATCTCGGCAATAACCACCCAATGAGTATCTCCCACCTTTAGTGGCGCGTATGAAGAGAGAACTGAGTTACCGTTATAGTCTAATATTATTTTACTTTCTGAAGCCCCATTTAACGCCTCTTTTACCGCTTCAGTATCGACACCGTTATTTTTTAAGTTACCAGCAAAAGAAGCAAAAACGGAATGTTCCTCAGGGTCGATGAATGAATCTGAGCGCATCAGTTTGTCACTACCTACAAGGTACGTTTCACCGCTTTCCCCCATGCCATCACGTTCATTCATAATGGTATTAATTGCATCAAGGGATAATTGCAATGCAACAACCATCTCTACTTCACCATTTTTAATATAGGGTTGCGCAATGAAAGCCGCGGGTGCACCATTGCTAGCTGCGTAGGGTTCAAAATCAGCAATACCATACTCACCTGATTTGATCACTTTTCGCACTAATTTGCCCAAGCCAGAATCTTTATATTTTCCATTAACAATGTTAGTTTGATAATCCGCTTCTTTTGACACACTGTAGAAAACCTGACCATCAGGATGAATCAAAAAAAGATCGTAATAACCATATGCTTCAATATATTTGGTAAAATAATCTTGGTCCTCATTGGCCCCTTTCGCCGCAAGAATTTCCTCTAAACTACCTGATGTAACTGTTGCCCAATTTAAACCGTTAATCTTTAACGGTGCAACAGCAACGAGCTCTACCTCTCCTGAACTACCAATCGTGATATCAACTTCTGATTCACCAGATAATGCTTTTTTAATCAATAGATTAGACTTTTCATCTCCAATTTTTCCCTTCTTAATAACGCGATCACTACGATAGCTAACCTCATCATTCGATTTACCCACGAGATAGGTTTCAGCCGTTTCCCCCATCCCAGTGCGTTGCTGTACCACTTTATTGACTGAAGCAGTATCTAGTTGCATCGCAATATAGCCGTCAGAAAAACTCATTTTTCCAATAATAAACGCGGCTTGTTCTCCATTTGATGGAGCGTAAGATTGAAAGTCGCCAATGGCGAGTCCTGTACTGCTATTTGACTTGATTTTACGGAATGCTGCCGATAAAGAACTGTCCTTAACCAAATCATCATTGAGCACATTTTTGCCTAAATCAGATTCTTGTGCTGCACTATAGATAATGTCCCCTTCAGGGCTGATTAAAAACAGATCATGCCAACCAGTATCATTCATAATATCTTTGATACGGAAATCGTATTTTTCAACAGCTTGAGCCCACTGATTCGACTTTACACCGTTTGGATAAACCGCATCGATTGCTTGATACATCTCGCCTAGAAAAGGATCATCTTTCGCAATATGGATGCTCGATTCGGTCAATAAAAATAACTGCTCAATATTCGACTTTTTAATATTCTGAATCGCTTCTATCTTCGCCTCTTGCGCTGCTAATAGTGCCGATGTGGTCTCTACCAACACCCCTAAATCTCCTTCTCGTTCTTCAAAAAAACGAGCCAGCTGGGATTTTTTTACTATACGCATTGCATCTAATTGATTGAATGAGCCTTTAATTAATGCGTCTGAAGCCGTTTGTGCTGAAAAATAAGCCACTATGGCCAAAGGAATTAAACTGATTAATAGCATTAAACCAATTAATTTTGTTTTCATGGGTATATTTTTTAAATTCATAATGACCTTCCAGTCGTTAGTAATAATATTTAATTAAAGCGGTTAGCAGGTATGGACTTGGTTCATGAGGTTTTTTACATCTAATATAAGCGCAACATTACCGTCACCTAACACCGTAGCGCCTGTTAACCCTTGCAAGTTTTCGAAAATTTTACCCAATGGTTTAATAACCGTTTGCTGCTCACCATGTAGCTCATCGACGACAAATCCAACGCGTTCTTCACCAGTACGGACAACGACCAAACTTTGTCGGCTATTTTTAGTTATCTGCTTGTTGGGGTTAAAGTATTCAGCAAGTTTTAGATAGGGCATTGCCACGCCACGCAGGTTGACGTAGTGTTGGACTTCATCTATTTTCCATTCGCTGCTGTTCATTTCTACACATTCTTCCACCATACCCAGAGGAATGATGTAACGCTCTTTATCTGCTTCAACCATAAAACCATCAATAATTGCTAATGTTAATGGCAAATGAACAGTGATTGTTGTTCCTTTTCCGTCGGTGCTATCAATACTGACATTCCCCCGTAATGCTTCTATATTCCGGCGAACCACATCCATACCCACACCACGACCAGAAAGGTCGCTAGCCTGCTGCTTGGTACTTAAACCAGCTTCAAAAATTAGATTGTAGATCTCTTGATCTGAGAGTTTTGCATCACTGCTAACCATTCCTTTTTCAATCGCTTTGTCGAGTATTTTTTGCTTGTTAAGGCCAGCGCCATCATCAATAATTTGAATGACAATATGCCCTGAGTCGTGGTAGGCGTTGAGTGTAATTTTTCCTTGTGCAGACTTACCAGAGTCAAGCCGTGCTTGTGGCGATTCGATACCATGATCCAACGAGTTTCGAATAAGATGTGTAAGAGGATCATTAATTTTTTCAACGACTGTTTTGTCTAGTTCAGTTTCACTGCCGCTGATCTCTAGTTCAATCTCTTTGTTCAGTTCTTTACTTACATCACGTACTACGCGTCTAAAACGAGAAAACGTTTCACCAATAGGGACCATACGTAATGCCAATGCCGTGTCTCGAATATTACCGACTAAAGAAGAGATCGTTGCGGACACCTCTTCTGCCTCCTGAATTCCATGTTTTTCAATCATGAGACCCATGGCGGCACCCGAGATCACAAGCTCGCCAACTAGATTGATAAGTTGCCCAAGTTTCTGTGAGTCGACACGAATAATGCTGGACTCTGACGATAGCTTATTTTTTATCTGTTGTTGCTTAGTCAGTGCCTTCTCAACAACCTCTGCTTGCACGACATTCTGATCGATAAGGATTTCACCAATCGGCTTGCTTTGTGTTATCTGGGTTTGGGTCTGCATAGCACGATTAATATCGTTTTCAGTTAAGACACCAACACTCACTAGCATTTCGCCCAGTAATACGGTTTCATCGTCACTTAAATCTTCTAACAATGATAAATATTGTTCAACCTGGCTACTTGGGGGCAATATATTAATGTCACAATCATCAGCAGCGAATTCAAAAACATCTTCAATCGTTTGCTTAGTTGCATCACTTTTTAGCGCCATTTTAAACTGTAAGTAACAACTTTCCGGGTCAAAATCGTCATCATTAGGAACCGATTGGTTTAACAAAATAAACGCTTGAATTTCACCAATGGTGCTCAGGTAACGAACAAAAGAAAGAGGGTCAATACCCATACGAAATGCATCTATTTTGAAACATAAACTAATGAGCCAATTGCCATTCAAATCGACATTCACTTCACCTAAATTTTGTAACACATCAGTGGCACTTTCTTGCAATACGGTATTATTCCGATTTAATGCAAGTGTTAATGCATCACTTTTAACTTGTAATTCATCGGAAAGTGTATTTTTGGGGAAACGAATACAATATTTAATGAGATTTTCAGTGTGGTCTCGACATGCCAATAACACCGAGATAAGTTCATCATCTATTTGTCGCTTTTCCTCACGTACACTATCTAACACTGTTTCAGCTTCGTGGGCGAAACTCACAACAGGTGTAAAAGAAAACAATCCTGCTGAGCCTTTAATCGTATGCATCGCTCTGAAAATAGAGTTGATCACTTCACTATCATCGGGGTTAACTTCCAATAGAAGCAGTGAGTTTTCCATCTCAAGAAGCAACTCTTGTGCTTCTTGAGCAAAGGTAATTAAGACACTTTCCATATCATTCATGATAATTTCCACTCTGCAGAAATAACAACAGGATCAGTAAAAAACTCGGTTAGTTTGAATAGTTCAATTACTTCAAATACGGCTTGGCTGTGATTCTGCAACTTAAATTCGGCGCCGATTTTTAATGCTTGTTTTTTAAGAAAGATAAGTAGTTGTATACCCGCGCTATCTAGCTCAGATACATCGCTTAAATCGACATGAATGGTATGGCCTGTTTTAAGATAGGGTAAAAGACTGTTTTTCTGCTCAAGTACCGTATAAATTGTCATTTCATCGCTAATATGTATAACGACCTCTTTATTCTCTGATGTTGAAACAGTGATCGACATGACGCTCTCCCGGTCGTTAAGGCAGCATTAATTTGGATACGGCATTTAATAAAACAGGGGGTTGAAAGGGCTTCACTAACCACGCTTTTGCACCAGCGGCTCTTCCCTCCTGTTTTTTAGCATCGGATACTTCTGTGGTGAGCATCATCATCGGGGTAAATTTATAAGAGGGCATTTTCTTTGCTTCTTTGACAAGCGTAATACCATCCATCTGGGGCATATTAACATCGGTAATTATAAGGTTTATTCTCGTTTTACTGGCCTGAAGTTCAACTAATTTGGCTAGCGCATCCTTACCATTTACTGCGGTTACCACTTCAAATCCCGATTTTGTTAAGGTTAGTGTTATCACTTGACGCATAGATGCTGAATCATCAACAACCATTATTGTTTTTGCCATTTTATCCTCCTACGGATACACCAAGACTAATAAGAAAAATAACTGCCCATAAGGTGCCAATGTTATTTCATTAAAAGTAATCTTATTAATATCAGTCTGTTATTTTGCAAATGCAGACGTTGGGAATTTTATTTTTTAATACCAATCAAAAAACGGTCACCGTTAAATATGTTGTTTTGATCTGTCTAGCTTCTAGAAAAACTCAATATCATCACTATTTCCTTCTATTGAAGGCCCATTACTTGAAGTATTGAGATCATGTAAAACTCTTTGCTCTGAGGTCGTATAGCCTTGGCTCATCTCTTGGAGCCAATTATTTTTATCCATTTTGACAAGCTCAGTCGGACAAGCGAGTAGTAAAGAGAAACGGGCAATTTCACCTTTGGTATGTTCGAGTATCTGCCCCACTCGGTCTTGAAATTGTAATGAAACCAAAATATCGTTGATCTCATTGGTTATATCCTCACCATGATTTTTTAATAACTCTGATGAATTAGAAAATTGGTTAATTAGCAGGTCTAATCTCGAAACAACATCTTGAATAAGCTGCTGTGATTCGTCTGATTTTAATTGCTCCTCTTTAAGTTGCCTTTCCGTGCTCTCAACCGCTGTACTCATCGCACCACAAATACCATCCACTTTGTCCGTCATATTCTGACCCGTATCATATGACCGTTTCGACAGTGACCTGACTTCATCAGCCACCACAGCAAAACCCCGCCCACTATCGCCTGCTCGGGCCGCTTCGATTGCCGCATTTAGCGCCAATAAATTAGTTTGGCCCGCAATGCCTTGCACATCAATTGCCATCGTTTGCAACTCATTAGCAAAGCTTTGTAACTGTGTTATTTCACTCAGCAGCTGTACTTTCGAAGATATAATCATTAAAAAGTTACCGTTTAATGAGTTGAGCTCAGCTTCACTATTAGTCACCACCTCCGCGATGCTACCTTCAGAGTGATCAGATTCCAGCGCCTGGACATCATTTAACGTCTTTCTGAGGGCTTCTTCTATTTGAGTAAATCGCATAGCAAGCGTATCAATTGCCTCTGTAGACTGCTTTATGACATCGTCGATTTGCCCTTGCCAAAGCGGCATAATTGCTTGACAAAGGTCCGTCAGTTTATTGAATTTTTCAGCATCTTCTATTTGCTGTTCAACTAGGTTATTTTTTGCATGTTGAACTTCCCGCACTAATGTCGTTATATTGATGTTGACTAACCGAGCCCCCACCAAAGATGCCAACAGAATAAAAATCGTTGAAATGACTGCTGTCATTGTAAATCCGACTTGAAGTAAAATAATCATTGCCGAAATACTGCCAATAAAAACAACGATTAATGCAGGCTTACTTAATGAAGTTGATCTTTTTACTTTCATTTTTTTCTCTTTAATCATGCATAACACGTAAAGCGTTATTGGGTAGATTCAGTCGTGTATTGCTAGGCGTTGCACTTTTTTGTTGGCTAGGATGCTTGCATAAAAAACCTCGTCGGATGGCCAGTCAACCACCCACTTAGGTATGTCGCGTGCGTGCATGGGTCTTGCTATTCTATAGCCCTGCACCAAGTCACAACCAAGCTGTAACAGTGCGGTGCTGTGTGCAATGGTTTCAACCCCCTCTGCAATGACTTCACGTTTGAATGACTTCGCTAAACCAATCACACTTTCTACAATCATCAAATCATCCGGGTTAGTTAACATATCCCGTATAAAACTCTGATCTATTTTAATAAGATTGATAGGTAAGTGTTTGAGATAGGTAAGAGAGGAATAGCCTGTCCCGAAATCATCTAATGCAAAACTGACACCTAATTTAATGCAGTCATTCATGATTGTTGAAACGTGCAATAGATCATCTATCGCACTTGTCTCTAGCACCTCTAACTGTAGATAGCTCGGATCGACCTGAGGAGTTGCGGACAAAAGAACTTCGAGACGTTTGGCAAAGTCAGCTTGTTGAAGTTGCGACGCGCATATGTTGATGCTGACAGGTATAGCTAACCCCAACGCCTGCCACGCAGAGATTTGGTTAATAGCCGTCGTAATTACCCATTCACCCAGTTCGATGCTGATGGGATGATTTTTAACTAGAGGCAGGAATTCAGCAGGGGCGAGCAGTCCCCGCTCGGGGTGTTGCCAACGAATTAACGCTTCTGCGCCAATCACCGTTCCTTTATTGATGTTGACCTTGGGTTGGTAATACAAAACAAATTCACTTTGGTTCAAAGCGACACGGATACGCTCAATATTCTCACGCCGAGTATCCACAACCCTGTCATGAACAAAGTCAAAAACGTGATAACGGTTTTTACCTGCTTTCTTAGCTTCATACATGGCAAAATCAGCATGACGTACAAGCAAGTCCGAATCAGAATTGTCTTGCGGATAAAATGTAACCCCCATACTGGCGGACGTATTTAACTCAACCTCCCCCACAGTAACTGAACCAGATATAGCGTCTAGTAGCCGTGATAATGTTGATTTACAACTATGGTTACATTCTAACCCCGTTAGAATGGCGACAAACTCATCCCCCCCTATTCGAGCAAGCGTATCGTCTGCACGTAACATTCCTTTCATGCGATGCGATACCGCAACTAACAGTTCATCCCCTACATGATGTCCATGCTCATCGTTAATGGCTTTGAATTCATCCAAATCAATGAATACTACTGCTAATGACTGCTTACTCCGTTGGCACTGATGCATGGCTGCAGACAAACACTGCCTTAATAAGATCCGATTAGGTAAGTGAGTTAGCGCATCGTAATGGGCGATTCTTTCAAGTTTCGTCTGCTCCTCTTTGATATGTGAAATATCGGTAAATAACGCAACGTAGTGCGTTATTACGCTCGAGTTATCTCTCACGGCGCTGATTGAGAGCATTTCAGGATAAATCTCACCATTTTTGCGACAATTCCAGATTTCACCACGCCAGTGATCTGCTTTTGCCAGCGTTTCCCAGAGCTCAGCATAAAATGCTGGCGAGTGCCTACCTGATTTAAGCATGCGAGGGTTTTTACCCAACACTTCTTGACGACGATAACCAGTAGTGGTGGTAAACGCGTCATTGACATCCATAATATTACCAGCCGGGTCGGTAATGGTAATGCCCTCTCTGGTATGGGTAAATACAGTGGCTGCGAGTTTTAATTTTTCTTTCGACAGTTCAAATTCAGTAACATCAATGTTTGCACCGTGTATTCTAACTAGCTGACCTTCATTACCTCGGATTACGGTAACCATACTTTTCATGTGTATGACATCACCGTTTTCTCGATACATTCGAAAATCTATTTCAAACGGTTTATCTTCATAGAATAGAGCTTGAATTTCGCGATTCCCGCTCTCAATATCAGCAGGGTGTAGAGTATTTTCGCAGGAGGTTACAACGCGAGAGAAGCTGTCGTTACGATTAGGATCGGATGCGAATATTGAATAACCTGATGTACTTTTTTGCATCAGCAGGTCCCAGTCCCACAAGCCAAGACCATTCGCTGCTATGAATGACAGATTTATAGCTATGATAATTATTCCGCCTCGAATTCTAATTTAGCTGTACAACTAGTTTCTTAGGCCAAGATAACAATTGTAAAGCCAACCTCCTACCCTCATAAAGCGGCCCACTGGGGGGGGAACTGGGGGAGAAATGGGGGATAGAGAAATGGGGGGGTGGAGGGGGGAATTTACCAGCCATACCATGACAGCCCTTATGATTGAGGCCTAGAACATGGGAGCTATTGTTATTACAGGAATTTTTGGTTGAAGGTAGACAAAAGAATTAGTTGTATAAGTAAAATTAGCGATGAAATAGGATTCAATCTACGTTGTTAAGACATTCAACCGATTTTGTTAACAAAAAAACCAACGAGTCGAATTTTGTTGGTTTTAGGGTCAATGGGTGACATTAATTCACTTAAGCTGGTGGATTTTAAAGATGTCAATCAGATCGCTTAGACATCTAGAGCAGATGGTTAAAATAGTTCTTGTACCTTAATAGCCGCTTCTCGTCGGTTGCTCACATTCAACTTCTGATAGATATTTTTTAGATGACTTTTCACTGTTTCAGTGGAAATA
>Ga0316197_10002386_pt1 | contig 13411 bp, 14 predicted proteins | sample OudBiesiAoxic_MG_FD_204939 | JGI IMG/M metagenome (GOLD analysis project Ga0316197, IMG submission 204939) | Coastal sediment microbial communities from Oude Bieten Haven, Netherlands - site A oxic | ecosystem: Environmental > Aquatic > Marine > Coastal > Sediment | place: Netherlands...
GGCATGGATGGTGAAGGAGCGACGCTTCCCCACCGACCCGACCGGTCGCCGCTACCCCTGGCCGCTCGTCTGATGACCACCCGGACGATCGTCGTCACCGCACGCGAGGACCTCGCCGAAGTCGTCACGGACCGGATGTGGCAGTGGGGTGTCCAAGCGGTGAGCGAGATGTCGATCGGCAGCGGATTCGTCGAGATCGCCACGTCGGTCGGCAACGATCGTCACGCGATCGGGGGCGCCCTCGCCACGCTCGACCCGAGCTGGCGGTGGGAGGTGCGCGATGTCGACGATGCGATCGCACAGGTCGCTCCCGAGTTCCTCGCACCCACATGGTATGCGCCCGGCAAGGTCTCGGTCCCGGCGGCGCTGCTCCCGTTCGAGCCCGACGCCGAACCGACGCTCGTCACCGTGATCGACCCCGGTAGCGCGTTCGGCCTCGGCGACCATCCGACGACGCAGACGTCGATGGCACTGCTCGCCGAGCTGCTCGACGACGCTGACCCGGCCACGTCGGTGCTGGACGTCGGCTGCGGGACGGGCGCCCTCGCAATCCTGGCGGCACAGCTCGGGGTCGCCCGGGTGCGCGCCGTCGACATCGCCGCTGCCGCCGTCGAGGCGACGCAGCGCAACATGCAGCTCAACGACGTCGCCCACGCCGTCGTGGTCGACACCACCCCGGTCGCAGCGCTCCGCGGCGAATACGACGTCGTCGTCGCGAACATCCTCGCCCCGGTCCTCGTCTCGATGGCCGACGATCTCCGCCGCGTCGTTCGTCCCGGCGGCGCCCTGGTGATCAGCGGCATCCTTTCCGACCGTCACGATCACGTCCTCGAAGCGCTGACGCCGCTGGTGCCGAGGACGTCGCTCGCCCTCGACGGTTGGATCTCGATCGTCCTGCGCTGACACACTGCCGACATGCTGGACGACCACGAGACCGACGAGGATCTCGACGGGGTGATCCACCGAGGCGATCTCGACGGGCTCGTCCGGATGATCGACGACCGGTGCTCCGATCGGGACTGGGCCGGTGTTCTACGTGTCCGGAACCGATCACGCGCGGCGATCGAGACAGGCCGCCAGCTGTGGCCGGCGGCGACGTTGGCGGAGTACCGCCTCGCCCTGCTCGCCGACCCCGAGTTCGTGGCGGTCGTGCTCGACGAGAGCGACGGGTTGTCCGGGCGATTCACGATCGGCCCGCTCACCGAGGTCGCCGCCCAACGCCATTCGTGGGGTGACCTGGCCGGCCTCCTCGACATCGGGCCGCGCGCGACGTTCGTCGCACACGAACGGGCCATCCGCGGCGAACCGATCGAGGCCGTGGACGTCGTCGAACTTGCGCCGGTGCTCGACATCCCCCTGGCGATGCAGTCGTGGGAGCCCGAGTACGCCCTGGCGACGTACCACGACAGCGAGGCCGAGTTCCCGCGGCCCGACCTCCCCGACGATTGGCGCGAGATCATCCCCGTGCCCGGCGCCGAGACGCTCGACGATGATGTCGACCTCGCTGTGAGAGATCTGGTGGAGCCGTGGCTGACCGCATCGAACGGTCGCGCCGAGTCGGTCTGCGTCGCGGGCGGCATCGAGGAGGCGCTGGGCGTCCTCGGGGTGCGCCGGGCACGCGTGTGTGATCTTGCGGCCGCCGACGCGCTCGCATGGCTCGCGTGGGCGGGCGCCAGCGGCGGGGCCCAGGGCCGACGCAGAGGTGCGGCCGCCGGACGTTTCGGGGCGTGGTGGTTGCTCGGCGCGCTCGGCGACCTGCTCGACGACTGGCCGCCCGATGTCGACGAACTGGGTGACCTCGTCGACGAATTCCGCTGGTTCCGGTGGAACGCTCATGAGCCCGACGTCGGCTGGTCACTCCACGTCGGCGTCGAGGACCCTGCAGAGGGCGTCGCCTGGGCGATCGCAGCTCAGGACCATCGCTGATCCCGCCGAAAACGACGACGATCGGGTCCGCACCGCGGACCCGATCGTCGTCTCGATTGGCTGATCAGCCTCGGGCGTTGAGCGCCTCGAGCAACTGCGGGAGCACCTTGTGGACGTCGCCGACGATGCCGAGGTCGGCGACACCGAAGATTGGTGCCTCCTTGTCCTTGTTGATCGCGATGATGTTCTTGGAGCCCTTCATCCCGACCATGTGCTGGGTGGCACCGGAGATACCCGCAGCGACGTACACGGTCGGCTTGACGACCTTGCCGGTCTGGCCGACCTGGTAGCTGTACGGCACCCAACCGGCGTCGACGATCGCACGCGATGCTCCGGGCGCACCCTTGAGCTGCTTGGCGAGCTGCTCGACCATGTCGAACTTCTCGGCTTCGCCGAGCCCGCGCCCGCCGGCGACGACGACCGCGGCCTCGTCGAGCTTGGGACCCGAGGTCTCTTCGACGTGCACGGCGGTGACGTTGGCGCCACCTGTCGTGCCGAGGTCCGGCACGGGAGCAGCGACGACCTCACCGGCTCCGCCGGCGCCCCCGGCGGGCTCGAAGCTCTTCGGTCGGAACGCGGCGAGATACGGAGCCTCGCCGGTGAAGGTGGATGTCACGATCTTGGCGCCACCGAAGATCGGGGTCGCCACGCTGACCGAATCGCCGTCGACCGACACATCCGTCGAGTTGGTGAGCACCGTACGGTCGAGCTTGACCGACAGGCGAGCCATGACGTCGCGGCCCTCGTAGTTCTGCGGGAACATGATCAGATCGGGCGAGTCGCCGCCGTCGATCACGGCCTTCATCGCTGCCGACACCGAAGCACCGGGCAGTGCCCCACCCAGGTCGCCGGTCTCGTAGATCTTGGCGGCGCCGTGGTCGGCGAGCGCAGCCGCTGCCTCGCCGGCCGAGCCGACGACGAATGCGGAGACCGAACCGCCGAGCGAGTTGGCCTTCGTGAGCAACTCGAGCGTGGCGCTCGAGGCTTCACCGTCGGTGGTCTGGGCGAAGACCCAGATGTTGTCGATACCCATGATCGGACTCCTCAGATGACCTTCAGATTGTCGAGGAACTCGACGATCTTGTTGAACGTTTCGCCGTCGTCTTCGATGATCTCGCCCGCTTCGCGCTCGGGAGCATCCTCGACGTTGGTGATGGACTGGGCCCAGCTGGCGGACTCGATGCCGAGGTCGGCGGCGGTCACCGTCTCGACCGGCTTCGACTTCGCAGCCATGATGCCCTTGAAGCTGGGATAGCGGGGCTCGACGACGCCGGCGGTCACCGAGACGACGGCCGGCAGCGAGCAGGTCACCTCGTCGTAGCCGGCTTCGGTCTGGCGGTCGACCTTGACGGTGCCACCGTCGACCGCGATGGTCTTGGCAAACGTGACCGACGGCAGACCGAGGACCTCGGCGAGCTGCTCGGGCACGGTGCCGGTGTAGCCGTCTGACGACTCGGTGCCGGCGATGACGAGGTCGTAGTCGCCGGCCTTGCCGACGGCGCCCGCCAGCACCTTTGCCGTCGTCAGCGCATCAGCGCCGGCCAGTGAGGGATCGGAGACGAGCACGGCCTTCTCGGCACCCATGGCGAGCGCTGTGCGCAAGCCCGACACTTCGTCGTTCGGGGCCATCGAGACCAGGGTCACCGCGCCGTCGCCCGCAGCACCGACGAGCTGCAGCGCCATTTCGACGCCATAACTGTCGGACTCATCGAGGATGAGCTTGCCGTCGCGCTTCAGCGTGTTGTCGGCATCCAACTCACCCGGCAGTGCCGGATCAGGGATCTGTTTCACACACACGATCACGTTCATAAGGGTTCCCAAGTTACCGGCCGGTCAAGTCCGCGCCCCAATCCGGCGACCTGTGACGTGTGCTCCGCGACCACCACGCGCACGTAAGCTCCAACGCTTGCGGATCATGCTGATCGTCAACTCGTTCGCGTCGTCGGTGACGGCGCGCAACACCGTCGTCGTCCATCGACGGCTGAGCGAAGGCGTGCGCAGCCTGACCGGCGGCAACGTCCGCCGACACGAGGTCGAAGTCGTGGAGACGAACCGCCGGGGCCACGCCACCCGCTTCGCCCACGACGCCGCCCGCCGTGGGGTCGACGTCGTCATCGGCTACGGCGGTGACGGGACACTCAACGAGGTCGCCACCGGCATCGCCGGCACCGACAGCGCCCTCGGCGTCCTGCCCGGGGGCTCGACGAACGTCTTCGCGCGGACGCTCGGGATGCCGAACGATCCCGTCGCCGCCGTCGAACGTCTCGTCCGCGGGATCGACAACGAACACATCGGGCCGATCGGACTCGGGCAGGTGAACGGGCGCTACTTCTGCTTCCACACCGGGGTCGGCTTCGATGCAGCCGTCGTGCAGCGCGTCGAGCGTCACGGCTCACTCAAGCGCTGGCTCGGCCATCCGCTGTTCATCTACGCCGGATTGACGACCTGGGCGCGCGGGTACGACCGCAAGCGGCCGCACTTCCGAGTGCGCGGCGACGGCGGGGAGGACATCGACGACGGGTACTTCACGATCGTGCTGAACACGAACCCGTACACGTATCTCGGCAACCGCCCGCTCGACCTGTCGCCGCACGCGGATCTCGACCAGCGGCTCGTGGCCATCACGTTCACCACGATGAAGGCTCGGGCGATCCTCACGTCCCTGGCGGGAGCGCTCCGCGGCGGCGGGGTCGCCGCCGCCCCGCATCTCGACATCCGCACCGACGTGGAGCGGCTCGTGATCGACCACGAGACACCGTTCCCGTATCAACTCGACGGCGACGCACTCGGTGAGTCGTCGCGGCTCGAGTTCCGCCACGTCCCCGACGCCGTCAGGCTCGTGTTCCCCAGCTCGGGATGACCTCGCGGTCGCCGGTCCGGCCGAGCGCAGCGAGTGCGATGTCGGGCACGTCGGTGCACACACCGTCGACATGGAGCTCCGCGAGTTCGACGAGGCGGTCCGCGTCGTTGCATGTCCAGGTGTTGACGAGCAACCCGGCGGCGTGACATGCCTCGACCCGGTCCGCATCGAGCACCTCGACCCACGGGTGGATCGCCCGATGTCCGTGCCTGATGGTTGCCGCGATCGCGGCATGGGTGGGGTCGTACAGGAGGAAGCCGGTCGGGATGTCGGGGGCGATCCGCCGGCAGTGGTCGATCGTGGACATCGAGAACGACGAGATCAACCAACGCTCCGACCACCCGGGTCCCCGTCGCTGCATCGCAGCGATCGTCGGGGCGACGACCGCCATCGTCGGGTCGTACCCACCGTCGTCGGCGCTGTTCTTGATCTCGACATTGACCAGCATCCGGTCGCCGCACGCGTCGAGCACGTCGTCGAAACCCACGAGCCCGTCGAGTGCCGGCTGGTCGGCGGGCAATGCATCGTGGTACACGACCAGGCGGTTGCCGCCCCGGCCGTCGGGCGCAAGGCGCACGTCGAGTTCGACACCGTCAGCCCCCATTCGATCCGCCGCGACGAACGCAGCCGGTGTGTTCTCGGGCTCGCTCGCCGACGCACCACGGTGACCCACGACGTTCATCTCGCCAGTATCGCAAAAACCGGTGCGTCAACGGTCACACGTCACATGAACTGCCTCTTGCGGCTCGGGTGGGTCGCGCCTACCTTTTCGCCCGGCGGGAACACACTCAGACGGTTCTCACCCACACCGCACCGACGCCACAACGGCGTCCTTCACCACCACGAGGGGAATCCGAACGTGTCGATTCTTGCGTCCAGCCTGGCTCTCGGAGCCGCCGACTACGACTGGCGTGACGACGCCCTGTGCCGTGACACCGATCCGGCTCTGTTCTTCCCGGTCGGCACCACAGGCAACGCACTCGTCCAGATCGATCACGCCAAGCGGACGTGCGATGAGTGCGTGGTGTCGACCCAGTGCCTCGACTTCGCCCTCGACACGAACCAGGACTCGGGGATCTGGGGTGGCCTCACCGAAGAGGAGCGGCGCGTGATTCGCCGCAAGCGGGTCGCCGCGGCGCGAGCCGCTCGGCAGGCCGCCGCCAGCGCCTGACGTTCAGTCGGCGGTCGTGACGCAGAGCTCGACCACCGTGCCGCGTCCGCGGGCCGTCCCGTCGCCGAGCCCGACCGCATCCAGATCGGCCGCCCTCGCCGGACGGATGTCGATCGTGCCGTTCAACTCGGTCGTGACGAGCGTGCGCACGATCGACAGCCCCAGGCCGTCCTGGGCCTCGAGGTCGAATCCCGATTCGACGCCACGGCCGTTGTCGATCACGCGCAGCGCCAACTCGGCGCCCTGATGGTCGAGGACCACGGCGACGTCCCCACCGCCTGAGCCCTCCGGAAACCCGTGGTCGACGGCGTTCTGGAGCAACTCGGTCATCACCACCGACAGCGGTGACGCAGCATGCGCCGGGATCCGGCCGCCCGAACCCGACACCGAGAAGCGCACGGGACGATCGGGGGACTGGAGTCCCTCCTCGGCGAGGCGGAGCAGCGGCCGGACGATCTCGATGAACGCGATGTCGTCGCCCGGCTCGCGTGAGAGCGACTCGTGCACCAGTGCGATCGTCCTGATTCGACGGACCGACTCGGCGACGGCGGCTTTTGCCTCGTCGCTCTCGAGGCGACGCGCTTGCAGCCGCAGCAGTGACGAGATCGTCTGCAGGTTGTTCTTCACGCGATGGTGAATCTCGCGGATCGTGGCGTCCTTGGACAGGAGCAGCCGATCGCGCTTGCGGAGCTCGGTGACGTCACGGATGAGCAGGAGCCCGCCAACCACTTCGGCGGCGTCGCCGGCGCCGCGCAACAGCGGCACGCACCGGGCGAGCAACGTCACCTCGGCACCCTGTTCGAACTCCTCGACGACCGGTTCGCGTCGCTCGAACGCCTGTCGCGCCGGACCGTCGTGGAATCCGAGCTCCGCCAGGCGCATCCCGACCGGGTTGGCCTGGATCCCCACCCGGTGCAGTGCGGAGTTCGCGTTCGGCGACACATAGGCGACCGCTGCGTCGGCGTCGAGCATCATCACGCCGTCGCCGACTCGCGGCGCCGCGCTCGAGTCGGCCACGCGTCCGGGATAGGGGAACGTGCCGGTCGCAATCATGTGGGTGAACTGGTCGAAGATGTCCGAGTAGCCGCGTTCGAGCTCCCCGAGGCTCCGACCGGCGCGCACCATCCACTCCTTGGTGAGCACGGCGATCACCTCACCGTCGTGACGGACCGGGATGGCGACGGCTCGGGCGACGGTCTCGTCGGTGCCGGCGACCGGCACGTTGAGCGTGATGTCCCCCTCGACGATCTCGCCGCTGTCGGCCGCCTTGTTCATGAGGTCCTCGGCTTGCGACGCCCAGATCCCGACGAAGTCGATCGGGTACATCGTCTGGTTGGTCGCCGGACGAACCTGGTCGACGATCATCCAGCGACCGTCGTCGGATCGCACGTGGAGGAGCAGGTCCGAGAAGCACAGGTCGGCGAGGAACGCCCACTCCGCCGTCAAGCGATGGAGGTGATCGATGTCGCTGCGATCCAGCGACGAGTGAGCGCGGCAGAGGTCAACGAGCGACGTCATCAGGAAGATTCTGCATCATCGACGATGCCTCGGAGGTGACAGGCGAGCAGACCGAGCCCACCGATGTCGTGGATGTCGCCCGACAACCACGGGACGGTGACGGTCGTGGCCGCGAGGGTGGCGAGTTCGGCACGCCGATCGGCCTCCCGGGCGGCGACCATTGCGAGGTCGTCGAATCGCGTCGCCATCTGGTGCAGCACCCGATCGACCACCTCGGCGTCGGTGTCGGTTCGTTCGGCGACGAGCGCTGCAAGCGCGCCGTCGGCGTCGGCACCGGTGCGACCTGCGATCTCCGATGCCGCATCGGTGGCGGCAGTCGTCGCGAGGTGCTCGGGCAGGACCCGATTGGCGACGATGGCACCGACGGTCATCTTCCGGTCCCGCAGCGACTCGGCGAGGTACCGCGCCTCGTGGGCGGGCGCCGCCTCGAGCGTCGACACGACGACGAAGGCCGTCCGCGGGTCGACCAGCAGGGCCTCGACCTCGTTGGCGCGGTGCACGAAGCCCGCCTCCATCTGCTGGAACAAGACGAAGAAGTCGGCGACGTCCTGGAGGAAACGAGACCCGAGAATGCGATCGGCCACCTGGTAGAAGGGCTTGGATGCGAACGTGAACATGCGCGACCTGTAGGGCACGGTCAACCAGCGCAGGAGCCGACTGCCGAAGAAGTCGGCCATCCGGCTCGGTGCATCGAGAATGGTCAGCGCGTTGCGCGACGGCGGGGTGTCGACGATGACGAGGTCGTACTCACCCGTGGCGTGGAGGTCGTGGAGCTGCTCCATCGCGAGATAGTCGTGGCTGTGCACGAATCGGCTCGTGATGTTCTCGTACAACGGGTTCGCCAGCACGGCGTCGCGGGTCGCCGCGTCCGGGGCGTGGCGGCGGATCAGCTCGTCCCAGCCGGCTTTCGTGTCGAGCATCGCGACGTGCAGTTCGCCGCGCGGGTCGATGCCGGCGTCGACGAGTACGTCGTTCGGGATCCGGTGCGGGGTGTTGCCCAGCGCCTCGAGGCCGAGCGCACTCGCGAGCCGACGCGCGGGATCGACGGTGAGGACCAACACGCTGCCGTGTTGCCGCTCGACCGCAGCGAGCCCGAGCGCGGCCGCCACGGTCGTCTTGCCCACGCCCCCCGAACCGGCGACCAGGATCATCTCACGACTCGCCAGGAGCGGGTCGAGCGTGGGCGCGTCGTCGATGATCACCTGCTGCTTCGGGCGGCTGCGTGTCGCCATCAGCCGAGCTCCGCGTCGAGGCCGTCTGCGACGAGGGTGACCACCCGTCGCCCGTGCGCCCGGGAGAACAGCTCGGGGACGGTGATGATGGGGATCGCCAAGGCGCCGCCGGTCACGGCGCGGAGCCGGTCGAGGTGCTCGGCGCCGATCGCGCGGCGCGCCTCGATGATCGAGGCGGCATCGACGACGGCCGAGGCGCCCGGCCCGACCGCGTCGACCAAGACGGGAACGGCGTCGGCGATCCGACGGGCGACGACCTGTTCCTTGCGGTCGAACATTGCGGGGAGCACACGATTCGCGACGACGGCGGCAGCGTGGGTCCCCGTCTCGGCGGTCAGACGCTCCAGCAACTCGATCGACTCGATCACCGGCATCTCCTCCGGTGTGGTCGTGACCACGACGCCCGTCCGCTCGGGGTCCTCCAGGATGTCGAGCATCCATTGCGTCTGTTCACGTACCAGTCCGACCTGGACGAGGTCGGCGATCACACGGGGCGCCCCGATCTGGCTGACCACGTGCCCGCTGGCCTCGGCGTCGACGACGACGAGGTCGTAGTTGCGTTCCTTGACCTCCCAGCAGAGCTTGCCGACCGCGAGGATCTCCTTGACCCCCGGCGCCGCGTCGGCGACGAAGTCGAACGTCGACGCGAGCACGCCGAGGCGACCGATGAGCGGAATCTTGACGTAGAGACGGAGATACTCGCGCAGCGAGTCCTCCGTGCTCATCGACATCGCGTGCAGGTTCGGCGCGACCTCGGTGGGCTCGAACGTCAACTCGGTCACCTCGAACGCCGTGGCGAGCGCGCCTTTTGCGTCCATTTCGCAGACGAGCACGGAGCGACCGGATCGGGCGGCCACTTCGGCGATGGCGGCGGCGACGGTCGTCTTGCCGACCCCTCCCTTGCCGGTGACGAAGAGCAGGTCGAGGTCGAGGAGGTCGGTCATCGTGGGTCCGACCTCGTCCGGTCGGTCAGCCGCCGAAGCCGATGGAGCGGCTGCCTTCTTCGGAGCCGAGCTCGACGTACGCGATCTTCGCCGTGGGGACGAAGGTCTCGTTGCCACGCTTGTCGGTGACGGCCAACACGTCGGTGGCGCCGGCGAGCGCTGCCTCGATGCGCTGCTTGAGATCGTCACGATCTGCGTCGTCGGCGAGCTCGAGGTTGAGCTCACGGGGGGCCTGCGTCACTCCGATGCGTACATCCACGGCCTCGACGCTATCGGCGCATCCCGTCGACGGTCTCGCCGTCGCCGCCTGAGAGGCAGCTCAGAGCGCTCGCTGCAATCCGGCGCTGAGCGCGTCGATGACGACCGTGAGTGCGACCAGGGCGCCGACCGCACCGAGCACGGCGTGGAAGTCGCGAGCGATCAGATGCTCCTGGATCAGCCGACCCAACCCGGCCGCACCGACCACGCCGACGATCACCGTCTCGCGTGCGATCACCTCCCATCGGTAGAGCGCCAGGCTCGCGAGGCGCCGAGCGGTCACCGGCAACACCGCATAGAGCAACTGCCCTCCAGGTGAGGCGCCGGCGGTGTCGAGCTGGCGCCGGGCCCGATCGTCGTGGTCCTCCAGCACCTCGGTGAAGAGCCTGCCGAGCACACCGACGTTGTAGACCCCGAGCGCCACCGCGCCCGGCCAGATGCCGGGGAACAGCACCAGGACGAACAGGAACGCCCACACCGGTGCGGGTACCGCACGAAACAGCAACAGCACGGTTCGATCGACCCATGCAGCGATACGGCGAGCGGCCGACGCATCGGAGCGGTACGGCCGCGTTGCCCCGATGGCGAACAGCATCCCGCCGAATGCGGCCACGACGGTGGCCAACACCGACATGGCGAGGGTGTCCACCGATGCGCGCCACAGCCCGTCCCAGCCACCGGGGCCGAGACGGGGCGGGACGAGATCGGCGAGGGCAGCGCAACGACGACGACGATGAGGAAGATCGCTCGCAGGAAGCTGACACGCGGGTCGAGGAACTCCCAGTAATCGGGATGTGCGACAGGCAGCACATCGGGCCCCCTCAGGGTGGGCCGGCACGAAACCGAATGCGACGAGGCCGGTCTGTCGGTGGAACTGCAGCATGGTGTCCTGGCCGACCGCGCCAGACAGCTTCGGGTAGCGGGCGGTGAGCACCGACTGCAAGCAGAGCATGGCGAGACCGATGAAGCCCAGTGCCACGCCGAACTCGAGCCAGAATCCGCGCTGAGCCGACTTCTGCCCAGCGAGGATCACGAACAGCGTCACCAGCGCGATGACCGTGTACCGCCCCGCCATTACGAACAGCCCGCCGCGAGAAGAGCCCGGACGCACCGTCCGCAATCTCAGCTCGGGGGAGATCACGAGCACTCATGTGCTCGGCTCTCCGGGCGTCGGGTCGACCGGACGCTGTCCACGCCCATGGCCACGTTCATCCCGAGGGAACGAACACCACTGGGCGGTCCGCCCGGTGGAGCACCTTGAGGGCGACGCCGCCGATCCGGAGACCCGAGAAACCTCCCAGGCCGCGCGTGCCGACGACGACGAGGTCGACACGCTCGTCCTTCGCACCTTGGAGGAGCTGGTCGGCCACGTTCGATCCCGCCAACGCCAACACCTCCACCTTGCCTCCATCGTCGACGAGATCGGCGACGTACTCGTCACGGATCTTGGCCTCCAACGCGCGCCGCCAGTTCTCGGAGCTGTCGACGGTCGTCCACTCGAGGTACGGCTGTGCGACTGAGGCCGCAACCACCCGGACATCGGCATCTCCACGCATTTCGCGGACCCACCCGACTGCTGCGAACGAACCATCGGATCCGTCCACGGCCACCAGCACACTGCGGGTCACGAGGTTCACCGCACCACCAATGACCGCGACAGGCAGTTCCGAATGATGTGCGAGCCACTCGGCGACACTGCCGAAGTGGAGCAAGCCCGGCCCGGCCGAGCGGCCGGCTCGCCCGACGACGACGAGGTCGGCCTGCTCACGGCTCGCCACCTCCAAGATGGCGGGACGGGGATCGCCCCACTCGACGATGGTTCGCACCGCGACGTCACCCAGGCGGGCGGCCTCGCTCCACGCCGTGAGTTCGTCCTCGCGTTCAGCGACGAGCGCGTTGACGCGTTTCGGTGGCAGCTCGGCGTCGGTCGGAACGAGCCCCGTCATCACGACCACTTCGGCGCCGTGTCGCGAAGCAAGTCGCGCCGCCCATCGCATCGCATTCGCGGCGCCTGCGGATCCGTCGGTACCGACCACGATTCGCTTCATCGCAAGCTCCCGGACCGGGGCGGCCATCCACTCGCCGCCTCGTGGACCGGCACCATCGACAATGAGGTGACCCAGGACAACATGGCCCACATCGTCGCGGACGGCCCGGGCGTCGACCAGGGTCCAACGTCACGCTGGGCGTCGCGCAGAGCTGCCGGTATTCGTAACTGCTCCAGTGATCGATCCGGCCTCGCGGTGCGGTGCCCACATGTGTTGTGCCGGAGGTGAGAGTCTCGGTCTGCGGCGCGCTCACCCGAGCTGCCGATCGTTCGTCAACAGATGTTCGTCCAGCACGATGCCGGCGACTTCGGGTTCGGGTCGGAGGCCGTGATGAGCTGATGCGTCGACGTCCGGTGGTCGCCACCGGAACGAGCGGGTAGGCAGTGTCACGACGCCTTGTTCGCCATGGGCGACACGAATCCCGGTGGCTTCACAGCGATCACCGAGCATCGAACACGATCCAGGATGTTCTCGGCTGTGTTGCCGATCACCAGTACCCATGACGAGGAGGTTGATTCGAAGACCGTCAGCCAGCGTCGGTATCACCGACTCTGGGGCACCCTGCACCATGTGGATCTGCCACGGAGCGTCAGCCAGTGTCGGGCACGACAACAGGTCAGCGATGGCGTTGCGGCTCGCGCTGCCGTTCCTCGAGCTCGCGCTCGAGTTCCGATTGCGGCAACACGCGGCGCACCCCACTCGCGGCGCAGGGCGTCACGTGTTTCCCCCTCGTCACTCGTGTCGGACTTCAGGACAAGTACACGCACGGAGGAGGAGAGGTCATCGAGGTATTGACCACTCGGCGCACAGGGACAAGTCGGGACGCGCTCATCGCCGGACGTGTCTGCGGGCTTCGAGGCATGGCTGGAATGGTGGGCAGCGTGTCATTGACGCCACGGTGTTGCTACGTCGACAATGGCCGGCGTGCATCGAGTCGTGATCGTCGCCTTCGAAGGAGCGCAATCGCTCGACGTCGCCGGACCCGCCGAGGTGTTCGCCGGCGTGAACACGTTGCTCGTCGAAACCGGCGGCAACCCACGCCTCGGCTACGACGTCACCGTCGTGTCGGCAACCGGAGGCGAGGTCGGCACCGAGAGCGCTGTTCGCCTCATGACCACCCCGATGGCGTCTGTGACCGGAGCGATCGACACTCTCGTCGTCGCCGGTGGGTTCTCGGTGTGGCGCCATGCGACCGACGACCGATTCACCGAGTTGCTCGCCGAGCTCATCGGTCGATGCCGGCGAGTCGTGACCGTCTGCTCGGGGGCGGCGTTGGTCGCCACGACGGGCGCGCTGCGCGGACATCGGGTCACCACCCACTGGGCGCGCGCCGAGCGGCTCGCCGAGGCGCATCCCGACATCACCGTCGATGCCGACCCGATCTTCATCCACTCCCCCGCAACCGAACCCGGACGACCCGACGTCTGGTCCTCGGCAGGTGTCACCGCAGGAAT
>Ga0316197_10002387_pt1 | contig 13409 bp, 11 predicted proteins | sample OudBiesiAoxic_MG_FD_204939 | JGI IMG/M metagenome (GOLD analysis project Ga0316197, IMG submission 204939) | Coastal sediment microbial communities from Oude Bieten Haven, Netherlands - site A oxic | ecosystem: Environmental > Aquatic > Marine > Coastal > Sediment | place: Netherlands...
TGACGGGCGGGGCGAGCCGGTCGAGGTATGCAGCAGGATCGTTGCGGATCTGGGTCGCGGAGATCGGCACCGTCGACCGGTCGGCATCGACAACGACGTGATCCGCATCGAGCCGGCGAGCCAACTCGACCACGTACTCATCCGACGAGAACACGACGTGCGGGCCCTCGTCGTGCGGCCAGTGCGAGCGGAACAGCTCGATCCACCTGGCCCACAGATCCTCGTCATCGAAGTCGGTTGCCAGCGAGTGCCGCACCTCGAGCACGGTCACCGACTGCCCATCGGACCGCTCGCGGCCGTGCAGCTCGCCGAGCCATGCGGCCCGATGATCCCCTGGCGCGGCGTCACGCTCGGCGGAGCTGTTGACGAACACCACGAGCCGTTCGCACCGCTGCGATGCCCAGTCGATCATGAACGAATGGCCGAGATGCGGCGGGTCGAACCGACCGACGATCAATCCCGTCCCGTAGGGCATCGCCGTGTGATGCACCAGATCGGGGCCGGGCTCCGCTCGTCCACCCACGCTCAGCCCGACGACGCCCCGACACCGGCACGCGCCGCATGCGGATCGACTCCACCCAGACCCTCGATCACCCGATGCCAGCCGACACCGAGATGATCGACCTCGCCCGGACGACCGTCGTCGACGAGTGCGGTCGTCGCACAGGTGGTGAACGCACGAGCGATCGCATCGCCGGCCTCCCGGGCCGTGAGTCGCGCCCGCGCGAGACGCTCCGCCGCTGCGTCGGCGTCCCCGCGCCGAACGTCAGCCGATGCGACAGCGACGTCCGCCAACACCCGATCGAGGTAGGTCGACCCGTGGTCGCCCCACACCGCAGCTGCGTCAACGACCGGCGCATCGGTGTCACCGGTCATCGCTGCGGCGATCGCATGCACCGCTGCCGCATACGGAGACGCCTCGGCTGCGTCGTCCGGACCGACCCCTGCGACATCGACCAGCACGGCCAGCGCATCATCGGGACGGCCCGTCTGGCACAACGCCAATGCCAAGGTGACCCTCGACTCCGACCCTTCGGCGCCCATCGCCGACATGCGTTCGAGCGCCAGCTCGCCGATCTGCACGCCACGCTCTCCGAGACCGAGGTGGACCGCAGCGCCTGCCGCCGCCATCGCCGGGAAGGCGAGATTGCCGAACGAGTCGCTGAGTGCCAGCGCCTCCTCGAGCCCGCGCTCGGCTTCGTGCGTGCGGCCGAGCGCAACCAGCGCGCGAACCCTCGGCGCCAACGCCTGGACGGCCCCGAAGCGGTCGCCGATCTGACGAAAACCGGTGAGCGCGCGGCGCGACAACTCCTCGGCCTCGGTGAAACGGGTCGTCCAGAGCCGGATCGAGGCGATCAACGAGTCCATCATCGCAGGTGCCCACGGATCACCGAGCTCGATCGCCTCGGCACGAACCTGGATCGCGAGCGCCTCGGACTCCTCGAACCGCCGTTGGTAGAAACGGACGTAGGCGAGCAGTCCCGACGCCCAGCCGCGACCGGCTTGATCGCCGAGCAGATCGAACTCCTGAGCCGCCGCCAACAGCCTCGATTCGGCGAGTTCGGTGTCGCCGGAGAGGAACGCGACCCACGCCTGATGCTGGCGAACCCATGCCCGACCCCGACGGTTGCCCAGCCGCTCGGTGAGTGCCTCGGCTTCACCGAGCAGCCATTCGGCGTCGCTCAGCGATCCTCCGAACACCTCGGCGAAGCCTCGCTCGCGCAACGACGACGCCACCTCGATGTCATCGCCGAGTTCGCGGAAGATGTCGACGCTCGCCCCGAGTTCGGCACGAGCCGCGTCGAGGTCGCCGTCGCGCTGGTGCAGCATGCCGAGCAATCGACGCGCGATGCCCTCGTGGCGACGGTCGCCCGCGGCCACCGCGGCCTCCAGGGCATCGAGCGCATCAGCGCGGGCCGCCTCGATCAGCCGACGTTCGGTCTGCGCCTGCGCCCGGAGCAACAGCAGCTCGCGGGCGACGACCGGATCGTCGGGGTCGAGGTCGAGCGCCCGCGTCGCCTGCCGGCGCGCCTGGTTGAACGCACCGACATCGAGCGATCGTTGGGTCGCCTCGGTGAGCAGCCCGACCGCTTGTTGAGCGATGTTCGGCGAAACGCCCGGCACCGCGCCGATCTCGACGACGAGTTCTGCGGCGGTGGCCGCATGGTGGGCCACCTGCTCGATCGGCATCATGGCGTTGCCCGCCATCACCGACGCGGTGCCGGCGTGGCGCTGCGCCCGAACCAGCTTGGTGAGCGTCTGGTACGCCACATCGCGAACGACGTCGCTCCGGAACCGCCACCAGCCATCGGCGGTCACATCGAGGAGACCGTCGTCGGCCAGCTGGTCGAGATCGGCGTGGGTGAACTGCTGCTGCATCTCCGCCGCGAACTTCACGAGGCTCTCGATCGGGCCGTATGTACCCAGCACCGCGGCGTTGTCGATGATCGCCCGCTGGGACACCGGAAGCCGGTCGAGTCGCGCGGCGATCAAGGCACGCAGCGATCCCGGCAGCTCCGTACTCGACGGGTTCGACCGTGCAAGCTCGGCCAGCTCGGTGAGGAACAGCGGGTTGCCCCCGCTTCGGTCGAACAGCCGGGCCGCCAGCAGCGGACCGACGGTGTGGCCCATCACGGCGTTGACGAGGCGGTCGGACTCTGACCGGCTGAGCGGATCCAGCGGCATCCGGATCGTGACCGGTTGATCCGTCGAGGGTGGCCAGTCGATCTCGACATCGTCACGTTGCGCCGTCACGATGAGCACCGGCCGATCGACGAGCGACCGAGCGATCCGGTGGAGCAGCTCGATCAGCAGCACGTCGGCCCACTGCAGGTCGTCGATCCACAGCACGACCGGACCGGTCGCCGTACGACGACGGAGCCCCTCGACGATCAGCGAGAACAACGTCTCCCGAGCCTGCAGCGGCGGCGCCTGGTCGAGTTCGGACGGGTAGCCGAGGAGATGGACCACGCCCTCGACGAAACGATCGAGCACCGGGTCGGCCGCGTCGAAGCCATAGAGCGCGATGCCCTTCTCGCGACTCACCTCGCGGAGCACGTCGGGCGGGGCAGCCGGGTCGAGCCCGAGGCGACGGAACAGTGCAGTGGCGATCGGTGACCACACGTTGGTCTCACCGTACGGTGCGCACTCGCCGGAGAACACCGTGACCGACCGGCTCGGGAACTCCTGGAGCGCCTCGGCCACCAGCCGAGTCTTGCCGGATCCGGCCTCGCCCGACACCGACACCACCGCACTTCGGCCACCGGCGACCATCGCCATCACCGAGGCCAGCAGCTCGCGCTGTGTCGCCCGCCCGACGAACGGCAGGTCGCTGCGCGCGCCGATCATCGGGGTGCGGCGGAGCCGACCGAGCACACGCCAGACCCGCTCGGTCTGCTCGCGCCCTCGTACCTCGACGTCGTCGACGACCTCGCGCAGGATCTCCTCGGTTGCCAGAGCTGCGGTCGAGTCCCCGATGAACGTGCCTCCCGGCGGTGCCAGTGTCTGCAGACGTGCGGCGACGTTGACCACATCGCCCATCGCGGTGTAGTCGGCCGTTCCCGAGACAGCACCGACGAGGACCTCACCGGTGTTCACACCGATGCGCAACTGCAGCGGGGCCTCCAGATCCAAGTGCTCGTCGACGAAGCGGTCGAGCGATGCATGCATCTCCAGTGCGGCTCGGATCGCCCGGTCGGCGTCGTCCTCGTGGGCGATCGGAGCACCGAACAGCGCCACGATGCCGTCGCCGAGCACCTTGTCGACGCGACCGCCGAACGCGTTGATGTCGGCGATCAACCGTTCGAACGCGCCGTCGATCAACCGCTTCACGCGCTCGGGGTCGAGGTGCTCCGACAGTGCCGAATAGCCGACCAGGTCGGCGAACACGACCGTGACGACCCGGCGTTCCTCGGCGGCGGCGAGCGTCACCTCGGCGCCGCACGACGGGCAGAACCGTGCACCCTCGGGCAAGGGCGACGAACACGTGGCGCACGACGACATCAGTCCGAGATCGTACGGCAGATCCACATGTGGCGGACCACGCAGCGTCGGGCGGTGAGCAGCATTCGGCAGCGATGTGGCGACCACACCCGATCGCGTGGCGCCGAGTTGCTCCGTTGCGGGTCCGTGTGAGTGGGCTGAGCCGATAGACCTGACGGTATGAACGCCCCCACGCCCCCGCCATCGGACAGCACGCCTCCTCTCGCCCCGCCTGCGGCCGGCGCGGCAACCAAGCCGGGCACCACCGCTGTCAGCTCCGCGCCGGGCGCTGGCGCTGCGGCCGGTTCGGTCGACGCCCGCAAGACCTACGGCGTCGGCGACGCCCAGGTCCACGCGCTCGACGGGGTGACGGTGTCGTTCGAGACCGGCAAGTTCACCGCCATCATGGGCCCATCAGGGTCGGGCAAGTCGACACTGCTGCACTGCCTCGCCGGACTCGACACGCTCACGTCGGGCGCCACGTACATCGGTGACACCTACCTCGCCTCGCTCGACGACAAGGCGCTCACCGAACTGCGCCGCACGAAGGTGGGTTTCATCTTCCAGGCGTTCAACCTGATCCCGACGCTCACGGCCGACGAGAACATCAGACTGCCGATGATGCTCGGCGGTGAATCGGGCGACGCGGCCTGGATCGATCAGGTCGTCACCACCGTCGGCCTGGGCGACCGACTGAAGCACCGACCGAGCGAGTTGTCCGGCGGCCAGCAGCAGCGTGTGGCCGTCGCTCGCGCGCTCGCCTCGCAGCCACAGATCATCTTCGCCGACGAACCGACCGGCAACCTCGATTCGGTCACCGGCGCCGAGATCCTCGACTTCATGCGGCGAGCGGTCAGCGAGTTCGGTCAGACGATCGTGATGGTCACCCACGACCCCGTCGCGGCCTCGTACGCCGATCGGATCGTCTTCGTGGGCGACGGGAAGATCACCGACGAGATGGTCGACCCCACACCAGATCAGGTCATCGACCACCTCAGGAACTGGGCCTGACATGAGCGCCGGATCCACCGCGCTCATCGCGCGCAAGAGCATCAGAGCTCGCTGGGGCCGCACGCTGGCGATCGGGCTCGCGATCACCGCCGGTGTGTCGTTCGTCGTGGGATCGTTCGTGCTCGCCGACAGCCTGCGGGCCACGTTCAACCAATTGTTCGAAGAACTCGGCCAGGACGTCGACCTCGAAGTCCGCGGCGCCCAGGAGTTCGACACCGATGACGCCCGCGACCCCATCGATGTCGCCATCGCCGACGATGTGGCCGCCGTGGAAGGCGTCGCCATCGTCGAACCCACCCTGCAGCGCTACGCCCAACTGATCGGCGACGACGGCGACGTGATCACCCCGGCCGGCGGCCCCACCCTCGGAGTGTCGTGGTTGGGCGACGACGGAATCCAGGGCGTCACGATCAAGGAGGGAACACCACCGGTCGGACCCGACCAACTCGCCATCGACAAGGCCACGGCCGATACCGAGAACCTCGACGTCGGCGACACGATCGCCTACCTCACCGACGTCGGCACGTTCGAGGGCACGATCACCGCCACTGTCGGTCTCGGCAGCGGCGACAGCTTCGGTGGGGCGCAGCTCGTCGCGCTCGACCTCGACACCGCGCTCGTTCACTTCGGGGCGAACGGGATGGTCGATGCGATCGACATCGCGCTCGTCGACGACGCCGAGCAGGCATCGGTTCAACGCGCGATCGCCGAGATCCTGCCACCTCGCACCGAGGTGGTCACCGGCGAGCAGGTGGCGGAGGAGACCGCCGACCAGGTCAACGAGTTCGTCAACGTCTTCGGCACGGGTCTGCTGATCTTCGCCTTCATCACGGCGTTCGTCAGCGCGTTCATCATCAACAACGTCTTCCAGATCACCATCGGGCAACGCCTCCGTGAACTCGCGCTGCTGCGCGCTGTCGGGGCCTCGGCCAAGCAGGTGCGGCGGATGATCACGTTCGAAGCGTTCGCGCTCGGGGTGATCGCCACCGTCGCCGGCATCGCCGGCGGCGTCCTCGTCGCCCGCGGACTCATCTTCGCCTTCGACGCCGCAGGTGCAGGGTTCCCCGACACGACGACCGTGCTCGCTGCCCGGACGATCGTGATGGCTGCGCTCGTCGGGGTGGGCATCACGATGCTGTCGGTGATCGTGCCGGCCCGCAAGGCAGGCCGCATCCCGCCGGTTGCGGCGCTGCGACCAGAGGTCGGCTTCGCAGCGATGCGCGCACGCCGCATCGTGGCAGGGGTCGTGCTCACCCTCGCCGGTGGCGCACTGTTCATGGTCGGGCTGTTCGTCCGCCCGGGTGGCACGGTGGGCCTCATCGCTCTCGCCGGAGGCGGTGCACTCGTGCTGTTCCTCGGAGTGGCGAGCGTGTCGTCGACGATCGCCCGGCCGGTCACCCGCGTGATCGGCTGGCCGATCGAGAAGCTGTTCAAGATGCCCGGCGCCCTCGCCCGGGAGAACGTCGCCCGGGCACCTCGTCGCACCTCGTCGAGCGCGGCCGCACTGATGGTCGGTGTCGCGCTGGTGAGCGCCACGGCCGTGTTCGCCTCCTCGTTGCGTTCGTCGCTGGTCGACACGCTCGAGTCCGCGATCACCGCTGACTACATCGTCACCGACCAGAGCTTCCAGGGCCTCTCGCCGGTCGTCAGCGAGACACTGGCCGAGGTGCCCGAGCTCGAAGCGGTCACGCCGGTGCGGGCGATCTCCGGCCAGGTGGAGGGTGACACCAAGAACTTCGGAGCGGTCGACGCGGTGTCATTCGAGAAGCTGGTCGACCCCGACCTCAAGGCCGGCTCGATCGCCGACCTCGGCCTCGACGAGTTGCTCGTTCACGTCGATCCGGCGTCCGATCTCGACCTCGAGGTCGGCTCCACCGTGGATGTCCTCTACCAGAACGGCGTCACCGGAACGCTCACCGTCGCCGGCATCTACGGCGACGCGACGTTCGGCAACTGGCTGATCGGGCTCGACACGCTCGAGAACGTCAGCACGGCGCCGGCCCGCGACTTCTTCGTGATCGGCAAACTCGGCGAGGGGGTCGATCCCGCCGATGGTGACGCCGCCGTGTTCGCCGCGATGGAGCCGTATCCCCAGGCCAACGTGCAGACGAACGCCGAGTTCCTCGCATCGCAGGAAGCACAGATCAACCAGCTGCTGATCATCATCACGTTGCTGCTGGCGTTTGCGATCGCCATCGCGATCCTCGGGATCTCGATCACGTTGGCGCTCGGCGTGTTCGAACGAACGAGGGAGATCGGCCTGCTGCGTGCCGTCGGCATGAACAAGCGCCAGACACGGCGCTCGGTGCGCTGGGAGGCGGTGATCGTGTCGATGTTCGGCGCGCTGATCGGCATCGTGCTCGGCACGTTCCTCGGCGTCGTGCTGTCGCTCGCCGTGCCCGACGACGTGATCAGCACGCTCGCATTCAACCCGATGATCATCGGGCTGATCCTGATCGCAGCCGTGATCGCCGGACTGTTCGCAGCGCTCTACCCGTCGTACAAGGCGTCGAACATGAACGTGCTGGAGGCCATCGCCACCGAGTGATGTAACGGTGGTGTCTGACACCACCGTTACATCTCTAGTCTCGAGGCATGGCGCTCGATCCGGCCGCACTGCCCGACGAGGTGCTCGCGTTCCTCGGCGAGTACCACCTGGCCACGCTCACCACGGTTCGCACCGATCTCTCCCCGCACGTGGTGGCCGTCGGCTTCAGCTACGACGACGAGGCCCGGGTCGCCCGGGTGATCACCTGGGCCGGCTCGCAGAAGGCCCGCAACGCCGAGCGCATGGAAGCTGCAGGCCAACGGGCAGCGGTCTGCCAGGTCGACGGCGGCCGCTGGCTGAGCCTCGAAGGACCCGTCCGGCTCGTCAGCGACCCGGACGACGTGCGCGCCGGCGTCGAGGGATACGCTGCCCGCTACCGCCAGCCCAAGGACCGCGACGACCGTGTGGTGATCGAGATCGACGTCGAACGCATCCTCGGCCGCGGCTGATCCCGGGCGGCGCACTCGACCTCAGATCGCCTCGCAGTTCAGACGGCGTCGCGGTTCAGACGGCGTCGCGGTTCCAGGGCAGTTCCGCGATCCAGCGCTGCGCCGCTGGGTGCGGATCCATCGGCGTGTCGTCGCTCGACCGCTCCAGCTTCGGATCGAGGTGCAACTGACAGCCGGGGCACCAGTACAGGACCCGGTTGTGTTCACCCATCCTCCGACACTCGACCGTGCCGTGGCACCGATGACACCCCTGCCCGTTGCGGCCGTACACAGCGAGCCCGCCGCGCACCCCCGGCACCGTGACCCGCTGCGCGTGGTGGAGATTGGCCCGGAGCATCGACGCCGCGGTGTTCGCCACGCGGATCGCGTCGTGCTCGGTGAGTGAACCGATCCTCGCCCACGGGCTGAGCTCGGTCGCCCACAGCACCTCGCAGCGATACACGTTGCCGACGCCGCACATCACTCGCTGATCGAGGAGGACCTCGGCGAGCCGGGCATCGGGGTCGGCATAGGTGAGCAACAGGTTGACCACGGCACCGAGATCGGTCTCGGTCTTGCACAGGTCGGGGCCGAGCCGACCCATTCCTGGATGGCGACGCCGGTCGGGACGACGATAGGTCTCGACGTTCGGGGCGTTGAAGCACACCGCAACCCAGTCGGCCACCTCGATCGCAGCACGCATCTGACGATAGGGGCGTCGCCAACGGTCGCCGGTGCGATACAGATGCCACGATCCCGTCATGCGCATGTGCGTGTCGAGCAACAACCCGTCGTCCCACTCGACCTCGAGATGCTTGCCGTGACTCTCCACCCGCTCGACGATGCGGCCGGCCTGCGGCGAGGGTCCGATCAACCGCGGAGCGTCGAAGCGCACCATCTGCTTGCCCGCCAACGCGGTGCGCATCGCACTCGCCGACCGGTGGATGGTGTCGCCTTCTGGCATTGCGCTGCATGGTATTCGCTGCACCCGGACCGGTGGCGGCATACCCCGCGGCAGCGGCATACCCTGACCGACGATGTCGCCTCCGGCTCGCTCCCGTCCGTCGCTGCGCGACGACCCGGTGGCGCGCCGTGCGCTGCTCGACTGTTTCCCGCTGTTCGTCCCGGCGATCCCGTTCGCTCTCGTGCTCGGGGTGGCGATCACCGAGTCGGCGATGCCGACAGCCATCGCCTGGTCGACCAACATCTTCGTCTTCGCCGGCGCGGCCCAGCTCGCCACGGTCAGCCTTGCCGCGACCGCCACGTGGCTCACGTTGGTGGCCACCGCTGCCGTGATCAACCTCCGCCATGTGATGTACAGCGCCGCGATGGCTCCCCGGTTCACCGAGCAGCCGACGTGGTTCCGCTGGGTCGGGCCGTTCTTCCTGATCGACCAGATGTTCGCGCTCGGGATGGCCCGGCCGGAACTGTCGAACAGCGACTGGCGTCGCTACTACCTCACCGCCGGAATCTTCTTCTTCAGCTCGTGGAACGTGCTCGTCACGCTGGGGCTCGTGCTCGGTTCGGCGATCCCCACGGAGTGGAGGCTCGACGTGGCGCCGGCGATCATGTTCGCCGGCATCGTCGTGCTCGGAGTCACCAACCGCCCCGGCATCGTCGCCGCCGTCGTCGGCGCCGGGGTCTGCTTCATCGCGCTCGACGTGCCGAACAACGGTGGCATCCTGCTCGGCGCGATCGCCGGGGTACTCGCCGGCTACGTCGCCGACGTCGTGCTCGACCGGTCGTCGCACGGCCCGCACCCGCTCGCCGCGGACGGAACGGATCCGACGTGAGCTCGTTCGCGGCCGCCTCGGCGGTACTGGTGGTCGGGCTGATCACCTACGCGTCCCGCGCCGGGATGATCGTGTTCCTCGCCGACCGACCGGTGCCGACCAACGTCACGCGAGCGCTGCGGTACGTCGGACCTGCCGTGCTGTCGGCCCTCAGCGTCAACCTCCTCGCCGGAGGCGATGGCATCGGGGGCGTCACCGCGATCGAGTCAGCGGCCGTGGTCGCCGGCATCGTCACGGTGGCCGCTACCCGCAACCTGATCGCATCGATCGCCGTGGGCATGACCACGCTCTGGCTGCTGCTCTGGTTGACGTGACCGCGCCCGGGGTCAGGGGAGCTTGCCGACGTGGGCGAGAGCCAGGCGGATCAGACGATCGTGACCGCTCGTCATCTGCGAACGGACGTCGTCGCTCACCGCCTCGTCGGGGCTGAACCACGTGAGGTCGAGCGCCTCCTGGGTGGGCTCGCATTCGCCGTCCACCGGCACCACGTAGGCGAGGCTCACCGCGTGATGACGTGGGTCGTAGAAGCCGGACCGCTCCGGGTTGGGGAAGTACTCGACCACCGTGAACGGCGTCGGGTTGGCGGGGACCCGGGGCAGAGCCATCGGACCGAGGTCCTTCTCGCAATGCCGCATGAGGGCTTCGCGAACCCGCTCGCCGAACAGCACCCGACCGGTCACGACCATGCGGCTGATCGTGCCGTCGGAGGCGACCCGCAGCAGCATCCCCACCTCGGTGACGTTGCCGAGCGAGTCCACCCGAACCGGCACCGCATCGACGTACACGATCGGGACGTTGGCGCGGACGAGCTCGAGATCCTCCGGCGACAACCAGCCGGTCGAGGTCTGGGTGCTGGAGCCTTCGTCGATGTCGGTCACACCATCGATGATCCCACGTTCTGGCCGCTGAACGACGAATCCGTGCGACGTCGACGGCGCGGGCCAGACTGCCACCATGGACGACGACCGACGACGCTGGGACGACCGCTATCGCGGCGCTCCGCCGGCCGCTGCCGCCGTGGAACCCGAGGCCGTGTCGTCACGTCCCGACCTGTGCGAGCTGATCCCCACCAGCGGCCAGGCCCTCGACATCGCCTGCGGGTCGGGGTCGACGACGCTCTGGCTTGCCCGACGTGGTCTGACGGTGCTCGCCCTCGACGTGTCGCCCCGCGCGATCGACCTCGTCGGCCAGGCGGCGAGGGCCGCCGGCGTCGCCGACCGCGTCACCGCGAAGGCGGTCGATCTCGACGGCGGACTCCCTGCGGACGCGCGCGAGGTCGACGTGATCGTGTGTCAGCGGTTTCGCGATCCGAGCCTCTACCCGACGTTCGTCGAGCGTCTACGACCCGGCGGGATCGGGATCGTCACCGTGCTGTCCGTGGTCGGCCTCGTCGACACGCCCGGCGCCTTCCATGCCCCACCGGGCGAGCTGCTCACCGCGTTCGATCGTGGTGACGCCGAGGTGCTCCACGAGCGGGAAACCGACGGGGTGGCGTCGATCGTGTTCCGCCGCTCGGCCTGTTGAGCCGTTCAGGCGCCTTCGAGCAGGACGTCGCGCAGCGCCTCGTGCCGCGTCGACGCAGGTTCGGTCGCCTCCATGAAATCGAGCAGCACGTCGCTGAACACCTCCGGCGCCTCGACGTGCGGGAAGTGCCCGACCCCTTCGAGGATCTCCAACCGACTCGTGTCGATCATGTCGTGTGCGACGTAGGCGTGTTCGACCGGAATGATGCCGTCGTTGTCGCCCCACACGATCAGGGTGGGGATGTGCGCGGCGAGGTAGAGCCGATCACGAGCATTCACCATCTGCCCGCCCGGTTCGATGACTCCCCGCATGGTGCGCACGAACGCACTGCGGTTCGGTGCGCCGGCAAGCGAGCTGTAGGCACGCCACATCTCGGAGAACTTCGGATTCCGGATGTTGCGCCTGCCCAACTGCCTGCCGACATCGGTCGCACGATCGACGATCGGCTTCGGGAACGCGAACGGCATCACGTATTCGGCGCCGGGCAACGTGAGCAGACGCAGGAGCCACGACACCTCGCGGCCCAGCCCTCCGCTGCCCACCAGGACGAGACGGTCGACGAGGTGCGGGTGTTGGTACGCCAACTGCATCGCGACGCCGCCACCGAAGGAATGGCCGACGATCGTGACGCTCGGGATGCCGAGCACCGACAGGAAGTCCCGCAATCCGCTGGCGAAGGCGCCCAGCGAGTAGTCACCGATCGGTTTGGCCGATTCACCGTGGCCCAGCAGATCGGGCGCGATGACGTCGTACTGCCCGGAGAGCGGTCGGATCACGTCGTCCCACGTCCGTGAACTCCCGGCGAGGCCGTGGATCAACAGGATCGGTTCACCGGTACCAGCGCGCCGGTACCCGACCGAGTGGCCGTGGATCGACACGTGTTGGAGTGGAAGTCGTTTGCCCACGTGTCCAGTATTCCCCACACGGGCGCCCGGCGCACAAGGTACGAGAGTCACAGCGTCACCGGGCTCGGGACCTTCGTCACGTTGACACGCGGGTGGGACCTTGTGCCCTGAAAAGTTGCCTCGTCAACGACCACCATGTCAACCAAGAGTTTGTGATCCAAAACACAAACGAAGAGACAGCAAGAATTGGAGACATTCCATGCGCAAGCGACTCACGGTTCTCGGCATCATCCTCGCCGTCGTCGGACTCGGGTTCCTCGCCGGTGGCGGATACGCCTACCTGAAGATCCAGGACGGATACGACTCACTGCAATCGTTCAGTGAGGCCCAGAACGTCACCCTCTCCTACAACGAAGACGGCCAACTGATCGACCGTGGCACCACCGAAGGTGCCGAGGCGATCATGACCCTGCTGGTCGACGACTGGCAGTACCCGGTGGTCGACGGCGACTTCGATCCCAACGACCCGCTGGTCAACACCGGCACCGAGTACATGTACCAGATGGCCACCATCGTGCATCACACCACGAGCGGCACGGTCGAGGTCACCCTCGACGAGGCGGTCGAGTACGAGGGCGAGGTCTACGAGGCAGGCACCTACGATGTCGAATTGGACGGCCGCTACTGGACCGAATTCGACCGCATGAGCCCGCTCGACGGCCCGGCCCGCGAGATGGCATGGAGCGGCACGGTCCACGGCCTGGTCGGTGAGCTCGGGGTCGGTACGGTCACCCACTCCACGCTGCAGATGGGCCTCGGCCTCTCGGTGCTGCTCGCCGGGTTGGGCGTGACCTTCATGCTGATCGGCGGCGGCCTGGCCTGGGCCGCACGAGCCAAGAAGGAAGCCGTCGACATTCCGGACACGGTTCCCCAGGAGCTCGTCGACGAGCACGAGCGCACGGAGGCTGTCACCGCCGGCTGATCACCTCAGCCTGCGGTCTCCCACCGACAGGAGCCCCGGCCTTGCGGCCGGGGCTCCGACGCGTTCGGAGCCGCATCAGTCGGTGAGCGGTTCGACGTCGTCGGAGGCCGCAGCGGGAGCGGCAAGCTCTCCGCGAGGCGTGCCCGCGTGTCCACCCAGTCGTGCGATGTCGAGCGGGTCGTGCCGCCTGGCCGTGTGCACCGTGGTCGCCAACCAGGACATCAGGTGGTTTGCCGGCAACGGTCGAGAGATGCAGAACCCCTGCGCGACGTCACATCCGAACGACTGCAGCCGTTC
>Ga0316197_10002388_pt1 | contig 13405 bp, 12 predicted proteins | sample OudBiesiAoxic_MG_FD_204939 | JGI IMG/M metagenome (GOLD analysis project Ga0316197, IMG submission 204939) | Coastal sediment microbial communities from Oude Bieten Haven, Netherlands - site A oxic | ecosystem: Environmental > Aquatic > Marine > Coastal > Sediment | place: Netherlands...
CGCCCCGAACGTTTCCCGAGCCCACTCGCTGGCTTCGAACCGGTCGGTGGCGCTTCGTAGCGTCCTCGGCACCTCTGGCAGGTGTTCGGCGGCGTAGACATCCCCGGTGAAGATGTCGGGAGGTTCGATCCGGTTGGTGATTCCATCGAGGCCGGCAGCCAGAGTCGCCGCATAGGTGAGGTACGGATTCACATCCGACCCGGGCACCCGGTTCTCAATCCTCAAGCTCGGGCCGTTGCCAACGACTCGGAACCCGGCCGTCCGGTTGTCGTAGCTCCAGGCGATCCTCGTCGGCGCCCACGAGGCATCAACGAATCGTTTGTACGAGTTGACCGTCGGCGCGTAGAACGGCATCACCTCAGGGAGGTGTGCCATCCAGCCGCCCAGGAACCACCGGAACTCATCCGAGCCTCGGATCGGTCCGATCTCGTGTTCTCCCGGGAACACCGGCCGATCCCCGTCCCACAGGCTCAGGTGGATGTGACAGCTCGATCCGGCATCGTCGTCGTGTGGTTTTGCCATGAACGTCACCGAGATACCCAACTCGTCGGCAATCTCCTTCATGCACAGCTTCATCAGGCTGTGTCGGTCGGACATGGCGAGGATGTCGGCGTAACGAATGTTGAGCTCGTGCTGGCCGCGGCCGGTCTCGCCCTTCGAGGTCTCGACCGGTATCCCCGATCGAGTCAACGCCCGGCGTGCCGCCTGGTTGAAGAACTCCTCCCGCGTGCCCTGGAGGAGGTGATAGTCCTCGGAGTACCAGCCGACCGGGGTGAGCCCTGCGTAGCCTCGTTCCGATGCCTCCCGGTACGAGTCCTCGAAGATGAAGTACTCCAACTCCGAGGCTGCCATCGCCGAGAAACCGGCATCCGCAAGCCGGTTGATCTGCCGACGAAGGATCGATCGGGGAGCAACCTCGACGGGATCGTGCGTACGTGGATCATGGAGGTCACAGAGGACGATGGCGGTGGTGGACAGCCAATCAGCGATCCGAAGTGTCGAGAGGTCGGGGACGAGGTGGAAATCGCCGTATCCGAGTTCCCAGTTGGCGTACGCGTAGCCGGGCACGGGTTCCATCTCCATGTCGGTGGTGAGGAGGTAGTCGCAGCCGTGGCTCCCTTCCTGTGCAACCTCTTCGACGAAGAAGCCGGCGTCGACCCGTTTGCCGTTGAGCCGGCCGTAGTGGTCGGTGAAGGCCACGATAACCGTATCGATTGCACCGCTCTCAACGGCCGCGGCCAGTTCACCAGAGGTCAGGTTTCCGGGCGACTTCGTCATGATGACCGCTCCCTCGCACTCTCGCTATCTCCGCTTCGGGACCCTAGCGATTGTGGCGCCCGCTGAGCGGAGGTTCGGGGGTTCTATCAGAAGATGACTAGTCCATTCGGAACCGACGAGTTTGGGTCTTGAGCGGGTGCGGATTCGGCCGATGGATGGGGATGAGCAATCGCCCGACCACCAACCGACCATCCCGAATCCACGGGACCGCGTCGACTGTTCGTGGAACCGAACCGGTTCGATCGGGCCGCACTTCGGAGGTGCACGTATGTTTCTCTCACTGATCGCCAGCGAGCCGGACAACTCTCGATATATCGAGCGAACTGCCGAACGGCTTCGTGCCATGTCCGCACACACGACAGGCCTGGAAGGCGCCGATCCGGCAGAGGTCCGTACCCGTCTCAAGGCGAGGGACCGCCACGCTCGACGCCAGGCCGCTGCGAACCAGAGCGTCGCCTAGGCTGACATTCTCCTGTTCCGCTGCGTTCGCAGCTCCGACCCCGCGACCGAACTAGTCCCTCGGGCATCCCAATGGTTGTGCCTCACGGAAACTCCGAATCCGTGGATACTGTGTCAGACAAGGCGCATACAAGGAACCCGCCGACAATTGGGGCGTCGGCACAGGGTGGGGGCGCCAACCGGGCACTGCGAGGAGTGGGGAATGCGGGCGTTTTGGTCGCGGAGGAATGACGAGAACGACGAGCGCTACCGCGCCCGTACGGTCGACCGGCTCCGAGGGCTTGCATCAACCGACGTTGATGGCCGGGCCTCCGAACCGGCCCAGATCCGAGCCCGTGTTGAGCGTCTCAAGGCTGAGACGAAGCCAGACGCCGCACCGCACCGAGGGTCGGCCTAGCCGAAGCCACCGATACCGGCGTGGGGGATCTGTCCGAGCCGTCCAGCCTGGTAGTCCTCGTACGCCGTGATCAATTCGGCCCGGGTGTTCATCACAAACGGACCCGCCCATGCGATCGGCTCGCGAATCGGTAGACCGCCGAGCACCAGAACGTCCATATTCGGGCTTCGCGTGTCCTGGTGGTCATTGGCGCTGATCGTGATCGTGTCTCCGGGGCCGAACACGGCGAGATTTCCCATCTCGGCGGGGCGCCGGTCGATCCCGAATGACCCGTCACCGTTCAACACGTACGCCAGGGCGTTGAAGTCGTGCCTCCACGGGACCGTGAGGCGAGCACCCGGGTGGATGGTCGCGTGGAACATGGCCATTGGCGTGTGGGTTGATCCGGGGCCTTGATGACCCCCAAGGTCGCCTGCGATGAGACGGATCAGTGCTCCACCGTCGAGTGTTGTGAGCAGCACAACATCCTCTGCGCTGAGGTCCTGGTAGCGCGGGGCGAGAAACTTGTTCGCGCTTGGAAGGTTCACCCACAGCTGGAATCCGTGGAAGAGGCCGCCGCTGACGACGAGTTCTTCCGGCGGTGCCTCGATGTGGAGAATGCCGGACCCTGCCGTCATCCACTGCGTGTCGCCGTTGGTGATGACACCACCACCACCGTGAGAATCCTGGTGTTCCATGGTGCCGTCGATCATGTACGTGACGGTCTCAAAACCGCGATGCGGATGCCACGGCGTTCCCTTTGGCTCTCCCGGGGCGTACTCGACTTCTCCCATCTGGTCGAGGTGGATGAACGGGTCGAGTTCGGCCAGGTCGACGCCTCCGAAGGCTCGCCTGACTGGGAAACCCTCACCCTCGAAGCCGGTCGGTCCTGTGGTCACGGATTTCACCGGTCGATCGATGGCATCGGCCGGCCCCCTGTCGAGACGCGGCAGCACAAGGGGATCCTCGACGGTTACTGCGGGCATGGTCGATTCCTTCGTTGGGTTCCTCAGCACAACGCTGCCGTGGTGCGGCCAATTCCCGTTGTGGAGCGCTAGTCCGCGGTCGCCGCGCTGCCAACTTCTGCGTCCGTTGCGATGCTCATGCGGTCCGTGTCGTCGTTCGGGCTGTGGTAGACGACTTCGTAGCTCTTCGAGAAGTTGGACGCGAACGACATGATGAGCGCCGCGACCGGGAGCGCCATGAACGCCCCCATCGGGCCCGCGATCGCACCACCGGCAAGCGCTGCCCCAAACGCGACGGCCCCGTTGAGGGACATCGTCTTCGAGCTGATCTTCGGACTCAGCCAGTAGTTCTCGACCTGCTGATACACGAGCGCGTACGCCAGCACGACAAGGGCGGCCACCCAGCCTTGGATTGCCAGGGTGAGGAGGATCGGGATGGCAGCCCCGATGTAGGTGCCGATCGCGGGGATGAACACGGACACGAAGCCGCCGAAAATGGCAAGGGGGATGGCGAAAGCGACCGGCATGCCAACGAGGACCATCGTAAAGAAGAAGCCGGTGCTGTTGATGAGCATCAGCAGCGACCGCGAGTAGAAGTAGCCGCCCGTCTGGCGGATCGCCTCGTCCCACGTCCACCCCACTCGTTTCTGAGACTCGGGGCTCATGTGGGAGAGCACCGTCCTCTGGAACCGAGGCGCGTCGGCGGTGAAGTAGAACGTGAACATGGCGATGGTCGCAAGGTTGAAGATGAACGCGACCCCACTGGTAGCGATACCCACGAGGTTGCCGATCGCTCCCTTCGCCCAATCCTCGAGGATCTGGCTGGTGTTCTGAGCGACGTCATCGCCGGTGCCGGGTGACGGGAACTCGATCCCGAAGGTGTCGGACAACCAGGCGCTGCCGGTGGCGATCCACTCACTCCCGCTCTCACCAATCGTCTGCGCAAGTTGAGCGATCGCCGGGATAATGATGAGGATCATGAGCGCGCCCGCGAGGAAGCCGATGCCGTAGATCGCCCCGACGGAGGATCCCCGGCGCCATCCAAACCTCTGAACGAGCCAGTTGACGGCCGGTTGGAGCGCCAGGCTGAAGAAGAACGAGAGGATGAGCATCCACAGCAGGCTGCGCATCTGCCCTATCGCCCAGAGACCTGCCAGGGTGAGGAGGACCGCGCCGATAACTTGCCAGATGGTTCGACCATCGACCCTGATTCGGAGTATCCGCGAAGATCCGTTCTTGCTCTTGCCGCCCTTTCGCGGCGCCCCGGCTCCCGTGTCGGTTGCAGTCATCGTGGTTTCCTCGCTGTCTTTGTTGCCGTGTTTCGACCGACCTCGGGCGGAGGTCCGGCGCCATTGTGGGCGTGAAGTGGCCTCTCCTGGTGCATTTGGCGTGCCGCGATTGAGTACCGTCGGGAGTCGCAGAGAACAGAGGTGCACGATGTCGGATCAGATCGGGTTCATCGGGCTGGGGATCATGGGATCGGGGATGGCCAAGAACCTCCTCGAGAAGGGCCATGACGTTGTGGTGTGGAATCGCACGCCGTCACGCATGGAGCCGCTTGTCGCGGCTGGAGCGGTCGCAGGCGAATCGCCGGTCGATGTCGCACAGCGGTGCCGCATTGTGATGATCTGTGTCTCCGACACACCAGATGTCGATGCGGTCCTCAGCTCCGATGGCGGGCTGCTCGAGGGTGTTTCCGAAAGCTCGCTTGTCATCGACCACTCGACGATCAGCCCGGCAGCCACGGTGTGGTTTGCCGACGAGGTAGCGACGAGAGGCGGTGCCTGGATTGATGCCCCGGTCAGTGGAGGCTCCGAAGGCGCACAACGCGGCACCTTGTCCATCATGGTCGGAGGTGCCGATGTCGACGTCGCTCGTGCCCGTCCTTACATGGAATCCTTTGGGACGACGATCACCCATGTCGGCCCCGTCGGCTCGGGCCAACGCGTCAAGATCGTCAATCAGATCCTTGTTGTTGTCACTCAGCTCGCGGTTTCGGAGGCCCTGCTCTTCGCTCAGGCGTCGGGTCTCGACCTCGAGGCAACTCTCGAAGCTGTCAAGGGCGGTGCTGCCGGATCGTGGATGCTCGCCAATCGCGGTCCCCAGATGATTGAGCGGGATTGGCGCCCGGGATTCACGATCGACCTCCAGCAGAAGGACCTGCGTCTGGCGCTCCAGGCCGCCGACGCCGTCGGTTCACCGATTCCCGGCACGGCTCTGGTCTTCCAGCTCTACCGGGCCCTCCAGAAAGAGGGCCTCGGGGATGAGGGGAACCACGCATTGGTAAAGGCCCTCGAGAGGATGTCGGGCATTGAAATCGGAGGGTAGAGGTACGGGCCCGAGAGGCGAGACCCGGTGACGCTCGCGACCTATTCGGAGTCGGCTGGTTGGGAAGTTGGTTTCCCCTCGTCACCTGACTGTTGGGCGTGGCTCACGGACCGGCTTCCTACCGTCAACATTGCCACGGTCGTCGCCAGGAGTGCGGGGACGACCAGGCCTGCCTGGCCCGTTAGCTCAGCAATGATGACAACACCGGTGAGTGGCGCGGCATACCCCGCGCCGAGCATGGTCGCTCCGCCCACCAGAACGTAGAGCGTCAATTCCTCGGTGTTCCCCACGTCGGCAAAGATGCGCCCAACGATCGCCCCTGTTGCGATGAGAGGAACGAAGAGCCCGCCGGCGCCGCCGCCGCCGATCGCGACCGATGTCCCGAACGTCCGGATCAGCAATACCGCAACAAGCAGCGGGATGCCGTGGGTGGGTTCGAGCGCCCAATCGACGACGGGGAATCCGGCGGTGATGGCGACGTTTTCGCCGGTGAGTAGACGGCCGAGACCGAACAACCCGGCGAGAGAGACGCCCGCCGCCAGCCCGCGAACGAGGGGGATCCCCTTGCTGCTGTATGTTTCAGCAAGCCGGATGAGAGCGATGATGCCGCGAGCCGCGAGGCCAATGACCAACCCCAGCAGGAGCGACCCTGCGGCGCCGCCGAACGTCAACTCAACTGCACCGACATCGAGTATGTGGTCGGTGCCTTCGAAGGCGGCCAGGGTGAGATAGCCGGCAGCGGAGCCGAACATCGCCGGGATGATTCTCTCTCCGGCGATCCGATCCCGATAGGGAACCTCGACGGCGAATATGGCTCCCGCGAGAGGAGCTTTGAAGACCGCCGACACGCCAGCTGCCGCTCCTGCCGCCAACAGGCTCTTGGCGTCGATCGCTCTGGCCCAGCCGAAATACTTGCGAAAGAGCGTTGCGATGACGGCACCGCTGTACACCGCAGGCCCCTCCAACCCCAGAGGGGCGCCGCTGCCGAGACTTGCTATCGACGCTCCCAGGCGACCCGGGGCGTAACGAGCCTCCAGCGGGGGGTGGTCGTCGTGAAACTCCTCAACGTACGTCTCAGTCGTCGAACTCGAGCGCCCGCCCAAGTAGCGCACCAGCAATGTGGCGGCCACGGCACCCACAACGAGGACGCCTGCAATCATCCACGGGTCCGCCTCCTGCACCTCGTGGAGCAGGTCCTCGACGATGCGCTCAACAACGATGACAACGATGGCGGTGAGAACACCGACGACCGTCGAGACGGCCATTGCGAGCGCGTTTCGCTGCAGGCTGCTGGTCATGAGTTCATTGTGACGGCGCCGCCCAGGCAGAGCAACTGTGCCCTACACTCCCGCTCCATGACCACCGACGATTCAACAGCACCCGAGGCCGCGCCGACGCCTGAGAAGTCGAGCAAGACGAAGACGATCGTCGGCGGCATCATCACGCTGATCGTCCTCGTCCTCGTCTTCGGCATCGTCTTGCCGCAGTTCGGCGACTACGACCAAGCCTGGGCAGCGATCCAGGCCATGTCTGCCGTCGCTCTCGGGATCCTGTTCTTGATGACGATCTTCAACATCATTGCCTACGTGTGGCCGTATCAAGCTGCCTTGCCCACACTCAAGTACAAACCGGCATTCTTGATTCGTCAGACGTCGTTCATGATCAGCAACGTCATTCCGTTGGGTGGCGCATTCGGCATCGCGGTGCAGTACGCAATGCTCAACTTCTACAAGATCGGGCCGGGGGAGGCGACGGCGGGCATCGGAATCGTGAGCGCATGGAATACCTTCGTCACGCTCAGCCTGCCCATCTTCGCTGCGGTTGGGTTGGTGCTCATCGGGCAGGCAAAGGGTGTCGCATTCGCGGTCGCAGCGATCGGACTCGTGGCCGTTGTGGCCGTAGTTCTGCTCGTCGCGGCGATCTTGCGCAGCCCTGAGACGGCTCGGAAGGTCGGGGAGTGGGGCGATCGTGCCGTCAAGTGGGCATACGGGCTGTTCAAGAAGACGCCGACCTTCAGCGTCGTCAACGAGGTTCTGAAGTTCCGGAGTTCGACGGTCGATGTGGTGAGCCAGGGATGGCTCCGGATCACCGGGACGAGTTATCTCCAGCAGTTCATGCAATTCCTGATCCTCTGGGCGGCGATCTTTGCCATCCAGGGGGGTTCAAACGCACCAGTGTCGTTTCTCGAGGCCTTCGCGGCCTTCGCATTTGGCCGCCTCACAACATTCATACCCCTGCCGCCGGGAGGCCTTGGGACGACCGATGCCGCGATTACCGGCATCCTTGTTGGTTTCGGCGCCGCCAACAACGACGCACTCGCCGCCGTCATGGTGTGGCGTGCGCTCACCTACTTCCCGCAGGTCATCATCGGGATCGGAACGTACCTGTACTACCGGGCAAAGCAGGCCAAGACCGAGACCTCGCCGGCCTGACCGCTGCCGGTTCCTCGTCGATCACGTCTAGGCGTCGGAATCGTTGCCCGCGTGCCGGTCGGTCGGCGACACCTCGAGGTGAATTGACCGATCCTGATGCTCGTGCCGCTCGGTCGGGTGCTGGTGTGCGGGGTCGTCGAGGAAGAGACGGGTCTCCTCCATGTGGATCAATCCGGGTCCGTACGCCGTGCGCAGATTGTCCTCGGTGAGGACCTCTTCTGGTAGACCCGAGGCCACGACCACTCCCGACATGAGGATCACGTAGTCGGCAACCTGAGCGGCGGTCAGGTCGTGTGTCGTGAGGATGATCGTGCATCCGTGCGACTGTTCTTCATGGATCACGTCGTCAATAGCCTGGGCCGAGGTGATGTCGAGACCGGTGAGCGGCTCGTCGAGGAGCAACATATCGTGGTCCTGAGCCAGGCCCTGAGCGACGAAAACTCGCTGCCGCTGGCCGCCTGACAACTCCGTGATGTGTCGATCGGCCAAACCCGTGATCTCCATACGCTCCATCGCCTGGCTCACCCGGAGCCGGTCGTCGGTGTTGAGACGGCGGTAGGGGCCGGTTGATGGATAGCGGCCCATGGTGACCACCTCCCGAACGGTGATCGGCAAGGACTCGTTCACTCGGGTGGACTGCAGAACGTAGGCCGTGCGGCGAGGCCGCCCGTTGATGGGTGCGGTTGTGATTGAGCCTGAGGACGGTTCGATCAGGCCTGCGATGCCGTTGAGGGTCGTCGACTTGCCAGATCCGTTGGGGCCGATGATTGCCGCGATGTGGCCTTCGGGAATCGCGAACGAAGAGGGGGAAACGGCCGTCCTCGACCCGTACCGGAATGCCGCCTGTTCGGCCACAACGGCTGGTTCGGCTACCGGCACGAAACACACCGCCCTTCGATCTCAAACCGATGTCCAGTGACGGCGAAACCCGACGCGACAGCCATCTGTTCGATCAACTGTTCGATGGCTCGTTCCTGTTCGGTGTTCGGGACAACATCCACTGCGGCGCCGCACGACATGCACACGAGATGGTGGTGGTGTCCGGCGAGCCACTCGGCCAACTCGAAGCGCATGATGCCATCAGCGTCGTGTTGGGCGGAGAGCACACCCGCCGCGGCGAGGACCGAGAGTGATCGGTAGAGCGAGGAAAGGGGGATCGCATCGGAGAGATCGGCTTGAATCTCGGCTGCCGTACGCGGTCCGCCGGCATCGGCAATCGCCTGCAGTGTTGCCCGACGGCCGCGGGTGAGCCGGATCCCCTCCGAGGAGAGACGCTGCTGTACGGCGTGTTCGAGATGTTGCACTACGGGAACTCCGTTGATACGGTTCCATAAGAATAGGAATCATTCTCATTATAGTCAGGGAGACGGGAATGCGGCGCGTCGCGATGGTGGTGGTCATCACAGGCCTGGTGGCTGTGATGCTGGCCGGCTGCAGTTCCGACGACCGCGCGGACGGCACGGTGTCCGTTGTGGCGACGACCACAATCCTCGGTGATCTCGTTCACAACGTGGTGGGCGAGAGCGCCGAGGTCGAGGTGCTGATGCCCGTCGGCGTGAACCCGCACGACTTCCAGGCCTCGGCCCAACAGGTTGCGGCCGTTCAGCGCGCTGACCTCGTGGTTGCGAACGGCCTCGGACTGGAGGCTGGATTGCATGACGTGCTCGAAGCGGCCACGGCAGACGGGGTGCGGGTGTGGGAGGTTGCGCCCGACATCGAGCCGCGTCCGTTCGTCGAGGTGGTTGATGACGAGGAGGACCACGACGACTACGGGGACGGCGACCTCGACCCTCACTTCTGGCTCGATCCAACTCGCGTCGCCCTCGCCACCGACCTTCTCGCCACGAAACTGGGAGAAGCAGTCCCGGATGTTGATTGGTCGGTGCGGGCCGACGTGTACACCGCCGAACTCGACTCACTGGACATCAGGAGTACGGAGCGATTGGCATTCCTTGCTCAGGGCGACCGGAAGCTGGTCACGAACCATCTTTCGATCGGGTATTTCTCAGACCGATACGGCTTCGAGATGATTGGGACGGTGATCCCAGGCGGCGAGTCGCTTGCAAACCCCTCGTCCGCAGAGCTTGCATCACTCGTCGAGGTCATCGAACGCGAACAGGTCAGCGCAATCTTCACGGAGACCATCGAACCAGACACGTTGGCGCAAGCGGTTGCCGCCGAGGTCGGATACGAAGTGAAGGTGGTCGAGTTGTACACCGGCTCGCTTGGCGAGCCGGGATCGGACGGGGACACGCTGATCAAGATGCTGGACACCAACGTCGGGCGGATCGCGGAAGCACTCGGAGCACCATGACCGGCCGCGTGCGCGTCCGCTGTACCGTATCGGTCCTATGGATTGGCTGACCGCGCCGTTTGAATTGGCGTTCCAGCAGCGGGCGCTGCTGGCAGGTTCGCTCGCAGCTATCACGACGTCGGTCGTCGGCACCTGGGTGGTGATCCGGGGGATGACGTTCCTTGGTGATGCGCTCGTCCACGGCGTGATCCCAGGCATCGCCCTCGCCATCCTGATCGGGTTCAATCCCCTGCTCGGGGCGGCGATGGCTGCGTTGGTGATGATCTGGGGTATCAACCTCGTGCACCGCCAGACAACGTTCTCGGAGGACACCGGCATTGGATTGCTCTTCGTCGGCATGCTCGGCCTTGGTGTGATTCTCATTTCGAAGTCGACGACGTACACCGGAAGCCTGACCGCAATCCTCTTTGGCGACGTACTTGGCGTGACCCAGGCCGACCTGATCGTCTTGGCGGTGATCACGGTCATTGCCGTTGGAGCCTCGGTGGTGTTCTACCGCAGCTTTCTCGTGCTCTCCTTCAACGAGCAGAAAGCCGCCCTGTATGGACTCCACCCCAAGGCGACCCACGTGCTGCTGCTGGTGCTCATTGTGCTGTCAATCGTGGGATCGTTCCAGACCGTCGGCACGCTGTTGGTCTTCGGATTGCTGGTCGGTCCACCCGCCACAGCGGCACTGCTCGTCAACCGGGTTCCGGTGATGATGGCCGTTGCGGCGTTGATCGGAGTGTTCTCGGTCGTGGCAGGGCTGATCATCTCGTACCACGCCAACACGTCGGGTTCTGCGACGATGGCGGTGGTGCCGATCGCGCTCTTCTTCCTCGTGCTCACGGCCAAGAATGTGGCGGCCGGGATTCGGGACCGGCGGACTGACGATGCCGCCGGATCTGCGGCGGGGGCGTAGGACATGCCTGAGATTCACCCAACACCCGGCGTGGGTGCCGTCATCATCGAAGACGGGAGGCTGTTGCTGATCCGCCGTGGCCGCGGCGCTTACCGGGACTACTGGGCGGTTCCGGGAGGTCGCCAGCGGCGCGGCGAGACGATGCGCGAAGCAGTCATCCGAGAGGTGCGCGAAGAGACCGGACTCATCGTTGATGTCGGGGATGTGGTGTGGGTCGGCGACATCATGGACGGTGCGCAGCCACCCGCCTATCACTACGCAGTGGTCGACTTCGCAGCAACACCAACCGGCGGCCACCTCGAAGCGGGAGACGACGCCGCCGAGGTTCGGTGGGTACCGATGGAAGAGGTGCGTGCGATGCGACTCACGCCAACGATGAACGACCTGCTCGATCAGATCGGACTCTGACCTTCCGTCAGAGTCCCGACAGGCAGAGCTCTCCTGTCCTCGGGCTCTCGTTGCCGCCGGAGTCGATGGCGGAGATCTGGTAGCAGTTCCGGTCATTCTCGAGCGAGCGGGGAAAGTCGATGTAGGCGGTCCGGCCGCCGCCTGCGTTGTAGGCCGGACCGACGAGGGCGGTCGGGTCGTGGGCGACGGTCGCGAGGAGCGCCTTTGAACCACCCGGCAACTCTGAGAACCAGAGCAGGTACGCGGACGTGTCGGGGGCGCTGACACGACTCCAGATGATCATGACTTCACTGCTCCCTCCACCCATTCCGACGTCAAAGCCCGACGGTGTGGGCGGCGGCACGGCGGGAAGGCACACTTCGGCGCTGCGTTGACCCTCGTGCCCTGCGGTATCGACCGCCGAGATCTGATAGCAGTGTTTCCCCTCGATCTGCGCTCTCAGATCGACATAGGCGGTGCGGCCGCCGCCGGCGTCGTAGGCCGGTCCCGGGAGTGCGGACGTGTCGTGGGGGACCTCGGCGAGTAGTGCTTTGGACGCACCGGGGTCATCGGAGTACCAGAGGCGATAGAAGTCGAGATCGGACTCGGGGTTCCGGTCCCACTCGGGAATCACTTCGCCGCTGCCTCCACCGATCTCGACGGTCAGGCCGCCGGCGGCGACCGGGGCCGGGTCGGGCGCTGCGGTTGTGGTCGTTGTCGGAGCCGTCGTCGTGGTTGTTGATGAGGTTGTGGTTGTTGATGAGGTGGTGGTGGTTGGTGCTGTGGTGGTGGTTGGTGCTGTGGTGGTGGTTGGTGCTGTGGTGGTGGTCGTGGTCGATGTCTCGAGCGGGTTTGTTGTTGTGGTCACACGTGTCGAGACGGTCGTCATCGGTGGTGTGGCATCGTCAGCGGAGTCTCCACAACCGGCGGTCGCGACGACCAACACTACGGAGAGCAGAATGAGGCGTAGCGATGTCATGAACGCATCGTCGCGCTCTTTGGCCAAATCAACAAGGTTGCGCCGCTAGCGTTTCACTCCATGATCGATGTTGCTTCGGCGAGAGCTGAGACGCCAGGTGCCGCGTTCGTCACGCACTTCAACAATGCCGGTGCATCGCTTCCCCCGCAACCGGTGCTGGACACCATTACCAACTATCTGCACGAGGAAGCTCGTTATGGGGGATACGAGGTCGCCGAAGCCCACGCAGACGACCTGAGTTCCGCATACGACACCGTCGCGGCACTCGTTGGTGCGAACCCGACCGAGATCGCGTTCACTGACAGTGCGACGCGTGCGTGGGATTCTGTGTTCTCGGCGATGACCTTCGGTCAAGGTGACCGCATCCTCACGACCTCCAGCGAGTACGCGTCCAACGTGATCGCCTTCCTCCAGGTGGCGCAGAGGACCGGGGCGTCGGTGGAAATTGTGCCGAACCGATCAACCGGAGAGATCGACCCCGAAGCACTCGACACGATGATCGACGAGCGGGTTCGTCTGATCGCCATCAACCACGTGCCGACGAATAGTGGCCTCGTGAATCCGGCCGCCGAGGTAGGCCGAGTGGCCAAGGCTCACGGTGTTCCATATCTTCTCGACGGCTGCCAGTCGGTCGGTCAGATGCCAATCGATGTTCAAGAGATCGGGTGTGACCTGTTGTCGGCCACGTCCAGGAAGTTCCTTCGTGGGCCTCGCGGCACCGGGTTCCTCTACGTGCGGAGGTCGATGCTCGACCGCCTCGAACCGACGGTGCTCGACTTGCACGGTGCGCGGTGGGAGGCGCTCGACCGATTTGTCGTTCGACCTGATGCCCGCCGTTTCGAACTGTGGGAGCGATCGCCGGCGCTTGTTTTGGGAGTGGGCCGGGCAGCCGCCTATGCGATGCAGCTGGGACTCGATGAGATCTGGGAGCGCGTCTCGTTCCTTGGTGCCATGCTCAGAGCGGCGCTCACCGGTGTACGCGGTGT
>Ga0316197_10002389_pt1 | contig 13403 bp, 10 predicted proteins | sample OudBiesiAoxic_MG_FD_204939 | JGI IMG/M metagenome (GOLD analysis project Ga0316197, IMG submission 204939) | Coastal sediment microbial communities from Oude Bieten Haven, Netherlands - site A oxic | ecosystem: Environmental > Aquatic > Marine > Coastal > Sediment | place: Netherlands...
CCAGACACACCCCCACCAGGATCATGATGTTGAGCGGTGCGAAGCGATAGTCCGCTCTGAACGATGTCGCAAACCTTTCGAGAGCGTCCAACTTTATCTGGCCCAATTTGTTCATCGCGATCTCCTTTTCTCAGCGTTTTCTGCGTTGTTCGAGGTTTTGAAGGACGTCATCGAGGGTGAAACCGTGGGTCGAAACCCGCGAAAGGAACTCCTGGCAGAACTGGTCGAGCAGACGCCGTTGCTCGACGTCGTCACGCTCAACGGGCCTGTTGCCGACAAATGTCCCCGATCCCATCTGCGTTTCCACCAGGCCGGTGAGCTCGAGCTCGGTATAGGCGCGGCTGACAGTGTTCGGGTTGATGGACAGATCAACCGCGAGCTGCCTCACTGTGGGCAAGCGGTCGCCTGGCGAGAGGCTTTCGGTGGCTATGGCTGCCTTTACCTGGTCGATGACCTGGCGGTAGAAGGGAACGCCGCTTTTGAGGTCCAGTTTGATTTCTATGGTCACTCGCTGCTCCAGTGTTCTAGTTTATTAATGTCATAGTGTATTAATACATTCTGATTGGCACATTGTCAAGGGGTCGACCCATCGATCGACAGTTGGAGACCGTCGTACAATGAACAGACTGAGTGTCCGGTCGCACGGTGACCAGCAGCCACAAGGCGCGGTCACGGAGCGACCCGCAGAAAGGCATTGGATTTCCGGTTGCGTCCGTCTGGTGCACGTCTCATGCGGTTGACCATCGCCACAACGGTGATGTTGGTGGTTGGTGCGCTCTCAGGCGCCTCTCCCTGTCATGACGATCGCCTGCCCCCAGAACTCTGCGTACCCGAAGCAAGGTCAGACTTTGGCATGGTAGCAACCGGATCAACCGAAGCCACTGAGACCGCAATCAAGATCCTCGAGATTGGCGGAAACGCCATCGACGCGGCGGTCGCGGCCGCCCTGGCCCTGAGCGTTGTGGATTCGGATGCATCAGGAATCGGTGGAACGACGAGCATGGTCATCCACCTCGCGAACGGTCGCACGTTGGCCATCGATGGGACCTCTTTCGCACCGATCACAATCGACATCGAAAGGTTCAGAAGGTTCAAGGAAAGCGGCCGAACCTACGGTTACGAGGCCGTCGCCACGCCGACAACGTTGGCGGCCCTCGAATATGCGAGAGCACGCTACGGAACCATGGGGATGACGGCCCTCCTGCAGCCTGCCATTGAGTTCGCCGAACGAGGTTACCCGCTGAGCAGAATTCAGATCAAATGGACGCACCGTTACTACGAGAACATCATTAATTCATCGCACTACGTGTCTCTCATTGCGATGGAAGACGGTCGCACGGTTGGCAGCCCAGGGGATCGTCATTGCCAACCGGACCTCGCCACCACCCTCCGACGGATCGCCTCCGAAGGTGTGCAGAGTTTCTACCGTGGCAGCATCGCCAATGATATCGAGGCCGACATGATCCGAAACGGAGGATTTGTACGCAAGATCGATCTCATGCGGGTGCGCCCCCGCGAGGTCAAACCACTTCACACGTCGTATCGCGGCTTCGACGTCTACACCCTGCCTCCACCTAGTGGCGGCGCCGGTCTCGTAATCGGCCTCAATCTCCTCGAAACCTATCCGAGTGATTTTCTTGCCGAGGACTCGGCCGAACGGCACCACGTATTCCTCGACACATTTCGGATCGCCGCTGCAGATGCTCATATGGTCGCTCATCGGAACAGAAGCCCCGGCTCCGATCCTCTCAGCAAGGCACACGCGAGCGAAAGTGCGGCCCTCATCCTTCCAGGCAAAGCGATCCCGCAAGAAATATTGACCTCTCCTGTCAATCCCGGTTGCCAAACTCACGGGGAGAGCACCACCCATGTTTCGATCGCTGACAGCCAGGGCAACGTCGTGTCGATGACCCAGACCCTTAGCCGATCATTTGGCGCCAAGGTCGCGACGCTGGGTCTCGGTTTTCCGTATAACAGCTTCCTCGAGAACTTCAATGTCGATAAACCGCAGTGCCCCGGTTACCTCCAGCCCAACAGCCCGTGCCCAACCGATATCGCCCCCACAATCGTCCTCAGGGATGGAGCGTTTTTCGCCGCACTCGGCACTCCGGGCAGCAACCGAATCCCCGGACTCGTCGCCGACGTTCTCAGCAATATGGTGGACCGGGGAATGAGCGTACGAGACGCTGTCACCGCACCTCGCGTCGTGTGGGGCGGCATGACGTGGAAACGGGCTCATATCGAGGTTGTCGACCCGATCTCCCAGGAGGACGTTTTGGCCCTCGAGCAGATGGGTTTTGAGAACATGACCGTGCTGCGCTACCCACCACCAGAAGCACCTGAAGACGCCTTAGTGACCAAGTTCGGCGGCGTTAACGCGATTGCCTACGATCCTGAGACCGGAGAATTCACTGGTATCGGCGATCCGCGGCGCTGGGGTTCGGCGATGGGACCCAGGGTGGTAGCGGCCCGTGAGTGACGCCAATCGTGGTGCCTGGGCGACTCTGTGGTCCGCCCTGGCAATCACAGCTTCCGTTGTCGGAGTTGTTTTTGCGGAAGTACCGTGCCACGAAGTCACTCTTCCGACCGAGCCGAGAACATCTCACGCCCGATCGGACTTTGGCATCGTCGCCACCGGATCACCAGAGGCCACTGGCGCTGCGGTCGAAATCCTCGAGAGCGGCGGAAACGCCATCGATGCCGCGGTCGCCGCAGCGCTGACGTTGGGCGTCGCCGACCCGGACGCCTCAGGCCTTGGCGGCATGACGCTGATGGTCATCCACCTCGCGACAGGGCAAACCCTCGTCATCGACGGCACCTCGCCGACGCCTCTCAACGTGAATCCAGCACGGCTGCGCCAACTCAAGGAGGCCGGTACTCTCGTCGGCCATGGCCTGGCGGCAGTGCCCACCACACTCGCTGTTCTCGACCGCGCGCGCGGGCGCTTCGGAACCATGGAGATGGCAACCCTCATCGCCCCCGCAATCGAGGTTGCAGAGAGCGGCTATCGAATCAACCCGGTGCAGATTGTGTGGTCTGATTACTATCGGGAAGAACTCCTCGCATCAAATTCCCTGCGTGGAATCGCCTTCAAGGATGGCTACAGTGCCGGACAACCGGGAGAAATCGTCTGCCGCTCTGACCTGGCCCGGACTCTGAGACGCATTGCTCGTGACGGAGTCGAGGTCTTTTATCGTGGCAGTATTGCCGACGAAATCGAAACCGACATGATCCGCAACAGCGGTTTCCTCCGGAAGGCCGACCTCGCGATGTACCGTGTCAGAGAGGCCCCCCCCATTCACACAACCTACCGTGGTGTTGACATCTTCAGTGTTCCTCCACCTGCGGGTGGAACCGCCGTCATAGAGGCCCTCAATATCCTCGAGACCTTTCCAAGAGAATTATTCGCCGGGGATACCGTCGCCCGATGCCATGCCCTCATCGAGACTTTTCGAATCGCGCTCGCCGACCGCGGGCTGGCGTCTGACAGTACCGGTCCGCTGGGAAAGAACCTCGCTCCTGTCCTCAGCAAGGAGCACGCGCGGAAACGTGCCGATCTCATCATTGAGGGCAAAGTGATCGCCGATTCCGATCTTTACGGACCTGCGAACCATGCTTGCGCGCCTGTCGGGGACAGCACGACCCAGATCTCTGTCGCCGATCGGTGGGGCAATGTGGTGTCGCTCACCCAGACTCTTGGCCGCTCCTGGGGTGCCAAGGTCGCAACGCCGGGCCTCGGTTTTCCCTACAACAGCCTGCTCGAGAGCTTCAACTTCGACAAGCCGCAATGTCCTGGATATCTACAGCCGCTCGTCCCCTGCCCGACCGATACAGCACCTACCATCGTGTTTGCCGAGGACGGCTCCCTCCTCGCTGCGCTCGGCACACCCGGGAGTGATTTCATACCCTCGATCATCGTCAACGTCGTCAGTAATCTCGTAGATCGTGGGATGGGGCTCGCGGAGGCTGTCATCGCCCCACGAGTCCTTTTCGGCGGTGTCAAAGCCCTCGCGCCCTATATCGAGGTGACGACGCCGATCACCGACTCCGATCTGGATGAGCTCGAAGCCGCCGGCCACATTCCAGTCGAGCGACTCCACTACCCACAAGTCACGGCCTGCGCCGTGTACTTCGGTGGCGTGAACGCCGTCGGCTGGGACACCCAGAAAATGACCTTCGTCGGTGTCGGGGACGGGCGACGGTGGGGTTCGGCCCGTGGTGCGCGGGTAGTGTCTGAACCGTAATAGCAGGAGAGACCATGAGTGAAGCCGCCTATCACAATGACTCCTACCTCACCGAGCTCACCTCCGATGTCATTGCGGTCGGCGAAGAGAGCGGCTTGCCTTATGCAGTCCTCTCGAACACTCTCTTCTACCCTGAGGGCGGCGGACAGCCGGCCGACCACGGGCGCCTTGGTGACGCCGAAGTGGTCGATGTGCAAAAACGCGGAGACGAGATTCGCCACTACCTGTCGCAGCCGGTGGCCAAGGGAACGGTACAACTCAAGCTCGACTGGGCTCGACGTTGGGACCACATGCAGCAACACACCGCCCAGCACGTGCTCACCGCCGTCGCCCTCGGAGATTTCAGCTGGAGGACGACCGCATTCCACCTTGGAGCCGAGTGGAGCGACATCGAGCTCGACGTACCGAGCCTCGATCGAGACGATCTCGACCGGTTGGAGGAGGCAGTTGCCAAGGAAATCAACGCCGTCCGAAAAGTAACCTGCCGAAGCGCTGAAGTCAGCGATTTTGAAGACCTCGGCGTGCGGTCACGTCGTCTACCCGAGGGATTCGCGGGTGCAGTCCGGCTGGTCGACATTGAAGGCCTCGATCTCAACACCTGCGGTGGTACCCATTGCCGATCCACGGCAGAAATCGGGTTGTTGTGCCTCCTCGGGATCGAACCCATGCGCGGTGGAACCCGTTTGTTCTTCGTTGCCGGAGACCGCGTCCGGCGACGGATGGCTGCTCACGAAATTCGCAATCTGCACCTCCGGTCATTACTCGACACCGGGGACGAAAAATTGCCCGAGATGGTCGCGCTGCGGCTGGATCGAGAAAAGGGGCTCGCCCGCACCGTCCGTCGACTGGGCGAGGAACTCGCCGACGCTGCAGCAGCAACCTTGTGCGCGGAGGCATCTCCTCTGCTTGATGCTCACTGGCAAGACCGCGACATGGTGTTTTTGCAGCGAGTCGGTCGATCCATCGCAGAAGCGGCGCCGGAGCGAAAGGCCTTGCTGACATCAGAAAACAATGACGGCGGGATTTTCGTTGTTGTTGCCGGTGAAACCTCCGGCCTTCAACTCGAAGAGGCCGGCCCGAGGATCGCAGCCATTCTCGGCGGCCGCGGTGGCGGTCGCGGCACTATCTTCCAGGGCAAAACGTCGACGCTCGCAAACCGCAGAAGCGCCATCGAGCTGCTTCGAGACGCCTGAATCAGGCTCACAAGGCAGCCGCTGATTAGAATTCCTGTCCAGAATCGTCGACCAGGAACTCGTGAACAATCCTGGCAGCGCATGCGTTGCCCGCGTCATTGAAGTGCCTGCGACCGTTGTCGTAAAAGAACCGCCCTTCGGCGAAAGGAGCGTTCTTTACTGCCGTTCGCATCTGATCGAGCAAGGTCACGCACCGAATCCCTTCGGCCTCACAGAACGCCCGCAGCTGCTTCTCGGGGTAGGTGGCGTCGAAGTGCGATGCGTCATCTCCCGCCGCAACCAGGATTTCTGACCACAGATCTTCATAAATCTGGGGACCCGTCGGCAAGACCACGAGGATGAACCGCGAACCGTCAGCTTCGACGATCCGAGCGAATTCCGAGATGAGGCGGCGCGTCAACTCCCAAGCTTGGGCCAGGTCACCGGGCTCGTCACTGCGAAAGACCAGGTGTCGAGTCTCCAGACGACCGTGTGCCTGCCGAACTCGCGCCCGGCTGAGTGTGCTGACAGTCCTGTACCAGACGTATAGTCGGCTGTGCTGATTCAGCCACGCGGAAGGACGGCCTTCAAGCGCAGAGTACGGCAGACGCCGGACTCCTCCATCTGGAGCGAGGTCGAAGTATATCCGAGGAGCCCGGGTCAGGAGGCGGCTGTTGTCGGTCACATCGTTACCGACAAAAAGGGCGAGGATGATGATGTCTGGTTGATACTTCGAAACAACTTCCTGGTAGAGGACCAGCTCCTGCCCCGTGCTCGCGCTCGAGACACCGAAATTCATGACCTCCCACAATTTATCGGCAGATTCTTGGTTGAGAAGCCGTTCGAGTCCGGCAACCCAGGTCTTCTCCTCTTCGGTCGCCACCAGAACCGTCATCGAGTCACCTATCACCGCGACCCGACGAACCGTCTTCGCCTTTTCGTAGGGAAGATCCGGTCCCCGGAATCCTCCGCGGTTGAACCGCAGCCGGATTGTTTCCCCCGATTCCGAAACGAAGACCCGATTATCGTGATTTCGGACGTAACGCTTGCCGACAAGCGGGTCACGGACAATCAACAGCGGACCGATCTCGGTCAGCAATCGAACTGCCAATTCCCCCGCCGCGAGCAGAGCCAGTACGGTGCCCAACAGGAGCCCGAGCTTTGGCGCGATCCCCCGGAGGCCACCCTGGAATGGCGCCGAGTCGGAGCGGCGTAATCTGCCTCGCATCAACGATATAATTCTATTCGTATTCTCACGGATTGCCCATCTGTGAACTGAAGAGCGTTTTGAAGTCGTCCCGTTTCCGAAGCGGGTCGAGGTCAGTGTCGGTTGCGAGAAGTTCGGTATTGCTGAATCCCTTCTCCAACGCCTTTTCCAACGCTTCCATCGCGTCGTTTTTCTGGCCGAGCTGCGCCCTCGAACAAGCCAGGTTATACCAGACGACCGGGTTGTCGTCGCGGATCATGAGCGACAGCTCGTACGACGTGGCGACCTGCGCGTAGCGGCCCTGAGGTAGGTCCCCCTGCGGCAGATAGAAAGACAGCACGGTGTACAGGTTGTTGAGGCAGCGTTGGGCCGCGAGGCCCTCGTCGCTCGTTTTCCCGGCGATTCGCATCAGATCCCTGATGTGGAGGCTGCTGGCAAGCTGCCGTTTCGGCGGCGGGACCTCGGAGTTACGCAACAGCGTGAGTTCGGTATTCTGTCGCTCCCGGCATTTGGCCTCAAATCCCCGCGCCCGCTTTGCCGTTTTGAGCCGGAAGCGATACTCCTCGCCCGCTTCGATCTGATCAGCCGCCACTTTCGCCTCGGAGCTGTCGTGCAGACCAGAGTAGGTGCGTTCCATTTCGCGAAATCGCCTGGCTGCGGCAAGGACGTGACCGTCCGCGGCCACTGTTTGCGCTCTTTCCAGGTCAGCGGAGTACAGCCTGTCGATCAACTCCTGATCCCGATTTCGGGTCCCCTGCCGCATCGCAATGAGTTCCATCCACTCAATCCCCTCCCGGGCCACGGCAGGTGGCATCCAGGTGTGAGGTCCTTCGAAGATCACCAATCGGTGCGGGTTGCCCTGCTCGGCCAGAAACTCATCCAGTAGGTGCATTTGGCTGAAATTGAAATCTGTGTCGCCGGCCGTCGAGAAGAACGGCAGCTTGCTGTCATCGACATGGTTAGCTGAATCCTGCCCACCACAACCTATGATTCCTGCGACCTCGCCGGTCGTCCTCGCGAGCACAGTCGCCACCGCGACGGTGCCGGAAAACCCGGTCGCATAAATGCGTTGGAAGTCAGCCGGGATACGGGAGTGGATCTCCGCCCACAGCGCCCGAATCGCAGCCAGGTTGGGCTCCCAGTTTGTATCGGAACGGGTGTTGTCTGAGCTGACGATGATCCAGCCATAGGTTTCGGCCGCGTCGCGAAAGAGCTCGGCTGCGAGCAATGACCGCCCGCGCGGATCGAAAACCAACAGCACCGGCAACCGTTGATCACTGGTATAGGCCGACGGAATGTAGAGGGTATATGTCTGTGTGGGATCGGAATGGCAGGTAATGCCCTCGACCATCTCACCGATCGGAACCTGGAGTGGCTCTATTTCGGCTGTGGAAGATACTGAAGTACACAGCAAGAACAAGCAGAGAAAAATGTGGCGCATGCGAGAAGTACGAATAGGTCCCGACTTGGGTTTTTCCGCCGCGCATCATCGGACTTATTCGATCTGCCGATCATTGAGGCCCAACGGCAATGCGGCTGTGCGGATTAACAGCGAGACGACTCAGCGTGGCGTCGGCGTTGCATTCAGCGTGGGCTGAATAGCCGTCCACCCGTATAGCCGTACTTCCGTATAGCATTTGTCGCCATCGGGAACGGGCACTGTTGCAGGACGATGCTCTCAAAAGGCGCGAATTCAATACAATGGGCGCGTGAGGATCATCACGACCCACCTTTCGGCAGATTTCGACGCATTTGCGGCAGCGGTGTGTGCAGTTCGGCTCTTTCCCGGGTCAAAAGTCCTCTTTCCCGGTTCCCAGGAGGTGGCGGTCCGCCGATTCCTTGCTGAGTCCGAAGTCACCTATCCCGAGGTCAGGCTGCGACGTGCGCGCACCGAGACAATCGAGCACGCGGTGGTTGTAGATACGAGGAGCCCGTCGCGCCTCGGAGAAGTCTACGATCTCATGCAGCGGGACCAATGCCCGGTGACTCTGATCGATCACCACATGGAGGAAGACGCAGACGACATCCACGCTGAGGAGATCTTCGAGCGTCCGGTTGGCGCTACCTGCACGATCGTCGCCGAACTTTTTCGGGAACGGGGCATCGAGCTGACCACCGAAGAAGCGACCCTGCTTCTGATGGGCATCTACGAAGATACCGGCGGCCTCTCCTACCGTGAGACGACCCCTGAAGATCTCCGCATCAGCGCCTGGCTTCTGGAAAATAACGCATCGCTCGAGTGGGTCCGAAGATGGGTACTGAAAGCCCTCCAGCCAGAGCAGCTCGAACTCCTGAATTCGATGGTCGAGGCAACCGAAGAGGTGATGGTCGCCGGTTCCCCAGTGGCCCTATCGATGATCGAGGTCGACCACTACTACGAAGAAGCGGCCTTCGTCGTCCACCGGTGGATCGAGATTTTCGAGATTCCCGTCGGTGCGGTGATGTTGGTCAACCCCCCGAACATCAACCTCATCCTGCGCTCTCGCCTCCCAGGCCTCCACGTCGGTCGAGTAGCGCAACGATTCGGCGGCGGCGGTCACCCGACTGCCGCTTCGGCCCGAGTTACCGGAATGATGCCGGTCGAGCTCAGGGAGACCCTTCTCGAAACACTCGCAGTCGAAATGCCGCCGCCAACCACCGCGATCGACATCGCAGTCCGCACCATCTTTTCAGTCGATGACACCAACGACGTCGAGGAGACGAAGGACCGTATCAATCAACTCAGGGTCAACGCACTGCCCGTTCGCGACAGTCAATCAGGCGAACTGACCGGTCTGGTTACCCGCCAGATCCTCGACCGCGCTCTCAGTCACGGTATGGGCGGCCGACCGGTGAGCGCCATCATGCAACCGGAGCTGCCAGTCGTTTCGGCAGTGACGCCGCTCGACGAACTTCGCGATCTCTTCCTCGAACGCTCCTACCGTTTCGTGATCGTCGACGAGGCCGGCCGTCCAGCCGGAATCGTCACGCGAATGGAGCTCTTCCGCCGTCTTTTCGAGCACCAGCACGCTGCGGGCTCTACCCTCGACCACCGCATGGCTGGCACCCGGCCGACAAGTCAACCGATCTCTCGAATTCTGCGTGAGGTTTCACCCCCCTGGGTGCAGCGCCTGATCGCTGCCGCGCGGGAGGTCGCGGACCGGCTTGGTGCCTCCGTCTATCTCGTCGGAGGCATGGTGAGGGATATGCTTCTCGAGCGCGCCAACGAGGACGTGGACCTTGTAGTGGAAGGTGACGGCATTGCCTTCGCCGAGGCACTCGCCGAGGTCCTGGATGGCCGTGCCCATCCCCACCTGCCGTTTTTGACCGCAGTCATCACGCTTCCCGATGGCCTGCGAATCGACGTCGCATCGGCGCGTACCGAGTTTTACCGCACTCCGGCAGCACTTCCAGAGGTCGCAACGTCGTTGATCCGCCAGGACCTCTACCGCCGTGATTTCACCATGAATTCGCTGGCTGTCGTGCTCTCCGGCGAACGCTACGGCGAGTTGGTTGATTTCTTTGGTGGCCGTATGGACATTCAGAGACAAGAGATCAGAGTCCTCCATTCGCTCTCCTTCATCGACGACCCGACTCGCGCCCTGCGGGCCGTGCGATATGCCCGCAGACTCGGTTTCACGATTGCTTCCGACACCCGCAATCTGATCTCCACCGCTCTCGAGGAAGGCGTATTCGAACGTCTCTCCGGACAGCGCCTGCGGCGGGAGCTCGAGATTCTCCTCGCCGAGCCGCACCCAACGCCGGCACTCGCCCTTATCGCCGACCTCGGTCTGCTGCCGGCAATCTGTCCCGAGCTCAAGTGGTCGGAGGAGGCGCGCAGCTACCTGATGGAAATCGAAGGTCAGCTCGCCTGGTATCAACTCGAGCAGATGGGTGCGCCGCCCGAGCCCTGGGTCCTGTTTCTCAGCGGATTGGCACTCACCTCCGGAAAAGGTGTAACGAATGACCTTGTCCAACGCCTCCAGCTTGGAGGTCCGACCCGCGATCTATTCCTTGGTTTACCTGCAGCAGTTGAAGAAATCAAGACAGCGACCAATTCCGGATTGTCGCGTTCACAACAGGCACAGGTCGTGGAGCAGCACCCGAGGGAAGCCCTTCTGCTTGCGATGTCCGATCTCCCCTTGCAGGCTCGGCGCAGCTTGGCGTCGGCGGCGGTGGGCGCGGTACGAGTGCAGCTGCCGGTGAGTGGGCAGGACCTCCTCGATGGAGGCGTTTCGGCAGGGCCCCACATAGGGCGCGCCCTCAGATTGACCCGCGACGCGTTGATCGATGACATGATCGCGCCCGACGAGGCGCTCGGGTGGGCCCTACAGACGGCTCGTTCCCTTGAGGTGGAGATGAGTGTATGACCGTCCGCACCCTGCTGTCGGCTGTCCTTCTGATGGCTTCATCCACGGCCTCTGGCCAGGCGCCTGTTCCGGTCGTAGAAAGAACGGTCACCCAGGGGGAGGTCGCAACCCGGGTTTCGCTCTTTTCAAACCGCGTCGTCGTGGTCACCATGCGACGCGGCGGCGTGCAGGATTTTTTCCGGCGCATCACGATCCCCGAAAATCAGTACATGGTTTATCTGGCGACCTTTCAGAAAGCCGCCGACGAACTCGACAAACAACCTGTCACCTCGCGGGTCGCCACGTCGGAGGCCGAAGTCGAAATATCCCTGCACATCGGGCCGGACGCCCCACGGCTGATCCGCTTTTCACCGATGTCGATCGTCAAGCTGCCGCTCGGGAGAATTCAGGGAGCCCTCGACGACCTCCAGCTTCAGGTTCTCGAAGCCAGCCCGTCGGCCGAAGCCTTGCGGACCTGGAAGCCAAAAAAGGGCGATCGGGTCGAGATGATGAATGGCACCACCGCGACCGTGATCGAGGTGTGGGAAGAAGGTCTGCTGATGCTCGAGCACGATCTGACCTATATCCGCGAGGCGGTTCCGCCGGACACGCGTGACCAGGTCATTCTCCGCGTCGTGGAGAACGATCCGTGAGAATCACCGCCGGAGAGTGGCGATCACGGCGACTGCAGGGGCCTGGGAAAAACAAGGGTCTGCGACCGACTCCGGACTCGATGCGTGAACGTGCATTTGGCGTTCTCGGAGATCGGATCACCGATTCGCGCTTCCTGGACCTTTTTGCCGGCACAGGCGCTGTCGGCCTCGAGGCCCTCTCGCGCGGTGCCCGGTCAGTGGTTTTCGTTGATCGACATCGAACTGCCGCACAACTGATCGAAAGGAATTCTGCTGCCTTTGGCCTCGGTTCAGATCGAGCTGAGCTTCTGGTGCGCTCCGCAGCAGCCGCATTCAAAGAGTTGCGAGAACGCGGCGACAGCTTCGACATCGCCTGGGCCGATCCGCCGTTCGAAATCTGGAGCGAGGGGGTCGAGGTCCTGGTGATGCTCTTCGACGTCGGTCTTTTGGGTGTTGGGAGCCTGGCATGCCTCGAATGTCCCGCCAGGGCTGACGTCGCGGGCGTCCTGCCGCCAGAACTCGAGATCATCCGCGACCTCGCCGGCAGCGCCTCGCGCGTCGTGATGATAGAGGCAATCAAACCTGAGAAGCCAAGCTCACCATGAGGTAGCAGCTGAATTCCATGACACTCCGAGGCAGGATGCAGGATGCAGGATGCAGGATGCAGGATGCAGGATGCAGGATGCAGGATGCAGGATGCAGGATGCAGGATGCAGCGAAATCGTAAAACCCACTCACGGATTTTCAAGGTCCAGGTGCGATGGATCCTGAACCCTGAATCCTGGTGGGCGGTCTAAGGTAGGACCGTCCGGCGGAGGGCGCGCGCTTCTGTTAAGAGCTCGCGAGCAGCATCGATGATTGCGGGTGAACCGTCAGGCCCCGCCACTTCGAATTCGGTCTGTGGCTGATCGGGGTCACCGAGGCCGGCGTCGCGGAGACGCTTGAGACGCTCGAGAACCAGGTCGCGAATCTCCGGCGCGTTGTCGACGCCGCGGAAGTAACCGATGTGGCCGCTTTTCTCCTCCCCCTGGGGGTCTTGCGGGTTGATCCGGCCACCACCGCCAGCTGTGCGGACCCTGAGGTTGGCAATCCCAAAGAGTCGTTCAATCGGACCCTGGCGAATCGAAACCTCCTGTACATTGGCGAAGGTGAGGGTCATCTCGCTGACCTTCCACACTCCCTCGCGGATGCGCAAGCTGCGGTCGGTGACGATGTACCACCGCATTTCCCAGTCGAGGATCACCGGCACCAGGGATAGCGGAAGCTGGACCAGAAAACCGAAGACGCCAATGACTTCGAACCATCCCAGGATCCGCAGGATGATCGGCCGGTGGGGAACTTTCGACAAGACCTCGATCTCGCCTGTACCGATGAAGTGCAACCCCACGAGGGCGGCGATCAGGCCGATAAACGTAAAAACCTGTCCCACCCCCCAATGCAAAATCTTGAGTTGCAGGTAGCGCTTCGAAGCACGAAACACCTTCGCGCTGTCGGCCGCACCCGCCGGCAGATGCGGCTCGGGAGGCACCTTGAGAATTCGGAGCATGAGGCGTTTAACAGCCCCAATCACGGGAGTTCACCCCGCTCCCGGCTATCGAGGACCTCGCGCACCCCGCGGAGTTCGGCCGCGACCTCACGAAGGGTGTGGGCCAGGTCCCGCATCGCCGCGGAGTCGTCTCCGGAACTCGCCGCGGACACCCGAGCGGTCGCACTCGAACGATCGTGACTTCCCCTCATACGGGTATAGAGGTAATCGCGGATCGCCTCGAACTCGAGCAGACCTTCGAGCGTCATCTCGGCGCCCGAGCTGCCGCTGGCCG
>Ga0316197_10002390_pt1 | contig 13403 bp, 11 predicted proteins | sample OudBiesiAoxic_MG_FD_204939 | JGI IMG/M metagenome (GOLD analysis project Ga0316197, IMG submission 204939) | Coastal sediment microbial communities from Oude Bieten Haven, Netherlands - site A oxic | ecosystem: Environmental > Aquatic > Marine > Coastal > Sediment | place: Netherlands...
ACTAAAGAGATCGCGATTATTAAGTTTAGCGATCAGACACAATTAATTGATGCTGAATCCTTTGAAGAACTAACCGTCAATACTAAATTTAAAGCCATGCTCGATAGCAGTGGTAATGCGGTTACCATTAAGCCTATTTTAGTTAAATTGCCGCTCGAAAAAATTATCGATACAGATACATTATTTGATCTGTTAGACGCAGGAAAGCAAGTCTTTATTGGCGATGCACGACCTATTAATGTTTATAATGTTGGCCATATTCCCACTGCCAAACCAACACCTGCTAATAAATTACAGGAAAATATAGAGTGGTTACCAAAAAACAAAGAGGCACTTATTGTCTTTTACTGTGGTGGTGTAACCTGCCCACTTAGTCCCAGCGCACTTAATATTGCACAGCAAAATGGCTATACAAATGTCAAAGCCTACGTTGCTGGTTTTCCTGCCTGGAAAAACGATGTTTATCCAGCACATGTCAATGCCGATTGGCTCATTAAGCACCTTGATATTCACCATGTAATAATCGATATTCGTGAACAGCCCGATGTTTCGGTTAAAGGGGCGGTGTCTTTGTCGTTACAACAGTTAGTTGCACAGGATGTGCAGATGAATTTAGATAAAGTCCCAACTAGCAAACGCACTATCTTTAATCTCAGAGATAAAAAAGTCCCCATTATCCTCGTAGCTGATAAGCATAATTCGGAAGAGGCGATTGAGGCCTATGAGATATTGAGCTTTTGGAAGTTCAAAAATGTTAGCATATTAAATCAAGGCCTTGATGGCTGGCGCGTTGCAAAACTCCCCACTAAATTGATAGATACAAAGCTCGTTTACATAAAAAAATTAGTGAAAGGCGCAATAGAAGAGAGTGCGTTTGTTAAAGCAGCTAAAGAGGGCAGTGCAATGATTATTGATTTGCGGGATCCTGAAGAGATTATGCATGGACGAATAAAAGGCGCTATTAATATTCCATTATCTGATTTGGACAAGCAATTGACCTCATTACCTATGACTACTGAAATAATTTTACATTGCGCCAGTGGCTCTCGTGCTGCATTAGGCTATACCTTATTAACTAAAATGGGCTACAGCAATGTACGCTATTTAAATGATTCCTTTTCTGATGTCGTAAAGGATAATGCTATTGCTTTATTGTAAGTTGATGATTGACCACGAAGTCGCCAGCGCTATTTTCAGTAAGCCCTGAAATAGGTTGGTGACGGATTTAGTTTTAACTATTTTTCAGAGATCATGCCCAAAACAACCATAAAGCAGCTATTTACTGCTCTGTAGATTAGCCTCATCTTTTTAATGTTTAATTTTATGCTAACTTATGGTTATTATTCTTTATAGGGCAGTATATGAAGCAAGCTAAAATTTATGCAATTGGTAACCCTGGCATCAAATGGGGATCAGATGAAAAGCGCGCATGGCGAGCATTACAGAAAATACAACGTAGTTATAAACTTGAAGTGTTGAACAAGATGGAAGCCGTTGGTGATTATTTTTCTTTAATACAATATGGTGCTTTATCGTATTCTATTAATGATTACCCATTATTTATTTTTAAATCTCAACATTGGAAGCATCATCAGCCCACGGTGCTTGTGACTGGTGGTGTACATGGTTATGAAACCAGTGGTGTTGAAGGGGCGATTCGCTTTGCAACAACAATTTCAGAGGATCTACTTAACCAGTTTAATTTTCTTATTGCACCCTGTGTAAGTCCTTGGGGGTATGAGACTATTAATCGTTGGAACCCTAACACACTTGACCCTAATCGCTGCTTTTATTCCAATAGTCCTTCAGAAGAAGCTTTCTTTCTAATGGAATACCTTCGTTCTTTAGATATTAAGTTTTCCTTACATATTGACCTTCATGAAACAACCGATACTGATAATAGTGAATTTAGGCCTGCATTGTTGGCACGTGATGCGCTACAAGAAAAGTATTCAGATATTCCAGATGGTTTCTATTTAGTGGGTGATAGTAGTAAGCCACAAGGGGACTTTCAAAGGGCGATCATAGACGCAGTTCAGTCGGTGACTCATATTGCACCTGCTGACCAGAATAACGCCTTAATAGGAACACCAATTGCTCAGTTTGGGGTGATCAATTACGCAGCTCGTGAGCTTGGTTTATGTATGGGATTAACTGATGCGGCTTTGGTTACAACTACTGAAGTGTATCCCGATAGTCCATTAGTTGATCAAGAGAACTGTGTTAATGCACAAGTTGCTGCAATTCACGCCGCTATCGATTATTTATGCCAGGAAAATTGATAAGCAATGCTACATTGTTATCAATACTATGTTTTTAATTTTAGCCATTATTAATGGCGGTCACTTTAAATTTGCTCTGCATTTTTTACTGTTTATCCGTCTTTAATTCTCATTTTTTACGTAAAAACAATGCGTTATTTTTTTATTTTATGATAATACCAATTACATTAAGTATTTGTTCTAAATTTTGCGCAGGAAAAGCAGCTTAATTCAAGGCGTAAGTTTACGTAAATGTTTGTTCCCTTTACGAAAGTTACAATGTAGATGTCTGTTTTTTAACCAGTAATATTGATCAGCTATTTACTGTAATTGGTATAATAATCTTATTACACTTATTATTAGGTAGAGCACTTTGAAGCAACCAATAAATATTCTTGTCGATTTTGAAGCAATGTATTTCTATTCAAATAATAAAGCGGATCAATTTCGTGTTATTGAGTCAGCTTTTATTATTAAACAAAATAATGTGGTACTCACACAGTTTGTTTCAAAAATACACTTAGCCAATAGCTATGCGCAGCGTGCTAATAAACGTGTATTAAAACTGTTACAATTAAACAAAGATGAACTTGCAACTTTTCCTTCTATTGCGATCACAACCAAAGCTTTACTTAAAATCGAAAAACGCCTTAAGTCAATGAATAAGCAGCAGATACAATTCATATGTTGGGGCAGTGAGGATAAAAAATATTTATCAGCACTAATAGATCAAATACATGAAGACAGTGAAGATGTACTAGACAAAAAGTGGTGGTTAGCTTTACCGTGGTTACGATTAGATTCGAAGTTTAGAGCGATAATGAAACGTCCCAAAGGCACTGCACTTTCTAAAGCATTCAAGGAGCTTAAGTCGCATCGTTTAGTCAGGGGAGAGTTACCCGAAAATATTCATAACGCATTAGATGATTGTAGAATATTAGAAAAAATATTACACAGCTTTGAGGTTGAAAATTTTCAGCGCTTATTTGCTCTTACTCAGCCTCATCAGACAACAATTTCACAAAGCGAGCAACAGTCAATAACCCCTTCACCTGCAATAGTTGCAGAGAAAACCTCCCCAAATCCAATTATGAATAACGATATACAACAGTTAAGTAATGAAATTGATGCCTTAAAGCAGGAAATCATCGCCTTGAAAGGATTGGTGACTTCCTTAATTAACCAAACCAATGAAAATGACAGTTGTCCTGGTTTTTCATTGAAATTATCTCAATAATGATGGTCAATCTAAGTTTTAGTTTTATCGATATTGGATGCGGAGATATAGATGCGCTGTGCTTTATCAATTGCATGTAATGATTGAAGGGCAACTCGATAGGCGTGCCCATAATGACTTTCACACCGCAAATGCTTAGCTTGATGCAATAGTTTGTTAGAGATATCCATTTGTGCTTTCATGCCAAATGGGTAAGTGTTACGACTATTTGCCCAAGCTTGCAAGGATTCAATATCCAAAATTGCTTCTTGATAATAGTCGTCAACCATTTCTTGCTGTCCAAATTTGAAAATAATGTAGGTAATTGTGACGATAAGTACAAAGATAAACAAAATGCTCATGTTTTCCCCCTTTTTTATATGGGCACAGAATTAAGGTGGTGTGTCCAAAAGTATAGGAAGAATAAATACATTTTCCATTTTCTCTTTATTTTATCGAGCAACCTTGACTTTTAGGGGGCTCTTACACTCTGTTTTTGAGTGTATGATAACCACTCCATATGCGTGTTAATGTTGTTATCCAGCATAAACAAGCAAATATATAAGCGATAACAGTAAAGTACTGTGGTAATAGGCAGAACAGTATTAAGCAGACGATTGTTTCAGTTCCTTCCGTTAAACCACTGATGTAATAGAGAGATTTATGTTGATAAACAGGGTTTTCAATACCTTGTTTACTCGCCATCACGGCAAAGGCTAAAAAGCTAGTGCCGGTACCAATAAAAGAAAAAATTAAAAATGCACCAGCAACTGCGTTTGTCTCAGGATTGGCGAGCACAAATGCAAAGGGGATTAATGAGTAAAATACAAAGTCCAAGCTAATATCTAAAAAACCGCCGCTATCACTTATTCCTTGGATTCTTGCAACTGCACCATCGATACCATCAAATATTCTATTAATAACAATAAACAACAACCCTAGATAATAATGCTCAAAGGCGATGCTAGGTAAGGCGAGCAGCCCAATAATGAAACCCATAAAGGTAACTTGATCCGCGCTCAGGCCTTTTTTGTCAAAGGCGATTGCAATGTATTTCAGCGGTGATTTAATTATTTTAATGGCGTATCTATCAAGCATTTGTTAACTCCTTTTGTCCCCAAGGCCAGTGCAGCGTGGTTGCACATGAAGGGCTATCTTCACTGTCATGGGTCACTAATATGGTCGGTAGTTCACGTTCTTTTAATACTGAGTAAACCCACTCTCTAAATTCGCTACGAAGAGAGCTGTCTAGCTTGCTAAAGGGTTCATCGAGTAACACTGCGTTTGGCTCCGCGAGCAACAAGCGCAATACACCAACCCTTGCTTTTTGGCCGCCGGATACTTGCAATGGAGAGTTATCGGCTAATTGTTGTAAGTTTACATGCTGTAGCGCCTTTAATGCGGTTTCACGTCTCTGTTCCCCTTTTATAGCATTCGGTAATGCCACCATCAAATTTTCAATAATACTCAAGTGTGGAAATAGTAGGTCGTCTTGAAATAAGATGCCTATCTTTCTATTTTCAGGTTTTATTCCATTCAATGGTTTCTCTGCTAAATATATTTCACCGGTATAGCTAAAATCAGGGTTAATAAATCCAGCGATGACACTTAACAGGGTTGATTTACCACTGCCACTTGGCCCCATTAATGTCAAAATATCCCCCTTGTTAACAGTAATACTAAAGTTACTGATTAATGGGCTTTCCTGATCATTAATACTGTTATTATTTTCATAAACCGTTAGATGACTTATTTTAAGGCTCATCGTTAACTTGTCCTTGATGTAATTTGTTGGTTATTTCTACTTGTATAATAGCGGCTTAAAGTAACGGCAAACAGAAAAAATATAAACGGGAGTAGGGTTTGTAGTAAAGCATATATCGCGGATAATCTGCGTTGTTGGCCACTTGCGAGTGCTACAGCCTCTGTTGTGACGGTAGCAATTCTGCCTGCACTGAGCATCAATGTTGGGAGGTATTGCGCTAAACTCACACTCATACCCACAGCCCATGCAAGAAGAAGTGCTGGCATTAACTGAGGGCGTTTGATTTTCCACCACACTTTCAGAGGCTGTATCCCTAAGCTCAATGCCACATTATCAAGGCGCTTATCATAACTTTTATAAGCACCATTCAACGCCAAATAGATATAGGGAAAAGTAAACAAAATATGTGCCCATACTACCCACAGCAAATAGTTTGTTTGTGGCATTAATAAGCTGGTGATCTGTAAACCAAATAACAGTGATATTTGTGGCGCGAGCATAGGTATCGCAATTATCAATTCAGGTATATATATCGAATTCCCTGCTCGAGATCGACGCATATTGAATTCATGAATAATAATCGCAAACAGCAGAGCAATACTGGCACTGATTAACGCAATAAATACACTGTTGTTTATATATTCCGTTACGTAACTTAATTCATCTAACCAATAATTGAATGTCCATTCAATTGGTAATAGAGCAGGAAATGGCCAACGAAATGCGACTGACCAAAGCAATAGAATTGGGATTATAAGTAAAGATAATAGGTAACAGATTGCCACAGAGAATGTACCTGGCAGGGCAAAACTATAACGACCACTGCTTAACCAAGTACGCCATTTTACAATAACGACCCACTCAAATAATTTCACTATCGCTAGAGAAATAACAGCGAGTAGCATTAATACGAGTGCACCGGCACTGGCCGTTGTGTAATGATTAATATCGGCATGATTAAACCATTGCCAAACAAGTACCGCTAAAGGGTAAGGTTTTGTTGGGCCGATGATTAATGCAATATCAACCACTGCTAAGCTATATGCTGCCACTGCAAACAAGCTAAACCGAATTTTCACTAACCACTGAGGGAATATTAATTTTTGCCATGTTTCTCTGGTTGAATAGCCTAAACTATAAGCGCTATAAAAAGTTTGTTTTAGATTGAGCTGTTTTAGGAGGGCAAGGCTCATTAACAGAATAAAAGGGATCTCTTTTAACGTTAATACTGCTATTAAACCTAAACCATATTGGTCGTGTATTAAACTCCAACCGCTATTAACGCTATCATTACTTAGCATCGCCATAAATCGGCTTAGTAGACCACTTGGGCTAAACAGAAAAACAAAACCAATAGCAAAGGTAACATGCGGTAGGGCTAAAATAGGGGCTAACAATGATTCAATCCATTTCCAACTTTTGCTTTGCCACATCGATTGTATGATGGCAAAACTCAATATAGCAGCCAAAAACGTGCTAGCGAACGTGATCAACAGAGTTAATAAAATAGAATCGATCAAACCAGGCCATTGCAAGAGTTGCTTAAAACCTAACAATGAGAATTGAGTTAACCCGAGTGCTGGTAAATAGGCGAAGGCTGAAGAGAATATTCCCAACAGAGCAGGAATAAGCGGAATAAAACAGACCAGAATAGCGAGTATCACCAATAAGTTAAAGGTGATACTGCTTAGGGATGATGATTTATGCATTTCAGGCTAACACCTGATTAAATAAAAACCTAACATATTGAATTTTATGTTTAATGTTAACTTTCAATAAAGTGAAAAATAATATTTTAAGAAAATTAAACACCTTTAATGCCCATAACGTTTTTGCCATTCTTGTTCTAGTGCCGCCTGCCAACTCGGATGAGGTTCCGCAATTGATTTAAACAGGGTCGTGTTTTTTGCTGATCCGCTCACATGCTGCTTTTCCAGGACCGTAGGATCGCCCCAAACTTTTAAGTCGCCTTTTCTAGATTGTGCTTCCGGACTTAATAGGAAGTTAATGGCAACTAACGCGCCTTCACGTGCACTGGCATTCCAAGGAATAGCAAGAAAGTGAATGTTTGAGAGTGCGCCAGCCTGCATTGCATAGGTAGCCGTTGTTTTTGCTAAGGTGCCATTAGCCTGCGCACTGATCACTTCATTTGGATTAAATGAGATAGCAATATCGAGTTGCTTATCATCTAACATCTGTAAGGTTGCACTGCCATTTGCTGGAAACTGCTGACCATTTTGCCAAGCAACAGGGTGCAGTTTGTCTAAATATGCCCATAATGGCGCACTAATTTTTTGAAAATTATTACTATCAACTGCTTGATATAATAATGGGTCATTATTTGTTAGCTCTAATAATGCGGCTTTTAAAAAGCTTGTACCGTGAAATGCAGGAGGTTTTGGGTAGCTCACTTTTTGTGGGTGCTGCTGTGCATAAGCTAACAAGTGCGAAAAACTAACCGGTGGTGTTTTAATTGTTTTAGTATCATAAATAAATACTAATTGACCTACACCCCAAGGTGCTTCTAAGCCAAGAGTTGGCTCTGCAAAATCGCTATCAACAGGCAATGTTTTATCAACTAACGCCCAGTTAGGTAGCAGCTCAACAAAAGGGGCACCAAGTAGTTTGTGCTGTTTCATCGATTTAAAGTTTTCACCGTTAATCCAGAGCATGTCCACAGCGCCGTTACTGTTTTTTTGTGCTATTTTCTCGGTCACTAATTGACTGATCGATTCAGACACATCAGACACTTTAACGTGTTTCAAAGTGACACCATATTGGTCTTGTAACGACTTATTTGCCCAACGAAGGTAGTTATTTATGTCGTTACTGCCGGCCCATGCAAAAAAGTAGACCGTTTGGCCTCTGGCTTTATCGGTAATGGCTTTCCAATCCGAAGACGTTTGATTGGCAAAGCCAAAGCTACTTACCATTAATAACAGTAAACTGGTCAATATTGGTTTCATGAACGTTCCTTTTTTCGTGTCCAATTGTGGTATTTTTCTACCCAAGTTAATAGTGTTTGTGGGGCGTGATCTTTTTTCCAGATACCTGCGACATATTTGTTCGCTTCACTCATCGTTGGATAAGGGTGAATGGTACCTAATATCTTATTTAAACCAAGCTTATAGCGCATCGCAAGTGTAAACTCAGCAAGCATATCACTGGCATGATTAGAAACAATCGTTACTCCTAAAATTTTATCGCTGCCTTTCGCGGTGAGCACTTTTACAAAACCTGACTTTTGTCCGTCCGCTATTGCGCGATCTAAATCATCTAACTCAAATTGGCTAATTTCATAATCGATGTTTTGTGCTTTCGCCTGTGTTTCATTAATGCCAACACTAGCAAGTTCTGGGTTGGTATAAGTCACAGCAGGTAATACTGAATAATCAACCTTAAACTTTTTAAAATTGCCAAATAAGCCATTAACAGCTGCATACCAAGCTTGATGAGCGGCAGCATGGGTTAATTGGTAAGGCCCTGTGACATCACCGACAGCAAAGATATTTTTATACTTGGTTTGCAGGTATTCATTGACCTCAATAGTGCCACGCTCACTCAGTTCGATATCTAATGATTCTAAACCAAATCCGGTCACATTTGCTTTACGCCCAGTTGCCACAAGCACAGTATCAAACTCAACAAATAATTGCTTGTCTTGATATGAGAGCTCCGCCAGTTGTATTTTATTACCATCGCTTTCATCAACAGAAAACGTAACCACTTTATGGTTAACTAATATCGTGATCCCTTCTTTAGTGAATTGTGTTTCGATCACGTGAGCTGCATCCGCATCTTCTCTAAATAGAATTTGTGGTAATGCTTCAACAATGGTGACTTCACTGCCTAAACGTTGAAAAGATTGTGCAAGTTCGCAACCAATTGGTCCTGCACCTAATACTAATAATCGTTTAGGTAGTTGTTGAAGGTTCCAAATTGTATCAGAAGTCACATAATGAACCGTTTGTAACCCTGGAATATCAGGAACAAATGGTTTCGCACCGGTTGAGATAACAATATTTTGGGTGGTCAACTGTTGGTTGTTCACTTCAACTGTCCAGGGGTTAATGATTTTTGCATCTCCCTGTAAGCACTCAACGCCCAATTCTGTGTAACGTTCAACAGAGTCGTGTGGCTCAACTTGTGTGATCACTTTTTTAATGCGTGTCATTATCTTTTGAAAGTCGATATTATTGATAGTGACATCAACGCCAAAATCAGCTGCATTTGATGCTTCTTTAATTACATTACAGCTTTTAATTAGTGCTTTGGAGGGAACGCAACCCGTGTTAAGGCAATCCCCACCCATTTTATGTTTTTCGATTAATGTGACTTTTGCTTTTACTGCCGCTGCAATATAAGCACTCACTAAACCACCTGCGCCAGCACCAATTACTATCATATTGCGATCAAAGTGAGTCGGTTTTGTCCAGCCTTGGTAAACTTTTCGTTGCTGAATTTTAGTTACAATAAATTTAGTAATTAATGGGAAGAGGCCGAGCAATAGTAGAGATCCAATCACAGTAGGCGATAAAATGCCCTGTAGACTTTGTATTTCTGAAAGTTGTGTGCCGGCATTAACATATAAAATTGTGCCCGGTAGCATGCCTAACTGACTAAACAGGTAATAACGTTTAATCGGCATTTTAGTCAGTCCCATTAATAGGTTAATAACAAAAAATGGGAAGATTGGAATAAGGCGTAGAGTCAGTAAATAAAGATCACCGTCTTTTTTAAATCCGTCATTAATTGCCTTTAGGTTACTTGAAAATTTACTCTGTACCCAGTCACGTAATAAATAGCGGCTGAATATAAATGATAGCGTAGCACCTAGAGTACTGGCAAAAGAAACTAAAATAAGTCCCCACCAAAACCCAAATAGTGCCCCACCTAATAGGGTTAAAATTAGTGCGCCAGGAATAGATATTGCAGTCGCGATGACATAAATAACAAAATAAAGACTACTACTTAACAAACCGTTATTGGCAATATAGTTATCTAAACTGCTCTGCTGTTGTTGTACGTTGTCCAATGTTAATAAATGTTGATAACCGCTTAACCACCAAAAGGCCAAGGCTAAACCAACTACCAATACTATTTTTGATTTTTTCATTGTATCTCCCTTGTAAATATACAGATATAACAACTAGACCTTTGTTGTTGTTATTAAATTTCAATCAACATCTATTTTTCTGAACGTTTTTTACTTATAAGTTATGGTAAAACAATTGTTTACATTTATCTCATTCATTTTTCACTAAAAAGCCAATGATAATGCCAAGGTTTCTTAAGCTATTTTTTTCTAAACGGTAACAATAACAACTCACTTAAGGTTAGGCTTTTTTGCAAACCAAATTGGAATAACCCTTGTTGCATTTTGCTGTATTCAACACTGGGTTGGCTGATATAAGTGGCAAACAACTTATCCCAAATAATAAGGTTAAAACCATAATTACTGTTGGTTTCTTTTACGATAGGGGAGTGATGTATCCAATGAATCTCTGGGGTGACGACTAGTTTACGTAATAAACGATCCACATTTTTAGGTAACTTAAGATTACTGTGGTTAAAAAGTGCAAATCCATTGAGCAAAATCTCAAATACGATCACGGCAGCAACCGGAGCACCCAATAATAGGACAAAGGCCATTTTGATAAACATCGAGAGCAATATTTCAATGGGGTGAAAGCGCAGTGCCGAGCTAACATCAAGCCTTATCTCAGTATGGTGCATTCGATGTAATCGCCACAATAGTGGGACTTTATGAAATAAAACATGCTGACAGTAAATAATGAGATCTAACAATAACAGCGCTAAAATAAAACTAATACCAGCGGGGATATTGATAACATTAAATAGACCTAGCTGATGTTCTGCCGCATAGGCAGCTACACCAACAGCAAGCAGTGGTATCAGTAACTTTAGAAGTAGACTATTAATAATGGCAAATGCTAAGTTAGTTAACCATTGATAGGACCTTGAGGTTTTCCGTTGACTGAGTGGGAAGCGCAATTCAGCAAAAGCAAATAAAACAAACAACCCAATAAATGCAGCAGGCCGGAAAATATGTTGGTAGCTGATTAAAAAATCCATAATACATAACCTATTTATTAAATAACAACGTCACCCTTAACGCTCTGATAATAATAGTTTATCGGAAATTAAAAAGATCATCATAAGTAAAATAAATTTTCGCGAGTAGGGGGCGTTTTTTAGCCATATATTTCTGAGGTATAATTTTACTTGTGCTCTTTGAGATCTAAATTATAATGTAACTGTGTTTTTATACAGTTATTAGCTATGAAATTTATTCGAATTACAGCAAGTGCAGGTATTACTGGTTTTGAAAGTCCTGCCAGTGATTACTTGCAGCTCCCTTTAAGCCTCGATGCTTTACTGGTTGAGCACCCCAGTGCCACTTTCATTGGCAAAGCTGATGGTTGTTCGATGCAAGGTGTGGGTATTTTCAGCGGTGATATTTTAATTGTAGATCGTCATGTCATGGTAAAAGAGGGAGATGTGATTGTTGCGAACCTAAATGGAGAGTTTATTTGTAAAATATTAAATATCTCGCAGCGCTTATTAGCCTCTGCCAATCCTCACTATAAAACGATTGCGATCACTGAAGCAGATCAATTCACTATTGAGGGCGTAGTGATACGTTCAATTCGTTGTCATCGAGCTTCACAATTATTAGCGTCGACGATTTAATGTTTGCTTTAGTTGATGCGAATGCTTTCTATTGCAGTGCAGAGCAAGTATTTAGGCCACAATGGCGAGGTAGACCGATCGTTGTACTTTCAAATAATGATGGCTGTATTGTTGCTGCTAATAAACAAGCAATTGCATTAGGTATTAAAAAGTTTCAACCCTATTTTAAGGCTCAGAAACTATGTGAAACTAACGGCATTATTGTGTGCTCCTCTAATTATGAGCTGTATGCTGATCTTTCCCATAAAATGATGCAGGTCATAGGGCGCTTTGCTCCTTCACAGCATATTTACTCGATCGATGAGTCTTTTTTAAGCTTTCAGGGCTGTGAGCAAACAATATCTGACTTAGCCCTGCATGCGCAAAAAATTCGTCAAGCGGTCTGGAAAGAGACTCGTTTGCCTGTTTGCGTTGGTATGGGGAAAACCTTGACGCTTGCTAAAGTCGCTAACCATGTTGCTAAAAAATGGCCTGGGTTTAACGGTGTTTGTGTACTTGATGATGATAAAACTATTAGACAGGTTTTTGCGCAGTTATCGCCTATTGATGTTTGGGGAATAGGGAGAAAAAGCAGTAGCAAGCTAAAACAAAACGGAATATTAACCGTATTGCAACTGAGCCAGTTAAAAATCCATCACCTACCAGCTGGGTTTAATGTTGAATTTCAACGTACAATAAAAGAATTAAATGGGGAGGTCTGTAAAACCTGGGATAGTGTGAGGGCGGATAAGCTACAGATATTTTCGACGAGAAGTATGGGAAAACGTATCACCAATAAAGAGCACCTTAATCAAGCTTTAGCAAAGCATGCTTCCATTGCCACAGCGAAAGCGAGAAAGCAACAATCACTTTGTGCGACTTTGATGGTGTTTGTTGCAAGCAGCCCCTTTGATGAAGCCCCCTGTAGCCATAAAATACTAAAGCACTTTAACCCACCAACTAATGATACCAGTGAGATACTCAGGGTTATTCACGATAATATTGAGCTGTTGTTTAAACCCGGTATTGCTTATTATAAAGTTGGCGTTGGATTATTGAACTTAAGCAGTGAAAAGCACCAACAATGGGACCTATTGAACCCTCATCACCATAACACGCCATTAATGAAAATACTTGATGAAATAAACCAACGTTATGGATCTGATAGTGCTTTTTTTGCAGCTCAGGGAATAGATCAACAATGGGCTATGCGTCGTCAATTTCTAACACCACAATATACAACCAACTGGCTACATATCCCTGATATTCATTGCTAATTAAAAAAGAATTAGTTCCATTTGTACAATACCAATCTGAATAACTAGCTGATCTTTTTGGCTGGTTAAAATAACTTACTTCTTAGTTGTAAGTTTCGTAAAGGGATAAGAAATTTACGTCAACATATTTCTTGAATTAAGCCATTTTTCCTACGTAAAAATTAGATCAAATACTTAATCAGTTTGGTATA
>Ga0316197_10002391_pt1 | contig 13403 bp, 16 predicted proteins | sample OudBiesiAoxic_MG_FD_204939 | JGI IMG/M metagenome (GOLD analysis project Ga0316197, IMG submission 204939) | Coastal sediment microbial communities from Oude Bieten Haven, Netherlands - site A oxic | ecosystem: Environmental > Aquatic > Marine > Coastal > Sediment | place: Netherlands...
GCAGGCTGAAAGCATCGTTCCGCCGTATCGCAACCCGATACGAAAAGACGTCACGAAATTTCCTGTCGATGATCAAACTGGCGTCGGTCAGGCTGTGGATCGAGTTTTATGAGTCCGCTGCCTAATTTCATTGTTCGTTTTATCAGATTTTTTCTCTTGGCTTTTGCTTGTGCATGTTCGCAAAGGCCCTTCAATCCTAACTGAAGAAAGAGGGCGTCAATCACCGAGTCTCGATGCGTCGTATGAGCAGATAATGAATTTTGCACTATTGTTCGGATTTTCCGATAGGGTCTTTTGGCGGTAAGAAATTCAAGCGCAAATCTAGTTGATAGGCCTGAATCCTCGAGCCTTTTACAAAGCTCATCATCGACTTTCTTTCCAGATTTCAGATGGGGTATGAGCACGTCGCAGTATTTTGCCGTGAAGTAGCGATCAAATCCCGCAATCGCGAGAATTACTGCAGCTCTAACTAAATCGTCTTTTTCTCCGAGTTCAACATCGCCACTATGGAGTTCCAACAAGGCGAGGGAGCGGTCAATCGTCTTTTCAAAAACAGTAATTGGCTGAACGACAGCTGGCATATCTAAACATCCAACTCCTCAACAAACCGGGCATTCTCCTGAATATACTGGAACCGCAACTCCGGTTTCTTCCCCATGAGCCGTTCCACCAGATCGCCGGTTTCGCCCGGTTCGTCCTCGTCGATGGTCAGGCGGATCAGCTTGCGGGACGCCGGGTCCATCGTGGTTTCTTTCAGGTCCTTCGCGTCCATCTCGCCCAGACCCTTGAATCGCTGGACGTCGATTTTACCTTTGCCGCCAAGGCCCTTTTCCATCATCTCGTCTTTCTCGGCATCATCGGCCACGTAAAGCCGTTTGGCCCCTTGGGTCAGCCGGTAAAGCGGCGGGCAGGCGAGGTAGAGATGCCCGGTGTCGATCATCGGGCGCATTTGGGTGAAGAAAAATGTCATCAAAAGCGCGGCAATATGCGCGCCGTCCACATCCGCGTCCGTCATGATGATAATCTTGTCGTAACGAAGATCATCCACATTGAACTTCGTGCCCAGCCCGACACCCAGCGCCTGAGTAAGGTCGTTGATCTCGTTATTCGACCCCAGTTTAGAGGAGGCAGCCCCAAGAACGTTCAGGATCTTCCCCCGCAGCGGCAACAGAGCCTGCGTCTTGCGATTTCGCGCCATCTTGGCCGATCCACCGGCCGAGTCGCCCTCGACGATGAACAACTCCGTGCCGTCACGCGTGGAGGAGGAACAGTCCACCAGCTTGCCCGGCAGCCGTAGCTTCTTGGTCGCGGTCTTGCGCGCGGTTTCTTTCTCTTGCCGCCTGCGCAACCGCTCCTCGGCCCGCAGCACAAGGAAATCAAGGATCGCGCCCGCAGATTTGGTATCCGCCGCCAGCCAATTGTCAAAGTGGTCGCGCACGGCCCCTTCGACAAGGCGCTGCGCCTCGGTTGTGGCAAGGCGGTCTTTGGTCTGGCCGACAAATTCCGGCTCGCGAATGAAACAGGACACAAGCGCACAGCCGCCGGTGATCAGGTCATCGCGATTGATCTGCGCTGCCTTCTTGTTGTTCGACAGCTCCCCATAAGCGCGAATGCCCTTGAGGATAGCCGCCCAGAACCCGGCCTCGTGTGTGCCGCCCTCCGGCGTCGGAACAGTGTTACAGTAGGACTGGATGAACCCGTCGCGCGCCGGCGTCCAGTTGATTGCCCATTCCACCTTGCCCGCCGCGTCGAACTTTTCCTTGAAGTTGACGACGCCCGCAAAAGGTTTGTCGGCATAGGTCGACGCTGATCCCAGTGTCTCGGTCAGATAGTCCGACAGCCCGCCGGGAAAGTGGAAGGTTGCTTCGGTCGGGGTGTCCCCGTCGCTGATCGCGGATTTCCAGCGGATTTCAACGCCGGAGAACAGGTACGCCTTGGACCGCACCATCTGCAGCAGCCGCGCCGGTTTGAAGCGATGTTTGCCAAAGATCTCTTCATCTGCGTGGAAGGTCACAGTCGTGCCACGCCTGTTCGGGGCTTGCCCAACCTTCGCAATTGGACCCAAAGGAATGCCGCGCGAGAAGCGTTGTTCGTAAAGCTCCTTATTCCGCGCAACCTGCACCACCATCGAATCCGACAACGCGTTGACCACCGACGCGCCGACACCGTGCAGACCGCCAGAGGTTTCATAAGCTTTGCCGGAAAACTTCCCGCCCGCGTGCAGCGTACACAGGATCACCTCTAGCGCCGATTTGTCCGGAAATTTCGGGTGCGGATCAATCGGAATGCCGCGCCCGTTGTCGCGGATGGAGACGGCGTAGTCGTCGTGAAGTTCGACCTCGATCCGGTTGGCATGGCCTGCGACCGCTTCGTCCATCGAGTTGTCCAGCACCTCGGCCACAAGGTGGTGCAAGGCGCGCTCATCCGTGCCGCCGATATACATGCCGGGGCGTTTTCGGACGGGCTCCAACCCTTCCAGCACCTCGATGGAGGACGCATCATAGTCGGTCGGTTCGTGTCCCGAGAGGAGGTCTTCGGCCATGGCAGCTGCTCTGTCTTTGTTGGTTTTCGCCAGTATGGCAGAGCGCGGGTCAGGGGGGAAGCGTTAGCCGCCTGTGTCGTCTTTCATAAGACGATCTGCCTTGCGCCGGATAAGCACGGCGCGCAGATCGTGCATGGCGAGTAAAAGCGCGTCGGTCACCGCATCGAGCTGGTCATTTGTGGCGCGGGATTGCGCCCATTGCGTGGTGAGGTTGAGGTGATCGACACTGCGCAGAATGTCATCGACATCCCGTTCGGCGAGCACAATCTGACGGTCGACCATCCAGTCGCGGATCACACTCACATCATCATCTGTGAGCACCCGGTCGCCATGGGGTTTGATCTCACCATTGCGGATGTTCAAAACGGCGATCTGGTCCATCTCGATCCGGCGCTGCCGGTTTTCGGTGTCCACGCGGAACACCAATGCGCCGTTTTCGCGGACGCGAAAGTAGTAGTCTGGCAGGTCAGCGCCCATATCTTATCTCAGGCCCGCACAAAAGGTCTGGATGCGGGTGCACGCGTCTTGGAGCATGGCTTCGGAAGTTGCATAGCTCACGCGGAAATACGGGCTTAGGCCGAAGGCGGCGCCAAAAACCACGGCAACGCCCTGTTCTTCGAGAAGTGCTGTCGCAAAGGCCTCATCCGTGTCGATCAAAACGCCGCCCGCGCTTGTTTTGCCAATGCAATCCGCGATGGAAGGGTACACATAAAACGCGCCTTCAGGGACCGCGCAGGTGATGCCCTCGGCAGCGTTCAAACCCGCCACAACCAAGTCGCGCCGTTTGTGGAAAGCCTCGCAACGCTCTGCAAGGAAATCTTGCGGGCCATTCAAGGCTTCGACAGTGGCCCACTGGCTGATCGAACATGGGTTTGTTGTTGATTGCGACTGCAGCTTGCGCATGGCGGCAATCAGCGGCTCTGGCCCAGCAGCGTATCCGATGCGCCAGCCGGTCATGGCGTACGCCTTGGACACGCCGTTTGTCGTCAACGTGCGGTCGTAAAGACCGGGTTCAACTTGTGCAGGTGTGCAGAACCGAAAGCCGTCAAATGCCAGGTGTTCATACATATCGTCCGTCATCACCCAGACATGGGGATGGCGCATCAGGACATCAGTCAGCGCTTTCAACTGATTGTGGTCATACCCGGCACCGGTCGGGTTCGAGGGCGAGTTGAAGATAAACCACTTGGTGTTCGGTGTGATGGCGGCTTCGAGCGCCTCTGGCGTCAAGCGGAAGCCGTTGTCTAAAGTAGTTTCCACTAACACGGGAGTGCCGCCGCCCAGCTTGACCATATCCGGGTAGCTGACCCAATAGGGTGCAGAAATAATCACTTCATCACCCGGGTTCAGTGTCGCCATCAGCGCGTTGAACAGCACCTGCTTGCCGCCTGTTGATACAGTCACCTGCGGCGGTGCATAGGTTAGCCCGTTTTCTCTGGCAAATTTGTCACAAATCGCTTGTTTTAATTCCGGGATGCCGTCGACGGGTGTGTATTTCGTTTTTCCCGCCTCAATCGCCGCAATTGCAGCGGCCTTGATGTTGTCGGGTGTGTCAAAGTCAGGCTCACCGGCACCCAAACCGATGACGTCTTTGCCTTCCGCCTTCAACTCCATCGCTTTTTGCGACGCAGCAACGGTGGGAGACGGGCTGACCCGAGAAAGAGCGTCGGACAAAAAGGGCATGACAAGCCTCTGTTTGTGAAAGGGTTCTGTCTGTCTTAGGGTGCGCCCGAAATACGATCAAGCGATGATCGCGAAAGGAGATGACATGAATGAGAGCGACCAGGATTGGTACGCCCCGGAAATTGCCACCTTTGGCGACCGACTGACGGCTGCGCGCGAGGCTGCTGGCATGACGCAGGACGCTCTGGCCAAGCGGTTGGGCGTCAAGAAATCGACGGTCCGGAACTGGGAAGACGACCTGTCGGAACCGCGCGCAAACCGGCTTTCCATGCTGGCGGGCCTGCTCAACGTGTCGATGATGTGGTTGATCAACGGGGAAGGCGAAGGCGTCGAGAACCCGGATGCAGAGCCGCTGACAGCAGATATGACCGACATCATTCTGGAAATTCGAGAGCTGAAATCCGACCTGCACGCCAAAGCGGAACAGATGGCACGCCTTGAGAAACGCCTGCGCACGATGTTAACATCCGGATCATGACTGAACTCCGCGAACATCAACTCAAACGTCTCACCATGCGGTCCATGCGGCGTGGCATCAAGGAGATGGATATCATCCTGTCGCGCTATGCGGGACTTCGGCTCGAAGGATTTGATGACGCCATGCTGGCGCGTTACGATGCGCTTCTGTCCGAGAATGATCAGGACCTCTACCAATGGGTGAGCGGGCAAGTGCCGCCACCTGAAGCGTTGCAAGACATGATCTTGGATATTGCGGACGTGGCCTATAAGCGCTGATTCAAAAGCACTTTCAACTTAACTGATTATTTGTGATTTTGCTCAATGCTCCGTCAAAACCGATTTGGCGGAGAGACTAATGAGCATTCATGCATCTGTTGAGCACGGCCAGTCCGGCGGCGTCTTGGACAGCTATCTGGAAGCGCTGGCGCTGGTTGAGCGATTGCACCGGTTGCTTCTTGATGTGATCAAAGACGAATTCGAACGCGTCGGGATTATTGAGATCAACGCGGTGCAGGCACTTCTGCTGTTCAACATTGGCGATAACGAGGTCACTGCGGGTGAATTGAAAACACGCGGATATTATCAAGGCAGCAACGTCAGTTACAACCTCAAGAAATTGGTCGAAATGGGGTATATGCACCACCAAAGGTGCGAGATTGATCGTCGGTCCGTGCGCGTGCGCCTTACGGCAAGAGGCCGTGAAATACGGGATCTGATCTCAGCACTGTTTGCGCGCCATGCCGAGGGATTGTTGGCCAAGAAAGTCATCGACGAGACCACTCTGGATGACATGGGCGATACGCTGCGCCGGATGGAACGGTACTGGACGGATCAGATCCGCTACATCTATTAAGACCTATCCGGGCCGATCTGTTGCAACAGGGTGCGCGCTCAGGACCAAATCGTTGATCTCGCGGAACAGTTTCCGCGTCATGGCCTCGCGGTAACCGTCATACCCTTCGGAGGTTTCGACAAATGCGCCGAAACCGAATCGCACCTCTCTCTGGAAGTAATCCAGAACATCTGGTGCACTGCCCAAAACGGCCAGGCCGTTTACGGTGACGTCGGTGAACGGAAAGTTCTTATAGGCAAGATGGGGCGGGAAACCGTCGTTGTTTTCCCCATCGCCAGACACATCAATCACTTTGCGGTCGCACACGGGTCCACGGCTCAGCAGGGTTGCGCCAAACCCAAGCGCATAGCCCATTGCCGTTGGAAAACGGGTATGGCTACGCGGTGCGGATTGTAATGCGTGAATGATGTGATCAATCGCCGCAATGTCTTTTAGGGCAACCCAGTCGCTGACCATCGCACTTTGTCGACGCCCGCTCCATTCATAGATCGCCATTGATATGTGCCCGGCACCACCAAGAATCGCTGTGCGAATCTCTGGTGCGTCCAAAGCCGCAGCCAGACCATCGCGCTGCAACACATACTCCTCTGCATCCACAGAAGAGGAGACGTCCAAAGCAAGAACCAGGGCCAGCCTACATCGCTCAAGTGCGTGCGCTGACGTCGAAAACGCCAAGGCAAGCAAAGGTGCAATGAAGACTGACCTTAGCTGCATGCGATTTACCAGTGCCCTGTGTTTTCCATGCTCGCCCAAGGCTCTTGCGGCGGCAGGTCATTTCCCGCCTGCAGCAACTCAATCGAGATGTTGTCCGGAGACCGCACAAAGGCCATGTGCCCGTCGCGCGGCGGACGATTGATCGTGACGCCGTTGTCCATCAGGTGCTGGCAGGTCGCGTAGATATCATCAACCCGGTAGGCAAGATGCCCGAAATGCCGACTGTCCGACGGCAAACCGTCGTCGCCATCCCAGTTGTAGGTTAACTCAACCGGGCATTCTTCCTGCCCCTCGGGAGCAAGAAAAATCAGTGTAAACCGGCCCTTATCGTTGTCGGTCCGGCGGGTTTCCTTGAGCCCGAGTAGGCCGAAAAACTTCAGAGACGCGTCCAGATCTTTGACGCGCACCATAGTATGGAGATAACGCAGTGGCATAAGGCCCTCATTGGTTGTTCATGAAGTAGGGTATGCCAAAAGCTTGCAATGTCGAGATGGCTTTTTCAGAAAGCGGATCGCACGCCAAGCTGGATGCCCAAACTTTCCGTTTCGTAGATATCGAGATTGGCTTCGGTACGCTCAAAGCGCATCGTAACCGTCGGGATGAAGCCATAGTAATCAAGATCCAGAAACGCCGCAGTGATCGTCGCTTCAAGAGAGCGCTCTTGTCGGCCATCTCCTGAATAATCGGAGCGGCTGTGGTCTTTGTCGCCAAACCTGAGCCCGAATTCGAGCTGCGCGGGACCGATTGGTTCTGCCAGGGCGTATCGCAGGCCGACGTTCTGCTGCGTGTAATCAAGATAGTCAGCATCACTGTCGGCTTCGCTGAGACGGGCGAAGACCGAAAGTCGGTCGCCGCTTTCAAGGAAACGGCTGTAGGCTATGCGCGCGGTCCAAATCGATGCATCGTCGCGACCATTCAAACCGTCTTGTCGCTCGTTGTGCAAGGTTGCCGACACCAACGCGTTCTGACCGAACGCACGTTGATAGGTGCCGCCCAACCACGCATAGCGCAACAACTCTTCTCCGCTGTACCAGGTTTTGCCCAATCGCACGTTCCAGCCGATCTGGGATCGGATGTCCGGTAACAGGTAGGTCTCATAAAGCCCGGCAAATACCGATGTTGTTGCAAAATCGGACCCTTTGGCGTCGGGCGCGATGTCCTTCGCTTCATCCGACAGCACGTAATTCCGGTGCCATGCGCCGAACTGTAGATCCGTCCGTTTGAGATCCGAGGATATCAAACGGTATCGGGTGCTGAATCCGGTGGCGATTTCCACCCCAGAGAGCGCGCGGGCCTCTCCTTCAAGTTCGAATTCAAACGGCAGGTCAAACAACTCGGACGTTTCGTTGCGGCTACCGTTGTTGATGTTCGAGTTTGGCGAGATCGAAAAACTCAGCGCGGTGGCCCAGGGGTTCTGCCGTCGAACATAGAGAAAGTCCTGAGCCGCCTGTTGTCTCAGCGCGTCGTTCGGGGCCAGTTGCACCGCCCGTCGCAACCAAAGTTGTGCTGTCGTACGGCGCCCAGACGAAGAATATGCTTGTGCAGTGGCCAAGGCGGCTGCGTATTTTTCATCCGGGTTATCAGCCAGTGCCCACGCTTCGCCCGCATGCAGCAGCGCATCACTGTTGAGCCCCAGATCGCGCGCTGCCCGCGACCGGATCAGTTGGGCATTGAGATCAGTGGGGTCTCTTTCAATCAGGGCGCCGGACAGATCAAAGGCAAGATCCGGGCGCCCTTGCACAACTGCCTGCCCCGCAAGTTCGCGCATTTCTGCCGGGTTGAGCGTCACTTGCGCTTGTGTTGCAGATGTCATGCACACTGCAACACAACAGCACACAGCCGCCAGTCTTACGAAAGCGCGTGCCATCACTGACGATAGACGATGAACCCGCCGGTTTCCTGATATGTGTTGCCATCGACACGCGGGTCGTCGCCCTCTAGCACCAGAACGCCAACAACCTCACCAGCATCTGCGCCGGACATAATGGCGTAGTAGGTGCCTTCGCCAGTGTTTTGGGTCGTTCCGTCATCGTATGCGGAGACCTCAAAAATCTCACCCGCAATTTCCCCGTTGGCATCCGCGTCATCCGGAGAGATCACGGGATTGATGTTAGGCAACACAGGGTTGCCATTTGCGTCAGTTGAAACGATCAGGCTTGGGCCGGTGCTGTCGCCGTCTTGGTCGTCGAAGCCATCGGTCAGATCACCGAAAAGACCGCCGCCCCCGGAACCACCACCAGAGGCATTCAATGCGTCCAGATACTCGCGGGTGACATCGTTGCCAGCGGCGTCAAACAGGCGACGGTTGCTAATAAACAACGCAACGCCGCGCTGACCGTCGTTGAAGTCTTTGAAGTCAACTCGCATCTCGGCATCGCCTTGGACGTATTCAAATCCACTGCGTCCGCTAAAGATGCGCATCGCCTTCATTTGGCAGGACGAGGCCGACCGAGTCTCCATTGTTGTCGACGCCATTTCGCTGGTACACAAACCCGCCAAAACCGTAGTCAACGTAGGATCCAGATCGCACGATGGCGAATTCCGTTTCCCCAGTTGCACTACGCCCATACACGGCACGGTAAGTGAAGGTGTTCAGGCTGCTTCCGGTGACCGGGTCGGTGGTCTGCTCTGCGCCTTCGTACACGGCATAAGACCCAAGCTGTGCTACGCCAGTGACGGGGTCGCCGCGCGTGTAGACGTTGTTGCCGTCAAACGCGAGGTTGTCGACGACGAATTCGTCCTGGCCCTGATCGTTGCGGTATTCGATATTTGTAGCATAACCGCCTCCATCTTCTTCATCGAGCGCTTCTCGGCGCACGATGCTTGAGTCGGGCGTTGGGGTCGTCGTGCCAGGTGGCAATTCTGGCGTACGGCCGTCGCTGTCGATCGGCGTTTCATCGTCGCCGTCACCCGTTTCGGGGTCGCTTGTGTCTTCGGGGGGCTTTACCAGCACGTCGCCGCCGTCGCTTTGGCAAGCTGCGACGAATCCCAAACACAGAATCAGGTAGAGAATGCGCGTCATGTTTTTTACTGCCCCGGCTAAACTGTGGTCTTCTATGCGACCTCGGGTAGGAAAATCCGGTAGTGCCATGGGAAAGTCAACGCAAAGCGAGAGGTAAAGGTGAAAAAGCAGATGTTTGGGATGCACGGAAACAATACCACCCTTGGTGGTTACGTAGTCGCGTCCTGCCAGATATAGTCGACACCGACTCATCCTAGTGGAAAGGATTCGCTATGCCCCTGTCGTCCGAGCAACTGGCCGAAATCGAAGAACAGCGTGCGATGCCGCAAAAGACGCTGCGTGCGGTCAGCGACGGCATGGAGGCGCATCTGTACACGGCCTACCCTGTGCTGGATCACGGCTTTATCCGCGTGGTGGATTACATGGGAGATGACGCCGCAATCTGCCAAGCGGCTCGGGTGTCGTACGGAAAGGGTACTAAATCCGTACAGAATGACGAAGGGCTGATTCGGTATCTGATGCGGCACTGGCATTCTACACCGTTCGAGATGTGCGAGATCAAGCTGCACGTCAAACTGCCGGTCTTTGTCGCACGGCAATGGATTCGCCACCGCACGGCGAACGTCAACGAATATTCGGCGCGGTATTCGATTCTGGATCGCGAGTTTTACATCCCGGCGCCCGAACACCTGAACGCGCAGTCGGTGGTCAACAACCAGGGACGCGGTGCGGCGCTGGAAGGCGAAGAAGCCGACCGCGTGTTGCGCCTGCTGCGTGATGACGCGATGCGCTGCTACGATCATTACGAAGAGATGATCAGCGAGGATGGCCAGCAGGGCTTGGCCCGTGAACTGGCCCGGATGAACCTGCCCACGAATATCTACACGCAATGGTATTGGAAGGTCGATCTGCACAACCTGCTCCATTTCCTCCGACTCCGCGCAGATTCGCATGCGCAGTATGAAATTAGGGTTTACGCAGACGAGATTTGCAAAGTCGTCGCCGACTGGGTCCCCTTCGCCTACCGCGCCTTCGAGGACTACCGCATGGGCGGCGAGACCTTGTCTGGCACGGCCTTGGATTGTGTGCGGCGGATGCTGAAAGGGGAAGAAGTGACGCAAGAAAACTCCGGCATGTCCAAGGGGGAATGGCGGGAGTTCAACGGTATCTTCAGCTAATCAAAACCTGAGAACGTAACCAGAGGCTTTGCAACATCGCCGGCCCAAATCATGCGCGTAGTATTTAGCGGCATTGTGCGTTTCATCTTGGTTCTGTCCGTATTTACGGAGTGAAAGTGGCGTACTAGCTGTATTGAGCGCCAGATCCCTTCGGTGACACACCGTGCAATCAGAATTTATGTCGAGTTTGAGCGAGATTCCCAGATCAGCCAAGCACGTTTGGCCAATTGGCTTCTGCCTTAGCGATATTGTCTTCGAGGTTGCGTTCGAACCGGCGGCGGACACCGCGCGAGTAGTTTAGGTAGAGCTTGTCGTTATGGATGGTCCAGGCTTCGGGCACCGTGGAGGCGATGTAGCCTTGCCCCACAGCCCAGGCGCAGTAGCCGCCAAATTGGGGCTCATAGGCGGTTGGGTTGGCCTCGAACGCGTCGGCTGAACCTTGATCGGCAAAGCGCCAGTTGGCTCCTTTGTACTGAACGGTGAAGTCGGCGTCGCCGCGCACCGGGCCATTCTGGGTGAAATAGCCAACCGGGTCTGACCCGTCGATGGCGACGCCGCCTTCCTGGTAAATCTCGGGCTCTGCTGCGAAGGCGGGGCGGGCAAGAAGGAGCGCCGGGGCGGCAAAGGTAAGCTTGGCGAGGGTGCGGCGGCGCATTGGCGTTGGTCCTTTGTTAACATCTGTACGGCAAAGATGGGCAAGAGATCACCGGAATGAAGGGAGTTGTTACAAATACCACGCGGCTGTGAAAGCCTGTCATCGGATTTGCCCCCTTGGCATTGAAGGTCCGCCCGCCTATACGCCCGGTTTGATCCAGAACGTCCGGAGTGCCACAATGCAGGGCAGTGCCAATCTCAACATCATGCTGAAAGCCGTGCGTAAAGCGGGGCGGTCTCTGAACAAGGACTTTCGCGAAGTCGAGAACCTTCAAACCTCAGCTGAGAATGTGGTCAAGTTTGTAGATCGGACCATTGCCACTTCGGCTGACTTGTTGTGCGAAGACTTGACCCATGCGCGTGGCACATACGGCTATGTCGATGTCCGGGGAGAGACGGATGGCGAAGATCCGACGCGGCGCTGGATAGTTGGTGCGTTGGAGGGTGCATCGAATTTCCTGCATGGGCAGCCTCACTTTGCCGTGACCATCGCATTGGAACATAAGGGTCAGATTGTCTCTGCCGTAGTGTATGATCCGGCCAAAGACGAGATGTTCTATGCCGAAAAAGGGCAGGGCGCCTGGCTGAACGACAACAAGCGTATGCGTGTTTCAAGCCGCCATCGGTTGGTCGACGCAGTGCTGGGGCATGTCGTGCCGTTTGGTGTTAAGCGGACCTTGCCCGCCACGCTGAAAGATCTTGCTCGGGTGATGCCGGAAGCCGCCGGTTTGCGCTGTTCCGGGTCGACGGCGCTTGATCTGGCGTATGTCGCGGCAGGGCGTCTCGACGGGTTCTGGCAGCGCGAGGCGTCACTTTTGGACCTTGCTGCGGGAACGCTTGTCGCTTCGGAAGCTGGAGCGTTGATCGAAGGCATTCGGACCGGACAAAAACCGCTTGAAGATGGCGCGATTCTGAGTGCCAACAATCAGCTGTTGCCCGCTTTGGCAAAAGTGATCCGCACAGCAGACTGAGGCTGGGGCTGTTCGCCTCAAGCCTGACGTGTATCATACCCCCAGTTTTGGTTGGGGGAGCAGATATGCGTCTCAGGGGTGTGCGTGGCAGCCGCAATGTAGAAGATCGGCGTCGCAGTGGTGGTGGCAAAGCTGGGCTTGGTGGTGTTGGCCTGCTTGTTGTTTTGGCCATCGGTTATTTCGCCGGCGTGGATGTGACGCCTTTGCTGCAACAAACCACGCAGACAAGCCAGTCGCAGCAACGCTTGTCCGCCGAAGAAGAGCGGGCCGCGGACTTCACGTCTCGTGTCTTAGCGACCACGGAGGAGATCTGGGGGCAGGTGTTTCCCGCGCAAGTGGGTCGCGCTTATGAACCGCCGATCATGGTGCTTTATTCGGGTGTGACGGCATCGCCCTGCGGCAATGCCAGCGGCGCAACTGGCCCGTTCTACTGCCCGGCGGATGAAAAGGCGTATCTGGATACGGACTTCTTTGCGACGCTGTCCCAGCATTTGGGCGCGCGCGGGGATTTTGCAGCTGCTTATGTGATTGCGCATGAAGTGGCGCACCATGTGCAGAACGAGCTTGGTATTCTCGGGCAGGTCAATGAACGTCGGCAGGTCGTTGGGCAATCGCAGGCCAACGCGTTGACGGTTCGGCTTGAATTGCAAGCCGATTGCCTGTCAGGCGTTTGGGCGAGATCTGTCGATGGGTTGTTGGAGCCAGGTGATCTTGAAGAGGCGCTGAACGCGGCGCGGATGATCGGGGATGATCATCTTCAGAAACGTGCAGGCCGCGTACCGCAACCGCACACCTTCACCCACGGTACGTCGGAACAACGTTCGCGCTGGTTTACAACCGGATATCAGACCGGCGACATTCGCAGGTGTGATACATTCAGTGCGGATCGGCTTTGACATGATCCTCTACGCGCTGCCTGTGGGACAAGGGATACTGGCGCTTTCTGCCATCCCGGGCGGCGATGGGGATTATGTGGGAGACGTACAACATCTTGTCGAGTGGAAGCCGTCCATCGTGATGTCCTTGGTCACCGAGGTCGAGTTGGTGGCCGCCAGCGCATCCGGGTTATGGCGGGATTTGGTGGAAGCGGGTACGCGGTGGGAACATCTGCCGATCAGCGATTTTGGCGTGCCGGACGACGCGTTTGAAGCGGCGTGGCCGCATGTCAGCACCACGGCGCGCCAAGCCTTGTTGGGTGGTGGGCGTGTACTGGTGCATTGCCGTGGTGGCTGCGGACGATCTGGAATGGTGGCGCTACGCCTGATGATCGAAGTCGGAGAGGCAGCCGACGATGCGCTCGCACGTTTGCGCGCAGTGCGCCCCTGCGCAGTCGAAACCGAAGACCAAATGCGCTGGGCCTTCGCGGCCAAGCGCGCCCCTGCAGTGT
>Ga0316197_10002392_pt1 | contig 13397 bp, 10 predicted proteins | sample OudBiesiAoxic_MG_FD_204939 | JGI IMG/M metagenome (GOLD analysis project Ga0316197, IMG submission 204939) | Coastal sediment microbial communities from Oude Bieten Haven, Netherlands - site A oxic | ecosystem: Environmental > Aquatic > Marine > Coastal > Sediment | place: Netherlands...
CATACAAAGCGTTTAAAAACAGAATAGATAACTTACCGCAATACGAAGTGATGATTGCTCGTTATGGTAAGCGCCTTGCTGATATTGCTTTTAATAAAGTAGAAGGGCATACACGGCCTACTCGTGTACTCGAAAAAGTTGAAATTGATCATACACCCCTTGATCTTATTCTATTAGATGATGAGCTGCATATCCCACTTGGTCGGCCAACACTCACTATGTTAGTAGATGTATATAGCCACTGTATTGTAGGTTATTATTTCAGCTTCAGTGAACCTAGCTACGATGCAGTAAGGCGAGCAATGCTAAATGCAATGAAACCTAAAAGTGAAGTGGCAAAACTATACCCCGATACGATTAATGAGTGGAAGTGTGCTGGCAAAATTGAAACACTCGTTGTTGATAATGGCGCTGAATTTTGGAGTAACAGCCTTGAACTTGCTTGTGAAGAAATAGGCATTAATACTCAATATAACCCTGTCGCAAAGCCTTGGTTAAAACCATTTGTAGAACGTATGTTTGGCACAATTAACACTGAATTATTAGACCCTGTTCCTGGTAAAACCTTTTCTAACATTTTACAAAAGCATGAATACAATCCCAAAAAAGATGCAATCATGCGCTTTACGACCTTTATGCAGTTATTTCATAAATGGGTAGTAGACGTTTACCATCAAGATGCCGACAGCCGCTTTAAATACATACCAAGCCAACAATGGGATCAAGGCTTTAATACGTTACCACCAACAATGCTAAGTAATGATGATCTTCAACAACTAGATGTTGTGCTCAGTATTTCAAATCATCGGGTACTTCGTAAAGGTGGAATAAGGCTAGAAAATTTAAGCTACGACAGTACTGAACTGGCCAACTATAGAAAGCAATTTAGCCATAAAGTATCTCAAGAAGTTTTAATTAAATTAAACCCCGATGATATTTCTTATATATACGTGTACCTCACTAAACTAGAGCATTACATAAAAGTGCCATGCATAGATCCAAACGGTTATACCCAAAATTTAAGTTTGAATCAGCATAAAATAAATATACGCATTCATCGCGATTTCATTTCGGGCTCTATCGATAATGTAGGCTTAGCAAAAGCGCGTATGTTTATTCATAATAAAATTCAAAACGAGTTTGAAGCGTTAAAAAATGCGCCAAAACACTCAAATGTAAAAGGGGGTAAAGCGCTAGCTAAGCATCAAAATGTCAGTAGTGATTCACAAAAATCAATAACTCAGTGCAAACCCGTAGAGGTCAAAAAGGTTACAGCTAAAGAGCAACCAACTGATAGCTGGGATGACTTTATTTCAGACTTAGATGGATTTTAATTATGCTGACCGATAAACAAAAAGAAAAGCTTAATGAATTTCGCGATGTATTTATTGAATACCCAATAATAACCACTGTATTTAACGACTTCGACAGATTAAGACTTGGTAAAGGGTTAGCGGGCGAAAAGCCCTGCATGCTTTTAAATGGCGATACAGGCACAGGTAAAACAGCACTAATAAAACAGTATAAAGAACGTCACTTACCGCAATTTATTAATGGAGTGATGAATCACCCTGTATTAGTAAGCCGCATACCTAGTAACCCTACACTAGAATCTACTTTAGCCGAGCTTCTTAAAGACTTAGGACAAATAGGCAGCACAGAGCGCAAACTGCGAGTAAATGGTACTCGATTAACGACATCATTAATAAAATGCCTAAAAACGTGTGGTACAGAGCTTATAATTATTGATGAGTTTCAAGAGCTGATTGAGCACAACCAAGGTAAAAAACGCCGCGAGATTGCCAACCGATTAAAATACATTAACGACGAAGCGGGTGTATCAATCGTATTGGTAGGTATGCCGTGGGCAGAAAAAATAGCAGACGAGCCACAGTGGTCATCGCGTTTATTAGTGAGGCGGCAGCTGCCTTATTTTAAGTTATCAGAAACCCCAAAGCATTTTGTACAATTAATAATTGGCCTAGCCAACCGTATGCCATTTACCGAAAAGCCAAACCTAAGTGAACAAGCAACAGTATTTGCTTTGTTCTCACTATCAAAAGGTTGTTTTAGAACATTAAAATACTTTTTAGATGATGCCGTACTTTATGCATTAATAGAAAATGCAAAAACTCTCACAACCAAGCATCTAGTCAAAGCATTTGAAGTACTCTTCCCTGATGTACCAAACCTATTTACGTTGCCTGTTGCAGAAATAACAGCAAGTGAAGTCGAGCGCTATTCACTTTATAAACCTGAAAGCGCCCAAGATGAAGATCCGTTTATTGCGACTAAGTTTAGTGACCGAATGCCGATTAGTCAGTTGTTGAGAAAATGAAGTGTTGACTTACAGAGCTCATAGTTATTTGGATACTAATTTTTCATATACTTAATAAGTTTTTCAGGAATAAAGTAAATATTATGCTTAGCCCTAGTACATGCGACATAAAGCTTGTTCTTGGTCTGAGGTTTTAACTCTTCAAGCTTCCCATTTTCAAACAATTTTAGTGTTGTTGGATTTAAAATGATGCAAATATTTTCGAAACAATCTAGCCCTTTAGTAGCTCCCCAATTTTCTGTGTATCCCTTATATTTTCTGCTATCTTGGTAAAAAAGTTTAGCAGTGTCTGGGCAACTCATTATTTCGATAGCTTGATTTTTACATTCAATAAACTCAATGTTGGTCTGGTCACTTCGATGAGAATCGATGTGTATAGATAGATTTTCACTAACAAAACTACACACTATAGGGCTACAACGGTGGCTTTTAGAAAGTAACTCTTCATCGACTACGTAACCAACTTTAGTAAATTTTGCTTTATATTTGTCATAGCAATCATGGAGCGACTTATTAACGTTTCCATCCCTAGACGTATCAAATGTATGCTGATAAAAGTCCCCAACAAATAATTGGCTTATATTTGCTGGAAAAATGCTTAATAAAAAGTTGAAATCGTGCCCTGCAAAATCTTGGACTTCATCAACGCAAATACTATCAAAATACTTTTCTATGCGCTTGATAACTTCATCATTGATACCAAGCTGTTCTATTAGTTTTGCAATGCGATTGGAGTACAATCTACTATGGCTATCGATATAGAACCTAGGATCATTCCGTTTCATCTTTAAGGTATTAAATGGAGGGACATGCCAATTGATACCTTTAGTTTTGAGCTCGTGACCATATAGAGGCCTAAAACAAAATGAATATACGAATTGAAAATATGAATACACTTTAATTCCGGAAGGAATTTCACCAAACTTTTGCAATATCCTATGCTTCAGGTTCGATAAATTATTATCTGTATAAGTTAGTATCAGAGTTTTGGAGTCACTTTCTAACCCATTTATTATGTGGCTTGTTTTACCTGAGCCAGCGACAGCAAAAACTACTCGTTTATCCATTGGAAAGCTCTTTCTATATAGTCAGGTATTATAATTTGGTCTGCTTTTTTATCTAGTAATTCAAATGCACAGTCAGCTTTATTTTTCAGCATATACTCTTGTACTGACAGTGTTTTTCGATCAGCGAGCCAAAGCTCATCGCAAGCGTCTTGATTTAAGTCGTAAAGGCAGATCTCAAATGTACTGCTGGTATTAACAGCATCATAAAAAATACCAATGTTATCTGCCACATAGCCGAGATAACTATCAATACAATTCGTTTGATAGTCGCCATCATTGTCACGTATCACAGCGGTTCTTATTCCCAAAACTTTTGCTATGTCTAAATACCTTTTAAAACTTGTACCACCAACTGAGATAACATGAATGTCATCAGCTTCTAATGAAGAGCCTGTTACCAATGAATAAAATGAGTCCAAAAGAATGTATTCAGCATCGCCCTCTACTAATATGACTTTCGCTGATAGTATGAATTCTAAAACATTATTATCAGGTGCTTTCATAAAAAATTTAGCTGTATCTTCTGGCAAGTCCGTCATTGTAAGAGGCTCAGGAGAAGAACTATTGAGGAGTATTGAGTTACGTAAATTTAATCTCGTACTTATTAAGCTATTGTGAGTAGCAACAAAAATTTGTTTAGCATGTGACTCTGATATTCTATGGACCAACCTTTTCATATTCGTATGACTAAGATGGTTTTCTGGCTCTTCTAACAATAATACGTCTAGTGGTTTATCTGCATCATGCTCTCTTAATGCAAACTCTGTTTTGATAAAGCATTGTCTGCCTTTTCCTTTATTTTCGATGGGAACGTCATCTTCAACAATATTTAGATCTGTCTCTAGGTTTGATTTAGTACTAGATCTAATCGAAAACTGGTATTCATCAAGTTTGTCATTAATTGACTTAAGATTTGTTTCTTTAAAAGCTACTTTTTGTTGGCGGTACTCATTTTTCAACTTTATTCTCGCTGTTTGCTCGACAAAGTTGTCATATACTGCTTTTATATATTCTCTGGTTGCATAGTCATTGTTTATCTGTGAGCTATCTAATGCTAGAAATTTTAAGAATTTTCGATAGCCCGAATACGCTTGGCCTGAAAAAGTTGCAAAATTAACAACGTAATACTCATAAGGGAAGTTACTTTTTTCTTGAGCTAAAACTTCTGATATTTCATGTGTTAACTCTTCATTTGGCTCACATGTTAAAACCAGCCCGTCGCAAGCAACACCTTCAGAATTAACTTTGCCATTTAAGTGAGGATTATTTTGTTCATTTAAGTATAGCTCTATACGTAACGTGGGAAGGTTTGCAATGCTTTTATCTGAAACTAAAAATTCATTAATAATTTGCTTATTAAATAAGTTATCAATCCCTATTGAGTCGATTTTGGATTTACTACCACTTAATACAAGCTCAATAGCTGTGAGTAGACTACTTTTTCCAGCTTCATTATCGCCTATTAATAAATTAACTTCTTCAGTAAATTGAACTTCAAAATTTGAGAATCTTTTAAAGTTAAATAGTTTGATTTTTTCAATGATCTTCATAGCATCCCTGTTTCTATTCATTTCATAATAAGTACTAAATCATTGTGCAAAATAGCCAGCTAATTAGCAAGTGGTAGGTTTTAAGCCTGTAAATTTAAATATCCACAAAGCATTTTCATATAGTTAATTTTTTGCAGGCAGCATTTGTATCTTTAAATCGTACTTGCGTACAAAGTAATTGGATTCTTTTACTACTGCTAGCTTTTCTTCAAAAAATGATAAGCAAGTACTTATAATGCTTTCAGGCTTTAGTAAGTGCTCTAATTTACCTGAAACATTCATTTTCTCTGCTTGCTCGACAAAGAGATTGTAATTAGGGGAAAGTGGAAATTCGTTTTTTAGTAGCTCAAATATGTATTTTGTATCTATGGGGGTATTGATTGGATAGCTGTCAATAAACTCTGCTAACTTACTAAATATTAATATATACCAGCGATCAAACATCCAAAGTTGAGGGTGTGTATTATTTGTTTTTAATAAAGCCGGATACTTGGGTTTTTTAACATTAAAATTTTCGTTGGAAGCCATATCGCTTTGTGAAGCAAGCCAGATTTTCCATTTTGGGTAATCATTTGAAAAATATCTATCTTGTTCTAATGCATAAACGTCAGCATAGTTTGTTACGTGCTCTATAAACTTATACTTTTTTAGTTGTTCTTCTTTTTCAGCAATTGCTATAAATTTGGCTCTTTCTAAAGCCGAGTCTGGTGGTGTAAAGTTAAGCCATTCGAACTTAAATCGTTTTGATTTTTTTATTCGACCTACGATGATTTGGCCTGAGTCTTTTTTGAGGATATCGGGGGTATCGTGTTGAAATAAAAGGGCAACATTTAACACTCGTTCTTGATTAGAGTTATTAAGAGCTACGCATTTCAATAGTAAAAAATGTTCATGCTCTGCTTCAAGTAAAACTTCTTTAAAATGTATACTTTTACTTTTTACTACTTGGGCAGATAAATCGTAATTTTTACCATTGATATTATGGTTAAATCCAATGTTGTGGCTGGGTATTTTTAATCGTTGTCGCTTTTTTAAGTTATCAAATTTACGTAGAGCTTGTTTTCTTGACTCTTCAATTTGTTGTCGAATTTTTTTATTCATTTCTATTTGGTTGAGTTCAACTTTTTGATTAATCTCTTCTCTTAATTGATCCTCACACCAACCAAATAACCAATTAGACGTATCATCATTATGCTTAAGAGCACAATTTACATCAGCATAATCCGAATCAATATAAACTGATAAATCATACTCTAAGGAAGCGAGCTTTTCTTCACGATAAAAGTTAATTTTCTCTGCTGAGCAAGGCGATGTTACCTTAATTTCAACTAATAAATCACCGACATCAGTTTCTAACTTCACATCGGCGATGTATTTGTTATGAATGCTATATTCAAGTTTTGCAGAGTTAATTAAGGCTTTTCTACTAGGTTCAGTTTTACTGTAACCTCGATGATAAATAGTAATTTCTGGAAGGTTTATTGTTTTAGCCGTTAAAAAATATTCTTGAGCGTACCGATGCAAAGCGGTCATTAAGCATGTTCTAGACTCTTCTTTTGTAGTATGAGCAAATGAATGAGCATTTATAGTGCCGCCATTGCGTGCAATTAGAGGGTCATTACATGCGATACAAAAACAGTTACATGCTTTACCATTTTTGACATTATTTATTGAAACAACATTACCAGAAGCATCACTAGCAAAAACAAGCATAAAATTCCTTTTAACTCATAAATATATAGTTTAAGACATTACTAATTAAGTGTATATTTAAAAACTAAAATATCCTTAGTACACTTATGAGTTAGATACTAAGAGAATCTTAGCAAGATATGTTTTATAGCTAAGGTTCACATGGAAACTCCAACACCTTCACGCCTAAAATCTGCAAGAAAAGCAGCAGGTATTACTCAGCAACAGCTAGGTATGGCATTAGGCATGGAGCCAAACACGGCTAGTGCTCGCATGAACCAATACGAAAAAGGCAAACATGCCCCTGATTTCTTAACCATGAAACGCATAGCTAAAGAGCTAGATGTGCCAGTTGCTTATTTCTATTGTGAAGACAATACTTTAGCAGAGCTTATACGTGTTATCGGCACGCTTACAGAAACAGATCAAAAAGAATTACTAGGTACTTTAGGTGCGAAACAAGATTAGTGGGATAATATGGGCATCAATACAAATTTAATAGAAAGAATCGGAAAAATTGATGATGAATTTTGGCTATTGGAAAGTACCCGTCAAATAAATTTTTTTATAGGGCCTAATAACTCTGGTAAAAGTAGAAAGCTGAGAGATCTTTTTAAGGATGATAAAAAGGGGTGGACTTGTGACATTTCAGAGGTAAACATAAATGTTGTGGCTAATGAGTTCTTAGACTATTTAGAAAAACTTTCAAGTGTGCATTCGCCATTTACTAGATTAAATAATTTTCATGAAAGTAAACTTAGAGACTGTCTAAAAAAAATTAAAAGCCAGCCAAATAATTTTGAAACTTTTATAGCTGCTTTGAGTTCGGCTTCAAAATACGATCCTAGGCACAGCTCATCAAATGATGAAAAAAGCTTTCGAGATATTTTAATAAAATGGATAGATAAAAAATTTGATATGTCAGTTGAAAAACTTGTGACTGAATATCAAACAAGAAAATGGCCTAAAGTGTATATCCCTACGCTGAGAAGTTTGAGACAAGTATCCCCAGAGGATCTTTTTAAGTCTCGAACCATAGGTGATTATTTTTCTCCAGAACTTAAAGATGCAGAAATATTTACTGGTCATAGTATGTATGAAGATTTGAAAACCCATCTGCTAGGCTCTCACGACAAACGGCAAAAAGTGCGAGAGTTCGAAAAATACCTTTCTGAAAACTTCTTTTTTGGCAATGATATCTCTCTGGTACCGATGGTTAATAAGGATGTTGTTTATGTTAAAGAAGGTGAGGATGAAGATCGAGCTATCTACGATTTAGGCGATGGCATACAGTCAATAATCATCTTGACGTTTAAAGTGTTTATGGCTGAAAAACCGACAATGTTTTTTATAGAAGAACCAGAACACTTTCTGCATGCAGGTCTTCAAAGAACTCTGATTGAAACATTTGCAAAGCATAAAGAACATATGTTTTTTATGACTACTCACTCAAACCACTTTTTAGATTTAGCTCAAGAACGTGACGATATTTCAATTCAACAAGTTTCAAGGGTAAACGGTGAAAGTAGAGTCAGAGCTTCTTTAGATTATGGTGAGTTACTAAATGAGCTTGGTGTACGTGCATCGTCGGTACTTCTTGCTAATTGTTCAATTTGGGTGGAAGGCGTTACAGATAAGCTATACTTGCGAGCCTATCTAAATAAATACATCGAAGAGCTCGAAGATGAAGGTAAGAGAAGTAAGCTGAAAAGTTATCATGAAAATCTTCATTTTGTTTTTACAGAGTACCAAGGTAGTAATATCACTCACTGGGATTTCAGTGACGATCTTGAAAACGATGGTAATGAAACCCCTGCTAAAAGGCTCAACAGAAATATCTTACTAATTGCTGATGCAGATATTGAAGGTAAAGGTGAGCGTGTTGAAAGCTTACGAGAAGCTTTGGGTGAGGCATTTTATTTACTTGAATATAAGGAAATTGAAAACTTTATACCCTTTGATATTTTGATTGATACAGCTAAAGCTAGATGGGAAACTTTTAAACAAAGAGCTGATTGTAATATTAATAAATTTAGTAATATTAAAGAAAGCTCATTTAGAAAAATAGATGTTGGTATCGGTAAGGTTTTAGAGCGTAATGTCGTTAAAGCCGAAGGACTTGAGCGGAACTTTTATTCTGACAAATCAGGCACAATTAAAGACAAAGTTAAATTTTGTCACACTGCAATTTCACTAATGAATGAATCTGATGATTGGAAATTAACGCCAGAGCTAACTTTACTATGTGAAACGGTCTGGGATTTTATTGAATCACATAATCAATAACTGCTTATGTGATTCGACCTTTTAGATGTAAGTGAGCTGACTCAGAGATATCACATCCGATAGCTTGTCGATTTAAGTTATTGGCTGCTACTAAAGTCGCTCCTGAGCCAAAAAAAGGGTCAGCGACGATTTCCTTTTCATTACTGCTTTGAGAGATAAGTGTTTCAATTAACTGAACTGGTTTTTCAGTGGGGTAGCCCCTGTATACTCTTTTACACGTGAGGATATCTGGAACGCTTAGATCATTTAACTTGCGCTTACCTTTTTCGAAAAAAAGAATATATTCGTGTCTAGCTCTGTAATGATAACCCATTCCAATAGTTACTTTATCCCAAATTATTGGCTTCCAAAACTTGAAACCTACTTTTTCAGCTATTGGCTTGATATAAAACATTGTTTCTTGATCGCAGAATAGATAAAAATGCGAACCTTTTTTAAGTACTCTGTATATTTCTGTTAGTAGCTCTTCAAAGCGATTATTTGGGAATATATCGAACCATTGATTGCTTGACGATTTACTTATTTTTAGGCGAGTGGTAGTTCCTATTTTTCGATGTTTTTCTAATGATTCGTAGGGTGGGTCAGTAATTAAAAGATCAACACTTTCAGTTGAAAGTGTTGATAACCAATTTACCGCATCATCTTTATGTACTTGCATTAAATCTCTTTAGCTAAAGTGTGCTACACAAACGGCCATTTTGAAAAGCTTTCGAAGCAACGCCCTTTTTTAATCGTCGACAATCAATGCAATAGCTTTGATACCCATCAGGGTTGCGAGCCGTTTTACGAGCAGGAGTAATTCCAAAAGAAGCCGGATATGGATGGAATATATGTTCGGAACTATTAGCGTCTGAACAATGAGGGCAAGATTTAAACTTTTGACCGGTTGATGAGTCTCTTTTTTGAACCATGCCGCTATTTAAAGCTTTGCCACAGCAGTTACAAGCCATAAGAATCTCCTTATAAGTTAGCTTTATATTTTTAATATTTGAATTTTTATTATGTTACTAGCTATTAATACATCCTTTAGAAATGCCGTAACGCTTTATACAGTATCAGATATTGTTCTTTTGTGAAGTACGAATAATTTAACGATAATTATTTTTTGACTATCTAATTTATTTAGCCTAAACCTAAACTAAGATTTTCTTAGTTTAGGTTGGCGATGCATTTTTTAGTTCAAACAAAACCTTACTCAGATGAGGCGCTTGAAAGCTATTTGTTGAGGCTTGCAAGGGATAACTCATATGATGGTTATAGTGAGCTTGCTGATATTTTGTGGCAATGGCTTGCAGAGCAAGATCATGAGCTTGAAGGTGCGTTGCCGTTAGAGCTGAGTAAAGTTGATGTTTATCATGCTAGGCAAGCGAGCAGCTTTAGAATAAGAGCGCTTAAGTTAGTAGCCCAATTAGCAGATGTAAACGCTGGTGACATTCTTGCGCTTGCTTGGCGTCGCAGTAACTTTAAATTTGGCAACCTAGCAGCAGTAAGCCGAAATGAGCTAACAATTCCCCTTGAGCTACTTCATACTGATAACATACCTGTTTGCATTGAATGCTTAGCTGAATCTTCATATATTCCTTTTTATTGGCATTTAAAGCCCTATAAAGCGTGTCATAAGCATAAAACACAATTAACCTCACAATGTAGAGAATGCCATAAATTAATTGATTATAGAGCTTCTGAGGCGTTTTTAGAGTGTGGTTGTGGTTATAAACCAACCAGTAGTGAACAGTTAAACGATGCAGACTTTAAAATTGCAATTGCGCTTGCAGGTAATAACAGTCAAAAAATAGTGGGGTTGATATCGTGGTTTGCGAAGGTTAAAAAAGTTGATGTAAGCGATTTAGACTTTAGCTGTGCTTTTGTTGATTACTTTAGTACTTGGCCTGATGGCTTTAACGCTGAATTAAACTTACTCACAAATAATGCGCGGCTCAAGCAACTTAACCCTTTTAATAAAACTAAGTTCAACTCTGTGTATGGAAATGTGATCTGTGATGCTCAAATAGCTGCAACAAGTAACCGTAAAAACAAAGTAATTGATGAGATTATTAATTACTTTGTTACATTAGTTGATAGTAACCCTAAAGCTAAACATCCAAATATTGCGGATTTACTGCTTTGTACTTTTGATGCCGCAGTATTATTAAACACTACCACAGAGCAAGTTTATCGGCTCTACCAAGAAGGCTTTTTAAACTGTGCTTATCCACAAAAAAAGCACGAACAACTTAGAGCTGATAGCCATGTATTTTATTTACGCCAAGTGATTGAGCTTCAGCAAGCATTTGTAGCTGAAAAGCCTCAAACAAAAAAACAATTTATAGCGCCGTGGTAATTTATGAACTTACAAAATGCACTCGTAATTGAATCACTAAAAGAAAAAACCACAACACTTAGAAAGTTGTTTGCTCCATACACGCCTCATGTTGCGGTAGATGGCTTTGAAGAACAAGCACTCGTTGTGCTCATTAATCTAGTTTATAAGCGAAGTGAAATTGATGATTTAACAAGTGTAAGAACTGCTAAAAGTGTATTACGCGATGAAGTGTTATTGAGTAAGTGCATTAACGAAGTGAAATGGTTTCATACTCATAATTTAAAATACCCTGATATACGAGTAAGCCATCAACGTTTAATTAGTGAAGTTGTAAGTGAAGATATTGCGGGTATTTGTAGCCGGTCATTATCTTTAAGTTTTGGCTGGTCGCACAACAGTGCTGAAATTAATCATGCAAAGTTATTTTTAACCTCATTTAGTTGGCAGGGCGAAGTGACTTGTTTAGCAAAGTTATTAATAACTGAGGAGCCTGTTTGGATTAATTTAATAAGAGGGTACGGGTTTACTAAAAAGTCGGTTTTAGACATCTCGGGCAAAATAAAACAGCTTTTGCCAGTGGCAGAGCTCCCATTAGAAGTAAGCTCTTTTTCACCACAATTACAAATGCCATTTCAGCAAAGCTACCTTGCGGTTACGCCTGTAGTAAGTCACGCAATGCTGGCTAAAATTCAGCAATTAACAACTGAGCGTAAGTTAAACTTTGGTTTAGTTGAGCACTCAAGACCTGCCAATGTAGGCGACTTAGCAAGCTCAGTAGGTGGTAATATAAGAGTGCTTCGTTACTTTCCTAAAACATATTCTAAGGCTGTTAATCGCTCTAAAGTAGCCAATAATGATATTGAGAAAGCATTTAAAATTCGTGCGCTATTAAGTAGTCAATTTCAACAGGCGCTTTTGGTATTGGTTGGTATTAAACAGTTTAATACGTTAAGGCAAAAGCGATTAGCGCGAGTCGCGGCTATTAGGCAAGTACGTGTTAGCTTGCAGTTATGGCTTGATAACATTCTTGAAGCTAAAAATAACGCGCAAAACCAAGCTTACCCTGAGTGGGCAAAACATTACTTAGATCAGAGTATTACTAACTGTATTAGCCAATTTAGTAACATACTAAATGAGAGCCTAGGTACTTTAAGTAAGCTCAAACGCTTTGCATATCACCCTAATTTAATGGGGTTGTTTAAAACGCAGTTAAGCTATGTATTTACTCACTGTGCAGCTGAACAAGAAATATTAAATGATGAGCAAATAGTGTATGTACATTGCCAAGATATGCGAGTGTTTGATGCCGAGGCAATGGCTAACCCATATATTCAAGGCATGCCGTCACTTACTGCTTTAAATGGGCTTGCTCATAACTTTGAGCGTAAGCTAAAAAACTTTATAGACCCTTCCATTAAGTGTATCGGCAGTGCTATTTACATTGAAAGCTATCAGCTACATACAGGTAAACCATTACCAGAGCTTGATAAATTAAAGCAAGTGGCTGGGCGTAGTCATGTAATAAGATCAGGAATTATCGATAAACCTAAATGCGATATAACACTCGATTTAATATTTAGGCTTTTTGTACCAAATAAAGAGGTGCTTAATAAGTTAAATAGTCAGCTTATAAAGCCCGCACTACCATCTATGTTTGCGGGCGGGACTATGCATCCACCTTCGTTATATCAAAATATAGACTGGTGCCATTTACATACTACACCGAGTGAGCTGTTTAAAAATATAAAGGCAAAATCGTTAAATGGCAGTTGGTTGTACCCTTCAAAAAAAGTAGTCAAAAGTTTTGAGCAATTGATTGATGCGCTTAACGGTAACTTTAATTTAAGACCTGCTGCAATTGGCTTTGCTGCACTTGAAGAACCCATAAAGCGAGATGCAACATTACATGAATACCATTGTTATACTGAGCCCGTAATTGGGTTGTTAGAGTGTGTTAGCAATACATCAGTAAAGTACGCAGGGGCTAAGCAGTTCTTTCATGACGCATTTTGGATTATGGATGTTCAAAAAGAGTCTATGCTTATGAAAAAGTCTAAGTTTGAGTATGAATAATGCAATTACCTCGGCACTTAAGTTACACGCGTTCGCTCTCACCCAGTAAAGCGGTGTTTTTTTATAAA
>Ga0316197_10002394_pt1 | contig 13393 bp, 13 predicted proteins | sample OudBiesiAoxic_MG_FD_204939 | JGI IMG/M metagenome (GOLD analysis project Ga0316197, IMG submission 204939) | Coastal sediment microbial communities from Oude Bieten Haven, Netherlands - site A oxic | ecosystem: Environmental > Aquatic > Marine > Coastal > Sediment | place: Netherlands...
GGTATGTAGATACCGCCCACCGCCGGAATCGGCGCGCGCCTTGTATCTGTCGAGGTTCGCTGGCGGTTCACTCGAAAAGTATGAGAAATCCGGGCTAGAACAGAACAGGATGCAATTGGGATCGGGTAGACTGCTGCGTGGCAGGCGGTTCCCTCCTCGTATGCGCTGGAGCTAGAACCGCACCCAGAGCGATTTTAGATACGGCTCGCCACTAAATTCTGGTGGCATCTCGGCAGACTCGAGCTCGGGAGCGCGCCGCCCCGCCGCCAGCAGTCCAGCTCCCACCATCGACTCGAAGCGCCACGGTTCGAGCCCGCGGTGATTGGTGCAGCACAGAATCCAACCATCGTCCGCACACACGCGCGCAGCGAGTTCCACAAGCGACGCGAAATCTTTCTCCACGCGGAAAACGCCCTTGCCCCCTTTGACCCGGGAGAAGGTTGGCGGGTCCAGCACGACGCCATCAAACTTGCGCCCCTTCCTGGCGAACTGGCGCAACCATTCTTGCACATCGCCCCGGACGAAATGGTGCTCGCTCGGATCGCAGCCGTTCGCCGCAAAGTTGCGCCTGCCCCAGTCGAGATAGTTTCTGGATAGATCAATACTCGTCGTCGTCGCTCCGGCCACCGCCGCCACCGTCGAGAAACCGCAGGTGTAGGCGAAGGTATTCAACAAGGTGCCTCCACCCCCTGCCCTAGCGAGTTCCGCCACCTGCCTCCGGTTGAGGCGCTGGTCGAGAAAAATCCCCTGCGAGTAACCAGCCATCAGGTCGATCTCGAATGTCACCCCGTTCTCAATTACGAGCAATGGCATGGCCGGAGCCTCCCCTTCGATCAGCATGGGTGCGGACTTCTCCCCTTGTTCCAGCAGTTTCAACCAAAGCGACTTAGCGCCGGCACCGTGCAGCCACGCCGGGCAGCCACCCAGTCTCCGGCTCACGACCCAGTGCCCGTCATAGGAATCCACGACGACATCGGGGGCCCCGTCGCCCTCAGCATCAAATAGGCGAAACGCATTGGTATCGTCGGAAATTATCAGTTTCCTATGCTGAATCGCCGTGCTTATTAGATCCTTCATAAGACTTTCACCAACCAAACACTAGCCATGCCAGATCTCAAAGATTCTCTCGACCAAGCCGTCGGCGACGGACAACTGCTCGATTCGAGCGCCGACAATATTCTGGGCCTGCTCGGCTCCAGCACGAACCCGCTCTACCGGCAGGCGATTCAGGAGTTGGTCGATGCCGGCGCCTGGGAGGAACTCAACGATCGTTTCTACAAGAAGTTGGCGTTCGGAACCGGCGGCCTGCGCGGGCGCACGATCGGGAAGGTGATCACGCGAGCAGAGGCAGGCGAGGGAGGCCCAAACGAACGCCCGGAGTTCCCCTGCGTCGGCACGGCGTCGATGAATTTCTACAACCTCAGCCGCGCTGCCCGAGGGCTGGCGAAGTACCTGCGCGACTGGCTCAAGTCGGATGGGATCGATGCGAAACCAAAGATCGTGTTCTGCCACGACACCCGCCATTTCTCTCGCGACTTCGCCGAATTCTGCGCCCGTGTTTGTGCGGAGAACGGCTGCGATGTCTACCTGTTCGACAGCCACAGGGCGACGCCAGTTCTCTCCTTCGCCATCCGCGCGCTGAACTGCCATGCCGGCTGCATGATCACCGCCAGCCACAACCCGGCGCATGACAATGGCCTCAAGGTGAATTTCTCCGATGGGGCCGCCATCGTGCCGCCCCACACCGATGGGATCATCGCCGAGGTCAACTCCTTGGCCAGCGAAGACTACGATCCCCTCCCGCCAGCCGAGCAGGGTAGCGTCACCATCGTTGGTCCGGAACTCGACCGGCTCTACATCGAGCGCCTCCAGGGTCTCATTCTCCAGCCTGAGCTGCTGAAGCAGACCCAGGGGCTGAAGATTGTGTTTACCGCGCTGCACGGGGCTGGCGGTGTCATGATCCCGGGGCTGCTGCGCGACATGGGCTTCGATTGCATCACCGTTCCAGAACAGGACGCGCCAGACGGGCGCTTCCCGACCGTCAAGTCCCCGAATCCTGAGAATGCGCCGGCGCTTCAGCTTGGAGTCGATCTGGCTGAGAAGGTAGGCGCCGCGATCGTCATGGGCACCGACCCGGACTGTGACCGCATGGGGATTTTCGCCCGCGGTGGCGACGGCGAGATGCACCTCCTCACCGGCAACCAGATCGGCTCGCTGATGGCCTACTACCGCCTCAAGACCATGTTCGATCTAGGCATCCTGAATGAGGGGAACAAGGATCGCGCGATCCTGATCAAAACCTTCGTCACCACAGAGCTGCAGCGGGCAATTGCTGAGAAGTATGGCGTGACCTGCATCAATACGCTGACCGGGTTTAAATACATCGGCCAGAAGCTCGCGAAATACGAACGCGCACTGGGCGACGAGATCCTGAAGAACTACCGGGATCTCAGCGAGCCCGAGACACGGGCACTACGGCTCGAGCACAGCAAATTTTTCGTATTCGGCGGTGAGGAGAGCTACGGCTACCTCGCGTGTGACTTCACGCGCGACAAGGACGCCAACGCGGCCGCCATGATGTTCGCCGAGACGGTGGCCTATGCGGAGTCGCGCGGGATAACGATCGTCGACCTGATGGATGAGATCTACGTGGAGTTCGGATACTACACAGAATACAATGCCAACCGCACCTTCGAAGGTGCAGAAGGGGCAACCAAGATCGCTGCACTCGCCACGAGCTACGCCGACAGCCCACCTGCCGAGTGCGATGGGGTCAAGGTCACCAAGATCCGCAACTTCGGCACGGAAGACATCACCGACGAGGAGGGGGATCCCATCCCCAAGGAGAAGATGCTCTTCGTCGATCTCGAGGACGGCCGTACGTTCGCGGTGCGCCCATCGGGCACAGAGCCGAAGATCAAGTACTACCTGTTCGGGAGGAACGATGTGCCTGAAGCTAGCCAGCTAGCAGAAATCAAATCGGCGACCACGTCGGGGCTCGAAAGCCTATGGGGATGGCTCAGCACGGACATCGACGCCCGACTGGGGTAGTGGGGTAGAACTTGCCGCCAACTGCGGCTGGTGCAGCCACTATCAGGGGCGCCCGCCATCAGCTGGTGCCCCCTCGGGGTCGCCCCCCAGGTCGAACGGCTCGATGACGTCGTCTCTGCCCTCAACACCGTCGGCCCCGAGACTAAACATCACTTCGCCATCCCACTGGTAGCTACGCCCCCAGGGATCGAGGACGCCCTTGCGCAGCGTCGCCATCCAATCCGGTGGGCACTCGACAGCCGGCTTCTCCCACAACGCCGCTAGCCCCTGCTCTCGCGATGGTGGGGCCCCGTGGTTCGTCGCGTAGAGATTGATCGCGGAGCGCAGCAGCTGATGATCGGACTGGATGACCCGAAGCCGTGCGGCGACGTCATCGGGCGGGAAGCGAACCTGCTGCGGCATCGCCACGCCCTCCCGGTTGAAGCGGTAGCGCCTCAGTTCCTCGGTCACAACGAAGAACACCATCCCCTCCTCCCGGCGCGCGAACCTCGCGACATCCGCGGCCCCGAGGACGACGAACTGGACCTTGTCCGCCTCGATCTCGACCGGCTTGCGAACGATCCCTGTCTCGCCCAGCTCAGTGACCATCGGCGCGCGCCCCTCCTCGATCGCCAGCCGGGCGATCTCGCGGGCGCTCGCCCAATCGTCGATGACGAAGTCGATCTCGCCGAGGTCGTCGTAGATCGCATGGCGCATCATCGCCTCAGCAGTCTGTTCCTCTGCCCAGGCCTCGTTGTATTTGATGCCAAATGGCGAGCTGAGAGGAAAGGTCCGGTTGTAGACAAAAATCGGGAAGCCGGATTCGTGCCCGTCCTGGAGATCCTTGGCGTCTGCGCCGCGGGTGACACCTGGCGAGAAAGCATTGAGCAGTGCGTGAGTCGAGCGGAGGTTCGCCAACATCGCAGGTGGGAGGCCTTTCACCACGAGGTTCTCGTAGCCAGCGTATCCACAGGACATGAACTTGCCAGCATAGCGGTGGTATTCGAGAGCCAGATCCTCCCCTGCCGGAGGCTCGCGCTCAAAAAAATCTCTGGTTAACTCCGCCGAGAAATAGGCATCGCCGGGGAAGAAAAGATTGTTGTGCGCGCTGGCCATGCCACAGAGGTAGACGGCTAGCAGGGCGTGGAGGAGAAACGTTTTCACGCGATACCATAGCACAGCCGCAGACAGGTCAACCCCTCCGCGATGAGTCGAGAACGCCTTCGGCTCGATGGGATCAAACCCAGGCCACCCGACAGCGCTCGCCGCCGCGCGGCTCACAGCCTCGAGGAACCCCGATCTGAGCGGTGCTAGAAAGTGTGCACAAACAGGCCCGACCGGAGCTTCGGTTCGAACCACGTGCACTTCGGTGCCATGATCTGACCGGCGTCGGCGATCGCCATGAGTTCCTCGACACTCACCGGGTAGACGGCAAACGCCACTGCGGCCTTCCCGCTGTCGACGAGCCGTTCCAGCTCCTCGCTGCCACGGATCCCACCAACGAAGGCGACCCGGTCATCGGTGCGGGGGTCGGCGATGCCGAGAACCGGCTCGAGCAGGCGATCCTGCAAGACGCTCACGTCCAGGGCTGATACTGGATCGGCGTCAGTGTCCTTCCCCCACTTGAGGCGGTACCAAGTGCCGCTGAGATACATCCTTACCTCCCCTGGCACCGGCGGCACGTTCTCCTGCGCCTCAGCCAACTCGAACTCGCTGGCCAATGTCTCTAGAAACTCTGCGGGCGCCATCCCAGCCAGATCCTTCACCGCCCGGTTGTATGCCAAAATCTTGAGCTGGTTTGCCGGGAACAAGACGCAGAGAAACCAGTTGTAGTCCTCGGTGCCATCGTGGTCCGGATTGGCCTCTCGCCGCCCGTTCGCTACGCGGAAGGCGCTTGCACTGCGGTGGTGGCCGTCCGCAACGTAGGCCAGAGGAACCCCTCCAAATGCCTCTACCAGCCCACCTCCGTTTGGCACACGCCACAGGACGTGACCGATCCCGTCGTCCGCGACGAAATCGCAGACGGGTGCCTCGCCTGTCGTGATCGAATCGACGAGCGAATCGATGGCCGCATCCTCCCGGTAGGTGAGGAATATCGGGCCGGTATTCGCGCTGAGTGCATCGACTAGGCGCGTGCGGTCGTCCTCCTTCACCGGCCGCGTCTTCTCATGCTTGCGGATGATGTCATCGCGGTAGTCGTCTACGTGGCAGACCGCCACGAGCCCGATCTGCGAGTGGTCGCCCATCGTTTGTTTGTAGAGGTAGATACACGGCTCCGGCTCGCGCACGAGCACTCCATCGTCCTGCATCCGCTTGAAGGTCTCTGCGGCCTTGGCGTAGACGGCATCGCTGTAGACCTCGACTTCCGCCGGGAGATCCACCTCCGCCCGGTCGACGTGGAGGAGGTTGTTAGGCGATCCCGCCACGAGCGCGGCGGCCTCCTCCCGGTTGACGACATCATACGGAACCGCCGCTACCTCAGCCTCGCGGCCTGGTGCGGGAACCAATCCTTGAAAAGTCCGGATACGCATGCGTCTCACTAGCCGATCCCACGCGGCTCGCAAGGCGAAATTCCCGCAACGGGCACTCTGCCCGAGCGATCACCCTTTGATTCCAGTTCCGAGCCAGCCCGAACCGGGTTCGGGCCGACGGTGCGAGGAAGCCCGCATCGGAGAAAATTCTAGATCGCCGCTTCGTAGCGGGTGCCCACAGCGTCCCAGTCCACCACGTTCCAGAAGGCGCCGATGTAGTCAGGGCGACGGTTTTGGTAGTTGAGGTAGTAGGCGTGCTCCCAGACATCGAGTCCGAGAATTGGGGTTTTGCCCTCCATGACAGGGCTATCCTGGTTCGGTGTGGAACTCACTTCCAGCTCGCCGCCGGAGACGCTCAGCCACGCCCAGCCGCTGCCGAAGCGGGTCGCCCCCGCCTTGGCGAAGGCCTCTTTAAACGCATCGAATCCACCGAGTTCGGCGTCGATCGCAGCCGCAAGCTTCCCTGAAGGAGCCCCGCCCTTGCCCGGACCCATTACCGTCCAGAACAGCGAGTGGTTCGCATGCCCGCCGCCATTGTTGCGCACGGCACCGCGGATGTCCTCCGGGACAGCGTCTAGATTGCCGATCAGCTCGTCGATGCTCTTCGCTTCGAGTTCAGCATTGCCGGCGATCGCGTTGTTCAAATTCGTAATATACGCCTGGTGGTGTTTGCCGTGATGGATCTCCATCGTCTTCGCGTCGATGTGCGGTTCGAGAGCGTCGTGGGCGTAGGGGAGGGCTGGTAGTTCGTGTGCCATGGTCTTAGTTCAATTGGTTTTCAGGGATTTCTACGTTCTCCAGCGATGCTAGGACGGGAGAATTCAGAAATCAATGGTGGAAATCTAGGCCACTAGCGAGCAGCCTTGCGTTTTGCCGAGTCTATCCCAGAATACTCGCCTGCGCCTATCATGTTTTCGGAACCCTTCACCTCGCCCAGCCCAAGCGGTGACTTTTTCATCGCGTTCCTCGGCATCTTCCTCGAGGGCGCTCCCTATATTTTCATTGGCACGCTCATCTCCGGCTTCATCGATGCCTATCTGCCCTCAGGGATGCTCGACCGCCTGTTGCCGAAAAACCGCACTGCGGCCATCTTTATCAGCGGGCTGCTCGGCCTGATCTTTCCCGTTTGCGAATGCGCCATTGTCCCGGTGATCCGGCGCCTCGTGCAGAAGGGGCTACCAGTCTCCTGCGCCATCACCTACATGCTCTCGGCTCCGATCATCAACCCGATCGTCGTCTACAGCACCTTTTCCGCCTTCAACACCAATAGCGTCACCGACGCTTGGTACATGACCCTGTCGCGCCTGACGATCGCCTACATCGTCGCTGTCCTCGTCGGCTTCGTCGTCCGGCGCATCCCGATCAAAGACATCCTCAGCCAGCGCGTCCTCGACGGCATCAAAGTCGACCACAAACACGACAGCGACAGCGACCACGACAGCGACCACGACCACGACCACGGTCATGGTCATGCCGAATCTGGAAGCCGTCTCGTCCACGCGATGCGCACCGCCCAGCGTGACCTGCTCGATACTGGCATGTATTTCACCATCGGCGTCCTGATCACGGCGCTGTACCGCTCGCAGATCCCGCGCGACGCGATCGATCACCTCGCGAGCAACGACTTCATCGGCGTGCCCATGATGATGGCGCTGGCCTTTATCCTCTCTCTCTGCAGCACATCGGACGCTTTCATCGCTGCGCAGATGTTGTTTTCGGCAGCAGCTCGCCAAGCCTTCCTCGTATTTGGCCCGATGATGGATGTGAAGCTAGTCTTCATGTATGCCATCGTCTTCCGGCACCGCTTCGTGGTATATCTGGTCATCGGCCTATTTTTTCTCATCGCAGCCATCTGCATGATCTGGGGGCAGACTGTCCCACCTGGACTCAACCCATTGCCACGATGAAACCAATCATGAAATCGCTCCTCCTCCTGGCCGCCCTAGTCCAATTCGGCAGCTTGGCACATGCCCAGGAAGTTCTTCTGAGCGCCGCCGAGAAGCAGGAAGGGTTCGAGCTGCTCTTCAATGGCAAAGATCTGAGTGGCTGGAAGAACAACAACGGCAAGCCAATCAAAACGGCGGTGGAAGATGGTGCGATCCAGACCTACAAATGCGGCGGCTACGTCCTCATGCACGAGCGCCAGTTCGAGGACTTCATCCTCCGCTGCGATGTAAAACTGAGCGCCCCCAAGACAAACTCGGGCATTTTCATCCGCCTGAGCAACCCGAAGAACCCGGTGCAGAACGGTTTCGAGATCCAGGTGATGGGGGGTAGCGGCACTGGACGCCACGACTTCGGTGCTATCTACGACCTCGTCGCCCCCTCGAAGAACATGGGTCGCCCGATCGGTGAATGGAACAGTGTCGAGATTACATGCAGGGGTGCCAAGATGAGCGTCCGCGTCAACGGCGAAAAGGTGTCCGAGATCGATCTAGACGCTTATACGGAGGCGAAGAAACGCCCCGACGGGAGCAAGCACAAGTTTGGTGACATTAGAAACTTACCGAGGAGAGGACACCTCGGCTTCCAGGATCACGGGAGCAAAGTCTGGTACAAAAACGTCCGCATCAAGGATCTGAAGAAGTAGGCGCGGCCGCCGACCGATCGGGCAACGAGTCCCAAGCACCTGAATGTCCATCGAAGTCCCAAGCTCCACCGCCAAACCCACGGGGCTCGGCCTCCCCCGCCGTGCGCTGTTTCTGATCTTCACTCTATCTGGCGTCTCCGCGCTGCTCTACCAGCTGATCTGGCAACGCGCCCTGCTCACGATCTTCGGCAGCAACATCGAGTCCGTTACGATGGTCGTATCAGCCTTCATGCTCGGGCTGGGGATCGGCAGCATCGTCGGCGGATCTATCTCAAAAAGGAGCGGCGTCCCCCTACTTCTGATTTTCGCCCTGGTCGAGATCTCGATCGGCCTCTACGGGGCCATCTCGCTCCACCTGTTCCGCTGGGTCGGCCACCTCACTTCTGGTGGCGGCATGCTGCAGACCGGCCTCCTCACCCTAACACTGATCCTTATCCCGACGCTGCTCATGGGGAGCACTTTACCGCTGCTCGTCGCCCATTACGTCAACGTGTCGAAGAACGTTGGCTACTCCGTCAGCATGCTCTACTTCGTCAATACCCTCGGCGCGGGCATCGGCGCCCTGCTGGCCGCCTTCGTATTCCTTGGCCTGCTCGGCCTCACCCGCTCGGTCTACCTCGCCGTCGCACTGAATCTTTTCGCCGGCGTCACGATTCTCTACTTCCGCCACAAGGCGCAGGAGCCCCACCCCACGGCATGACCCCACGCTTCCTCGCAGCCCTATTTCTTGTCGCGCTGACCGGGTTCATCTCGCTGAGCTACGAGATCTGCTGGGTGCGCCTGTATTCCTTCATCACCGCCTCGCGCGCTTGGGCATTTGGCGCGATGCTCGGCACCTACCTGATCGGCCTCGCCCTGGGATCGCTCTGGAGCCTGCGCTTCCAAGATGCCAGCGACGGCAGCAACCCGAAGCACCTGCGGGCTCTATCGCTGTTCGTCCTCGCCGCCAATGCGATCGGTTTCCTAGTTGTTCCGACAGTCTCCTGGCTCGCTACCCTCATCCCCCATGATTCTGTCGAGACCGGCGAGGGGGCGATGATGGCGCTCTGCACCCTGCCGCTCATCGCCCTCGCGGCTGCGCTTCTCGGCGCGACCCTCCCGCTGATCTGCCACTTCGCCATCCCCCCGGACGACAAGGCTGGCGCCCGCCTCTCCTACCTCTACCTCGGTAACATCCTCGGCTCTGGCGCCGGCTCGTTGCTAACCGGCTTCGTTCTCATGGACCGGTTCTCGCTCCAGCAGATCTCAGTCCTGCTCGCCTTCCTCGGGCTGCTTCTCTCGGCGGCACTAGCATTCTACTCAAACCTCCGCGGCGGCCAACTCTACAGGCGGCTCGCGCTCACTGCAGCGGTGGGCGTGGCCATCATCCTCGCTGCCCCCCCTCTCTTCGACGGGCTATTCGAGCGGCTGCAACTGAAGTCGGACTACGTCCCCTCGGAGCGCTTCGACCTCGTGGTCGAGAGCCGTTTCGGCGTCGTCACCATCGATCACGACAACAAGATCTATGGCGGAGGGATCTACGATGGCTACATCGGGACCGAGCTCGAACCAGGCTCCTGGATGGTGCGCCCCTACTTCCTGTCCGCCGTCCACCCGTCGCCGAAGGAAGTGCTCGTCGTCGGCCTCTCGGGTGGCACTTGGACGCAGATTCTCGCCCACAATCCAGATGTAGAGAAGATCACCGCGATCGAGATCAACGCGGCATATAGCGAGCGGGTGATCCCCCGCTACGATGCGGTCAGGAGCCTGCTCACTGACCCGAAGGTAGAGATCGTGATCGACGACGGTCGCCGCTGGTTGCGCCACCACCCGGATCGGAAATTCGATGCGGTGATCGCCAATGCCACCTACCACTGGCGCGAGCATGCCAGCAGCCTGCTCTCCAAGGAGTTCATGGAACAGGTGCTCGATCACCTCAACCCGGGCGGGATCTACCTATTTAACGCGACAGGCTCCGATCGCGCCGCCAGGACGGCCTTGGAGGTATTCCCTGATTGCGCGCTCCTGCTGAACAACATCCTGGCCAGCAATGCGCCACTCCAGTATGACAAGGAACGCTGGCGCAAGACACTCGCCGCCTACGAATACGACGGTAAACCTCTGTTTGATCCCGCCACTGACAAAGGTCGCCGCGACCTGGAAGAAATTGTCTCGATCCTCGACAATGTCGGCGTCAGAGATGTGGAGACCGAGCGCCGTCTCTGGACAAAGGAGATCTTGGAAAACGATCCCGGCACGAGGAAAGCGCGCCTGATCACCGATGACAATCTAGGCCACGAGTTCTGGTACCACTAGCCCTCCAGCATCTCTCGCACCAGGTCCTCGAGCTTGACCATGTCTGCCGCGAACTTGCGGATGCCCTCGGCGGTCTTCTCGGTCGCCATCGCATCCTCGTTGAGCAGATAGCGGAACGCCTTCTCATCCAGCTCCAGTTTCTCGATCTCCATCGACTTCGCCGCGGCTGGGTCCAGCTTGCGTGGCACCTCGCCCTCGCTGTTCTGCAGTTCCTCCAACAGGTCGGGGCTGATGGTCAAGAGATCGCAGCCAGCGAGCTCGAGGATCTGCCCGGTGTTGCGGAAACTCGCCCCCATCACTTCGGTCTCATAGCCGAACTTCTTGTAGTAGTTGTAGATCTCGTTCACTGACTGGACGCCCGGATCGTCGGCACCGGAATATTCCTTCCCCGTATCCGCCTTGTACCAATCGTAAATTCGTCCGACGAATGGCGAGATCAGCTGCACCTTCGCCTCTGCGCATGCCACCGCCTGACAGAGCGAGAACAACAGGGTCAAATTGCAGTGGATCCCCTCCTTCTCGAGAATCTCTGCGGCGCGGATCCCCTCCCAGGTCGATGCGATTTTGATCAGCACCCGCTCGCGGGGGATGCCGTCATTCTCGTACAGATCGATCAACTGCCGTGCCTTCGCGACCGTCCCATCGGTGTCGAATGATAATCGCGCGTCGGTCTCAGTCGAGACGCGACCAGGCACGATGCCGAGGATTTTCTTCCCGAACAGGATCAGGATACGGTCGATTACCGACTCCATCTGCGCACTGCCCGAGAGCCCTGATTCGCGCCCCTCATCTACCGCCTGCTCGACCAGGTAGCGGTAGGCCTCCTGCTGCGCCGCTTTCAAAATCAGAGACGGGTTGGTGGTCGCATCCTGCGGTTGGTAGTCTTCCATCAGTCCGAAATCGCCCGTATCTGCGACGACCTTGGTAAACTCCTTCAATAGATCCAGTTGTTTGGCACTCGGCATGGAGCATCATAGCGGAGCCTCACTGATCGACAAATTAGAAATCTCAAATGCCCGGAGAACACTGAAAATAGGGGGCGAGACTGCGCTTGTGAAAATTTTCACAAATGCCTTGCTGGGCTGTGCCGCCGCTGTAGAATTTTCCTACCATGGCCGAGACCACCACCACGCCCGCAGCCTACGACTCGAAGATTGAGGGCAACATCATTTTCACCCAGCTCGACACGGCGATCAACTGGATGAGGAAGAACTCGCTGTGGCCGATGCCGATGGGTCTGGCGTGTTGCGCGATCGAGCTGATGGCGACCGCGAGTTCGCGATTCGACATCTCGCGTTTCGGGGCCGAGGTCATGCGCTTCTCACCGCGCCAGTCAGACGTGATGATCGTCGCCGGAACCGTGACCTACAAGATGGCGCTGGCTGTCAAGCGCATCTACGACCAGATGCCGGAGCCGAAATGGGTCATCGCGATGGGGGCATGCGCCTCATCTGGCGGGATGTATCGTTCCTACGCGGTCCTGCAGGGGATCGACCAGCTTATCCCGGTCGACGTCTATATCTCAGGCTGCCCGCCACGCCCAGAGGCACTCCTAGAAGGCTTCATGCGCCTGCAGCGGAAGATCGAGGGCGAGCCCTCATTCGTCGACCAGAAGAAGCAACTCCTCAAGGAGCTCCCCTAGAGCAAGAGCAGCCGAAACCACACGATGAACGCCAAACAATCAGCTGCCGCTATCGAGAAAGAATTCGGCGAGGCCGTCAAGGCGACGGTCGAGTTCCGGGGCGAATCGACCCTCAGCGTCGAACTCGGGTCGCTGCACGAGATCCTCTCCCATTGCAAGGCGCAGCTCGGCTTCGACTACCTGATCGATATCAGCAGCCTCGACCACCTCGGCGAGGAGCCCCGCTTCGAGATGGTCTACGAGCTCTACTCCTACGAGCACGGCACCCACCTGCGGATCCGATCCGGCGTCGACGCCACGGAGCGCGAGGTCCCGACGGTCACCGACCTCTGGGCGACCGCCAACTGGCATGAGCGCGAAGTCTACGACATGATGGGGATCAGCTTCAAAGATCATCCCGACCTCCGCCGTATCCTGATGTGGGAGGGATTCCCCTTCTACCCGCTGCGGAAGGATTTCCCCCTCGCTGGCAAGCCCAGCGAGATGCCGGACGTCGCCTTCTCGGACGCGGCGCCGCTCGCTGGCGGCCCCTTCGTGACCTCGCCGGATGGCAAGGACACCGTGACCCGCGAGCCGCGCTCTCGCGAGTCGTAGCGGAGGGCTTCCGTTCGCCGAGAGCGGCTGTTCCTGAGATGTCAGCATTTGACCGAGGACACCGGATGCATCTTGGGACAGCCTACAACGTCGAAGACCTCTACCTGGTAGAGGATCTACCAAGCGGGGTGGAACTCTCCGGTTTCGGCGCTGAGGGGAACCGCACGGTCGGCTACAGGATGTCCATCCCTGCCCCCAATCTCCAGCATGCGATCGACGCGATCCGATCATCGGAGGCGTTTCGATGTGGCGACTTGCTGTTCCTCTTCCCAGACGATGGAGACCTGCTTGAGGCCGAGAGACAAGGCTTCGATGGCTTTTTAAAGTGGAGGCACGAATGCTATGAGAAACGCCATGGGGATTCGCCCTATCCCATCCGGAACTCGTGGTGACCGGGAACTCACCACAGCTCAAGAGAACTGTAGTTCCGATAGCATGCGGTAGACGCCGCTAGCATCCCCCATCAGTTCGTCGTGGGTCCCGCTCTCGATCGCACGACCTCCCTTGATCACAACGATCCGATCGGCCTCCCGGATGGTCGAGAGGCGGTGGGCGACGATGATCGACGTGCGCCCCTCCATCAACCCGTCGAGAGCCTCCTGCACCAGCCGCTCGCTCTCCGAGTCGAGCGAGCTAGTCGCCTCGTCGAGGATCAGGATCGCCGGGTCGGCGAGGATTGCGCGGGCGATAGCGACGCGTTGTCGCTGGCCG
>Ga0316197_10002396_pt1 | contig 13387 bp, 13 predicted proteins | sample OudBiesiAoxic_MG_FD_204939 | JGI IMG/M metagenome (GOLD analysis project Ga0316197, IMG submission 204939) | Coastal sediment microbial communities from Oude Bieten Haven, Netherlands - site A oxic | ecosystem: Environmental > Aquatic > Marine > Coastal > Sediment | place: Netherlands...
GTCTCGAGCACCCTCGATCTGGACTACTAGACCACCAGCATTCACGGAGAAGGAGGGGCGCCCCACGGCGCCCCTCCTTCGCGTCCACCTCAGCAAGCGCCCGAGAGCCGCGCCCGAGTGATTCCTTCCCGTCAGGGGGAGGTGTCGCCCCCTGGGCGACGGAGGGGGTCTCTCGCTTGCTTCGAGACCGAGGGAATCCTCGAGCGGCGTCGGAAACGGACCTGCCTTGCTTCACAGCCGAGAGACCCCTTCCGTCAGCGCCTGGTCGGCGCTCTCTAGGCATTCCTCCCCCTCAGGGGGAGGTGTCGCCCCCTGGGCGACGGAGGGGGTCTCTCGCTTGCTTCGAGACCGAGAGACCCCTTCCGTCAGCCCAAATGCGCAGACGCATTGGGGCTGCCACCTTCCCCTGAGGGGAAGGAATCGGACTTGTAGCTCGTAGCTTCGGACGCGAGGAAGGGGCGCCTTGCGGCGCCCCTTCTCTCTTGGCTTCTCGTCGTTGTCGGGATCAGCCGGGCTTGACCTGATCCTTGAACGCCTTGCCCGCCTTGAACGCAGGGACGCGGGTTGCCGCGACCTTGACTTCCGCACCCGTCTGCGGGTTCCGAGCCGTACGTGCCTTGCGGTCACGAGCCTCGAACGTTCCGAATCCAGTGATCTGGACCTTGCCCTGGGTCACAACGCCCGACACGATGACGTCGAGTGCTTCGTCGATGACCTTGGCAGCGGTTGCCTTCGACTCGCCAGTATTGCGAGCGACAGCGTCGATGAGCTCACCCTTGTTCATAGAGACCTCCCTAGATGGTCGAAGATGCTGAGGTAAATCACAGCGGTGTAACCCTACAGGTGCGCTTGCGCGTGGGCAAGAACTGTTGCAGGGCAAGGACTCCACCCTTCGTCGGGACGATTGGGCTGTCGCCGACGAGGAGGCATCGTTGAAACACCCCTGGAGCAAGATCGCGATCACCCTTGGGTCCGCGATCGTGATGGTCTCGGTCGTGTGGGAGATGGCACGCACGAACCCCGCCTACGGTTTTCTTGTCGAGCCATGGTCGCTTCGCGGCTACGAACTGGACCAGGGATGGACCTACTTCGCCATCGGCGCTGCCCTGCTCCTTCTCGCCCTCGCCGTTGCGCCGAAGCGATCGGTTGGGGTCTGACACTCGGCCGCGGTCGTCGTACTCGGTACGATCGCCGGAATCGTCCTGGCGGTCGTCTTCGGCCCAGAGGTCGTGTCGATCACGTTCTCCATGTTCGTCGTTGCCGTACTCCGCCTGCTGCTGTCGATCATGCTGTACCGAGCCTTCAAAAGCCTTGTCCTGCCTAGGGTTCCAGCGGTCGACCGGACTTCCGTCCGAGTCGCGATCGGGCTCGGCACGGTCGTCCTGATCTTCGTCGTCGTCAGCTCCACCGTCGGTTCAACAACCGCTGAACTCACTCCGGGCCTCGCGGCATTCGCCGGCCTCGGACTCCTGGGCCTCTTCGCTCTTGCCACCGTCCCCCACGGACTCGCGGCGAATCGCTTCCTCATCTACGTGTCGGGACTCGGCGGTGCAGCGATCGGCGTAGCGGGGCAGTACAAGGACGCACAAGTCAGCTACGGATGGTTCATCGCCCTGGCGGGCATCGTCACTCTGTTCGTCGGAGCGGTCGCGTTGTGGACGACGCGCCGAGACATCATCATCGCAAGATCCCGGGCACGCGCGCAACGCGCTGAAGCAGAAAAGAGCGCGCAAGAGATCAAAGAGTCGCACGAACAGTACGAACGGGAGAAGGCGGCAGCCGCTGCACAGTCCTGACCGGATTCGAGGATTCACGAAGAATGGCCCGGGGCTAACCCCGGGCCATTCTGATACCTACGAACTACGAACGCCTCAGTAGTCGATCTCGTCCATCTCGGCGACCTTGGCCTTGACGGCCACAGCCGCTGCGCGAAGGCCCTCGACCTCGGTAGCGGTGAGCGGCGCTTCATACACCTCAGTGACGCCGCCAGCGCCGAGCTTGGCCAGAACACCGAGGTACACGCCTTCGATGTCGTACTGACCGGACACCCACGCACAGACGGGCATCTCGGCACCGCTGTCGGTGACAATCGCCTCCACCATCGCTGCGGCCGCTGCCGACGGGGCGTAGTACGCCGAGCCAGTCTTGAGCAGGGCGACGACCTCCGCCCCACCATTGCGGGTGCGCTCAACGAGTTCGTCGACCGATGCGTCGTCGAGCACGTCACCGAGCGGCTTCCCGTCGACCTCACACAATGACGGCACCGGAACCATGGTCTCGCCGTGGCTGCCGAGCGTCACGGCCTTGATGCTGAGGATGTCCGCGCCGGTCCGTTCGGAGATGAAGTTGGCGAGCCGTGCCGAGTCGAGCATGCCGGCTTGGCCGATCACACGGTTCTTGGGGAAACCGGACACTTCGGCCGCCAGCGTGGTCATCTGGTCGAGCGGGTTCGTGACCACAACGATCACACAGTCGGGCGAGTTCGCAACCACCTGCTCGGTAACGGTCTTGATGATCCCTGCGTTGACCCCGAGGAGGTCCATGCGACTCATCCCTGGCTTGCGCGGGAGTCCGGCCGTGATGACCACGACGTCGCTGTCAGCGGTATCGGCGTAGTCGTTGGTGCCCGTAACGATGGTTCGATAGCCGAGCACCGGACGCGACTGGTTCATGTCGAGGGCGAGACCTTGCGGCAACCCCTCAACGATGTCAATCATCACGACTTCGTCTACGACGTCCGCCTCGGCCAGGCGCTGTACCGTCGTCGATCCGTACTTGCCAGCCCCTACAACAGTGACCTTGCTCATGGTGGTCCTCCCTGTGAGCGATTACGCACAAGGGTAGTTCGCTCACGACACCACTCACCGGAGACACCCGCGGGCGCCTCACACGTCAGATCGTTCGGATCAGCTGCGCTTCGAGCGATCGACGGCCTTGAGGATCTTCAGGTTGAGAACAACAAAGCGCACCGCCTGACGGGGTTTGCTCTGCATCCGCTTCTTCTCGGCCTCGGTGAGTTGCAGTTCGGTCACTCCGGAATGATCTTCCACCCTGGATTCCCCTTCAGCTTGTACATGAACGTCGTCTGGATCATGCGCTTCATCCAAGCGCCTGCGAGCCCCATCTCCATCTCGGTCACGAACGGGTCGCGGCCGAAATCGTTCGGATAGGCGTGAGGGTCGGGGACGACGGGATACATAACGATCGTCGCCGCCGAACCATCCCACAGCGAATCACCCATCGACGCAATGCAGGCGGCAGCCATGTGCGACATCCGCTCCTCATGGGGCATCTGGCCGTGGTCGACCATCTCAACGAGGTTCTTCGCGACGAGGCGGCCGATGATGCCCGAGATCATCCCCGTGCGCGGAGCGACAGCGGTGATCTGCGTGCCGTTGGGCGTCGTATGCGGCTGCGAGATCGGACCCGGAGGTGCAAACGCAATGCCTGCAGCGAAGATGTTCGAATACGCCGGGCTCTGGTAGCGCCCGGGCCAGGCGTCGGGTTTGTCCTTCAGTTCGTCGTAGCTGAGGCCATACTCGGCGTCAACCAGGATGAGACCGCCCGGGTTGACGACCTTCTCCGAGACATCGGAGCCGTCCTCACCTATGAACTTCATCGACACACCGAGGAATCGGGGTACCAGCATCGCGAAGTCGTACGGTGTCTCGCCGTACTCGCCGTCGAAGTTCTCCCAATGGATCACGTCATCATCGACGCTGGTCACGCCACGCTGAACCTCGGACCGAATCCCGTAGTCGTCAAACAGGGCGAGCAGGAATTGCTCGCTGGTGAGCACCTGGTCGTCCTTCTTGACGTGGACGCCGCGCACGCCGAAGTCCCCGACCGCCGGCTCGTTCGACAGCCACAGCAGGTCGGCCTTGTCTCGCAGACCGCGCCGGACGAGGTCCTTGTGCAGGTTCGTGATGTACTCGAACGCGGCCCCTTGGCAGGTCGCCATGGGATGCCCCGTCCCAATCACGATTCGCTGGTCCTCACCGGCCTCCATCTTCTTCACCGACTCGAGGTAGGCATCTCGGGCCTGGATCGCGTGGTCGAGGGTGCAGATTGAGTAGGTGTGGCCCCCGTGTGGTCCAAGCCCCGGCGTCGACTCGAAGTCGAGGCGCGGCCCGGTCGCCACGACGAGGTAGTCGTAGTCGACGCGTGTCGGCTCTCCCCCGTGAGCACCCTGGGCCACGACATACTGCTCATCGGGATGGACCTCGGTCGCGGCGCCGTGGATGAAGTTGACGTGCTTCTTCCGGTACACCGGAGCGAGATCGAAGATCGTCTTCTCCGGCTCCATCGTGCCGGCTCCGACCCATACCCACGAGGGCACGTAGCCGAAGTAGTCGTACTTGTTGATCATCGTGATCTCGTGCGACTTGCCGAGTTCGTCTCCGAGATACAGGGCCGCCGTATGTCCGGCGAAGCCGGCACCGATGACGACAACCTTCGCCATATGGACAACCTTCCGCTCGCGATTTGGCGAGCAGCCTAGAGAACCCGCACGGGGCCCAAATCGCCGGGTGTTCGTCTCCCTCGCCCGTACGGCGGGCGACACTGACTCTGGCTACATGCGGTCGATGATCGCGGTGCCGAACTCGCTGGTCTTGACTTCCGTTGCGCCATCCATGAGGCGAGCGAAGTCGTAGGTGACGATCTTCTCGGCGATCGCCGCTTCCATCCCCTTGACGATGAGGTCGGCTGCATCGCCCCAACCCATGTAGCGCAGCATCAGCTCACCGGAGAGGATGACCGATCCAGGGTTCACCTTGTCGAGTCCGGTGTACTTCGGTGCGGTCCCGTGGGTGGCCTCGAACACGGCATACCCGTTTTCGTAGTTGATGTTCCCTCCGGGGGCGATCCCGATTCCGCCTACCTGAGCGGCGAGGGCGTCAGAGATGTAGTCACCGTTGAGGTTCATCGTTGCAATGACGTCGTACTCGCCGGGACGGGTGAGGATCTGCTGGAGGAACGCATCGGCGATGACGTCCTTGACGAGGATCTTGTCGCCGGGGTCGCCGCCACAGTCGTCCCAGCCGACGGCAACGTCGCTGAACTCGTCGCGAACGACTTCGTATCCCCAGGTGCGGAACGCACCTTCGGTGAACTTCATGATGTTGCCCTTGTGCACGAGCGTCACCGTGGAACGGTTGTTGTCGATGGCGTACTGGATCGCCGCGCGCACGAGACGCTTCGTCCCGGTCTCTGAGATCGGCTTGATGCCGATTCCGCTATCGGGACGGATGTCCCAGCCATAGGCATCTGAGAGGAATGCGAGCAGCTTTGCGACGTCCTCGGTTCCGGCTTCGAGTTCCTTGCCGGCATACACGTCCTCGGTGTTCTCGCGGAAGATCACCATGTCGATGAGCGACGGCTGCTTCACCGGCGACGGAACGCCCGTGTACCAACGAACCGGCCGCAGGCAGACGTAGAGGTCGAGGATCTGTCGCAGTGCGACATTGAGGCTGCGGATACCACCGCCGACGGGTGTCGTGAGCGGGCCCTTGATCCCGACGAGGTACTCACGGAACGCATCGACCGTGGCGTCCGGCAGCCACTCACCGGTGGCGTCGAACGCCTTCTGTCCGGCGAGGACTTCCTTCCACTCGATGCTCCGGTCTCCGCCGTATGCCTTCTCGACGGCAGCGTCGAGGACGCGCACAGCAGCCGCCCAGATGTCCGGCCCGATGCCATCACCTTCGATGAACGGGACGATCGGATCGTTCGGGACGTTGAGACCTGTGTCGGTCATCGTGATTGTTGAACCCATGTGTTGCACCTTTCGTCGGCGGGTGGCCCGCCGCGCCTCAATCGTCCTTCGTCTCGGCCAGCGCCACGGTGTTCACCATGAGGCTCGCAATCGTCATCGGACCAACGCCTCCCGGTACCGGCGTGATCGCTCCCGCCACGTCAACAACAGCGTCGAAGTCGACATCCCCCACGAGACCGTCTTCGGTCCTGTTGATCCCGACGTCCACGATCGCTGCCCCCGGCTTCACGTACTCGGCGTCGAACATGTTCGGACGCCCGGCGGCGGTCACCAGGATATCGGCCTCGCGGCACACGCCGGCCAGGTCAGGCGTCCGGGAGTGCGCCTGGATCACCGTGGCATCAACGCCCTTCGTTCCGAGGAGGAGCGCCAGAGGCCGCCCAACCAGGAAAGAACGCCCAACGATGACTGCGGTCTTCCCCGCGGTCTCGATCCCGTAGTAGTCGAGGATTCGCATGATGCCGGACGGCGTCGCAGGCAGCGGCGCAGGACGTGACAGGACGAGGCGCCCAAGATTGAACGGATGCAGGCCGTCGGCGTCCTTGCCGGGGTCGACCGCCTCGACGGCCGCTCCCCCGTCGAGACCGTCGGGTAGCGGGAGTTGTACGATCATCCCGGTCACTCGTTCGTCGGCGTTGAGTTCGGCGATCACCGCTTCGACGTCGGATTGGGAGGCGGTTGCCGGCAGGCGCCGGTCGATCGATACGATTCCGGCCGCTTCCGCAGCCCGATGCTTGCTCCTGACGTAGATCTGCGAACCCGGATCCTCTCCAACCAAGACGGTTGCGAGACCGACGCTGTGGCCGCGTCGGCTGAGCGCGGCCACGCGGTCGGCTACCTCGGACCGGACCGCTGCAGCAACCGTGCTGCCGGAGAGAATGAGAGCGCTCAATGTCGGAAGTGCCTCCTGTGTGTGAACATGATGGCAAGGTCGTGCTGGCGTGCGGCCTCGATCACCTCGTCGTCGCGGATCGATCCGCCCGGCTCGACCACCGCGGTGACCCCGGCGTCCGCCAGGAGGTCGAGGCCGTCTCTGAACGGGAAGAAGCCGTCGCTCGCGGCGACGGACCCGATGGACCGTTCGCCGGCCTTGACGAGCGCTCGCTCGGCGGCGCCAACCCTGCTCTGATCACCGGCGCCGACGCCGACCGCAGCCCCATCCTTCACAACAACGATGGCGTTGGACTTCGTGTGGGCCGCGACGACCCAGGCGATCCGCAGGTCGCTGCGTTCGCTCTCGGTCGGTTCTCTGGTCTTGGCCTCCCATGCATCTACGCTCGTTTCAACCGCGTCGCGCTTCTGGACGAGGAAGCCATCATCGATACTGCGCATGTGGAGGTCGTGGGGTGACGGAGGCGGAGCGGTCAGCACGCGGAGGTTCTTCTTGCGAGCGAGGACGGTTCTCGCCTCCGTGGTGATCGACGGGGCAATCACCACCTCGACGAAGTACTGGGCGATCTCGTTCGCGGTGTCTTCGTCAAGCTGGCCGTTGAGGCCGACAACACCACCGAAGGCTGAGAGCGGGTCGCAGGCCCATGCCTTCTGGAACGCCTCGTGCAGTGAGGCTCCGGTCGCTGCCCCGCAAGCGTTCATGTGTTTGAGGATCGCCACGGACCCTCGGGGTAGGTCGTTTGAGAGCCGCCACGCGGAGTCGGCATCGGCGTAGTTGTTGAATGACATCTCTTTGCCCTGGATCCGCTCAGCAGCAGCCCACCACCCGCCGGAAGTGCCGTGGGAGTACAGGGCCGCCGCCTGATGGGGGTTCTCGCCGTACCGGGCATCCGAGACCTTCAACAGCGTGAGCGCGAGGCGGTCGGCACCGTCTCGCTCGAACCAGTTGACGATTGCTGCGTCGTACTGGGCCGTCCGGAAGAACGCCTCCCTGGCCAGGTCATTTCTCAATGCTGCTGTCGTGCCGCCCTGCTCGATCGCCTCAGCAACCTCGTCGTACCGCTCGGGAGATACGACCGTGGCGACCCAGGCGTGGTTCTTCGCCGCGGCCCGGATCAGTGTCGGGCCACCGATATCGATGTTTTCGATCACGTCCGACTGGTCTGCTCCAGATGCAGCGGTGGACTCGAAGGGATAGAGGTTGACGACCACAAGGCCGAACGCATCGATACCCCGCTCGGCAAGGTCATCACGATGGGAATCGTCGCTGAGGTCGGCGAGGATCCCGCCGTGAATGGCCGGATGCAGCGTCTTGACCCGACCACCGAGCATCTCAGGTGCGGCGGTGACGTCGGCCACGGCGGTCACCGGGATTCCAGCATCCGCGAGGGCCGCAGCCGTACCGCCAGACGACACCAGTTCGATGTCGGCAGCATGAAGACGCCGTGCGAACTCAACGAGGCCGGTCTTGTCCGAGACCGAGAGCAAGGCGCGGGAAATGGGGAGACGGTTCATCGATGCGGCATCTTAGGTGTCGCTGACTCCGCCCGAATGGTCGGGCAAGCGGGCTTGTCCTCAGGAAAGCGCCGCGTCGACGGCTGCGACCGCATGAATCTGTGTCGTCGGGAAGTAGGGACGGTCGACATCGTCCGGCGTGACGAGCAGTTCGATCTCGGTGCAACCGGCAATCACACCCTCCGCTCCCCGCTCGTAGAGGCCGCCGATGATCTCCAAGTAGCGAATTCGAGACGCATCAATGATCCGTCCCTGAGTGAGTTCGTGGAAGATCACGTCATGGATGAATTTGCGATCAGCCTCATCCGGAATGATCACATCAAGGCCGCTGGCTGCGAGCCGGTCGCGGTAGAAGCCCTGCTCCATCGTGTACCTCGTGCCGAGCAGCGCCACCGACGTCACTCCCTGTTCTCGGATCGCAGCCGCCGTTGCGTCGGCAATGTGCAGGAGTGGAACGGTGATCGCCGCCTCGATCTCGGAGGCGACCTTGTGCATCGTGTTCGTGGCGAGCACGATCAGGTCCGCTCCGGCAGCTTCCAGCCGAGCCGCGTCCCCGGCAAGTCGGCGTTCTGCACCCTCCCAATCACCGCCCTCTTGAAGCGCCTCGATCTCTGCGAAGTCGTACGACCGGATCAGCAGATCGGCCGAGTGCACTCCGCCGAGCCGTCTCCGCACCTCGGTGTTGATGATCCGCTCATACTCGACCGACGATTCCCAACTCATCCCGCCCAGCAACCCGATGGTCTTCATACGGACCAAGGTAGCTTCGAGCTACGAGCTGCGAGTTACGAGCCAACGTATGTCGCTCTGGTTCGTAGCTCGGGCCTCGCCTTGCTCGCAGCTCGCAGCTCGCGACTGCTCCTCACCACCCCGGGTTTGCCTTCTCCATGGCTTCTTGCATTGCCGTGCCCATGTCGGTTGGGGTTGGGGCCATCACGACGCCCGCGGTTTCGAGGGCGGCGATCTTGGCGGCCGCTGTGCCCTTGCCGCCCGAGATGATCGCCCCCGCGTGGCCCATCCGCTTCCCAGGAGGCGCCGTGGTGCCGGCGATGAAGCCGGCAACCGGCTTGGTCATGTTCGCCGTGATCCACTCGGCTGCGTCCTCTTCGGCCGTTCCGCCGATCTCGCCGATCATGAGAACTCCGTCGGTCGCGGGATCATCATTGAACAGCTTCAGACAGTCGACGAAGTTGGTCCCGTTCACGGGATCGCCGCCGATCCCAATAGCCGTGGTCTGCCCGAGACCGTTCAGCGTCAGCTGGTATACGGCCTCATAGGTGAGCGTTCCCGATCGGCTGACGACGCCGATTCGGCCGGGAGTGTGTATGTAGCCGGGCATGATGCCGATCTTGCACTCCTGCGGCGTGATGACCCCGGGGCAGTTCGGTCCAACGAGGCGGACGTCCTTGCCCTCGAGGTAGCGCTTGACCTTCACCATGTCGGCCACAGGAACACCTTCGGTCACGCACACGATCAGCGGGACACCGGCGTCGGCCGCCTCCATGATGGCGTCGGCAGCGAACGGCGGCGGCACATACACGACCGACGCGTTCGCCTCGGTCGCTGCGACGGCCTCGGCCACGCTCCGGAAGATCGGCAACTCGACTCGATAGGTAGCGCCTCGACCAGGCACCCCGGATTGATCGACATCGCCCTCGAAGACCTCGGTCTGTCCTGCGCGACTTGGATGCACCGCGCCAACCATGTTGGTTCCGTAGGCAATCGCCTTGTCGGTGTGGAATCTGCCGGTCTTGCCCATGCCTTGGACAAGGACTCTCGTGTCGTTCCCGATCAGCACACTCATCTCGTCAACTCCAGGATCTTCTGAGCTCCGTCTTTCATGTCCGTGGCACTCACGAGGTCGAGGCCCGACTCGTCAAGCATCTGCTTCCCGAGTTCCACGTTGGTGCCTTCGAGTCGGACGACCAGGGGCACGGTGAGGCCGACTTCTTCGACAGCAGCAATGATTCCCTCGGCGATGATGTCGCAGCGCATGATTCCGCCGAAGATGTTCACGAAGATCCCCTTGACGTTGGGATCCTGCGTGATGATCTTGAATGCTGCCGCGATCTGCTCCTTCTCTGCGCCTCCGCCGACGTCGAGGAAGTTGGCGGGTTCGCCGCCGACGGTCTTGATGATGTCCATCGTGGCCATGGCGAGGCCAGCGCCGTTCACCATGCAACCGATGTCGCCATCGAGCTTGATGAACGACAGATCGAACTCCTTGGCCGCGAGTTCTGCTGCGTCTTCCTCGCTCACGTCCCGGAGTTCTGCAACGTCGGGGTGGCGGAACAAGGCGTTCGCTTCGAATGCCATCTTCCCGTCGAGCGCCATCACCGCGCCGTCGGTGGTCACGACCAACGGGTTGATCTCAACGAGGTCCGTATCCAGTTCCACGGCTGCCTTCGTCAGCGCACCGAGGAACCGCACGCCGTTCTTGAACGCGTCTCCTTCAAAGCCGAGTGCGTATGCAATCCGCCGCGCTTGGAACGGGAGCAGGCCGAACGCCGGGTCGATCTCCTCCTTGAGGATCCTGTCTGGCGTCTCCTCGGCCACGACCTCGATCTCGGTCCCGCCTTCGGTTGAGGCCATGACAATGTTGCGAGACGTGGCCCGGTCGAGGAGCACCGACAGGTACAACTCGGTCGCGATATCGATGCCCTGCTCGATGTACAGCCGGTTGACCTGCTTGCCTTCTGGTCCGGTCTGGATCGTGACGAGCGTCGAACCGAGCATCTGGCTCGCGAGTTCGCGAACACGGTCTTCAGCAGCGTCGATACCGCCGTCGATCCCTGCAGTCACGACGTTGACCCCGCCGAGGTTGGGGTGCTCCTTGAATCGGCCCTTGCCGCGGCCACCAGCGTGTATCTGAGACTTGACGACCACAACGGGGTTGCCGCTCTCTTCGATCAGCGGGCGCACTACAGCGACCGCCTCGTCCACCGTGGTGGCGACGCGGCCGAGAGGGACCGCGATGCCGCGGTCGGCCATCAGGGCTTTCGCCTGGTACTCATGGATCTTCAAGAGGATCGTCCTCCGTTCGTCGGTACTCGTTCAGTGATCTGATAGGTTCTCGGTAACCCAGGCCTCGATCTCGTCAAGTGAGGTCCCCGGACTGAATACTGCAGCGATGCCCGCATCGCGGAGTGCTGGAAGGTCCTCGTCAGGGATGATTCCACCGCCGAAGACCACGATGTCGTCTGCGTCGCGCTCTCGGAGCGCCTCGACGACGCGCGGGAACAGCGTCATGTGGGCGCCAGAAAGGGTCGAGAGGCCAACGCCATCTACGTCTTCATCCACTGCTGCCTGAGCAATCTGGGCCGGGGTCTGATGGAGGCCGGTATAGATGACCTCGCAGCCGGCATCACGCAAGGCTCGTGCGACGACCTTGGCTCCGCGGTCGTGACCGTCGAGGCCCGGCTTGGCAATCAGGATCCGTGGCGGCATCGCGGGAAAGGGTAGCGGCCATCGAGTCGGGAGGGTTCGAGACGACCGACGCTCTACCGGTCTGCGCCGGTCTCCTGCGACGGGACCAGGTAGTTGATCACGTCGAGCGCCGAATAGGTGTTGCGGCCTTCGGGGAGGAATCGGGCGACGTTGGCCACGTCGTCTCCCGAGGTGATGAGTTCCCCCTCGACGTCGCCGTTCCGCTGCGTCTGGGGGAAGCCAATGTTGGCGATCAGGGCATTGCACAAGCATTTCCGACCAACAGTGTCCTCTTCGGCCCCGCCCTTGCGGACGTAGTCGTCGACCGGCTCAGACGGACATCGCCACCCCACCGTGCCGTCGTCGCGGCGGTACGCCGTTCGGAGATACCCCAGGTCGCAGATGCGTGACCGCTTCTCGTAGACGATCGGGTTAGACATGGTGTCCTCGAGTTCCACGACCTTGAATGGGAAGCCGGTCGGCGATGCGACCGGGTCGGTGTAGATCTTGGCCCGACCGGCCTTGCTGAGTTCGATCACTTCCTGCTTTGTGTCGGCCTTGAAGCCAGACTCTTCGCAGTAGGCAAACGCTGTGCCGACCTGCACGCCGGCAGCACCGAGTTCGAGCGCTGATGTGATCTGCTCGGGCTCTGCATACCCGCCGGCAAGCCAGAACGGGAGACCGAGTTCGCGAAACACGTCGAGATCCGGAACATCGCGGCGCCCGTAGATGGGCTCTCCGATCTCATTGAGCTCCATCTTGCCGCGCGGTGGGGCATTGTGACCCCCGGCGGTGGGTCCTTCGACAACGAAGCCGTTGACCTTGCCGCTCGCCTTCCGAACGAGTGCCGTGCCGAGCACATGAGACGAGACAATGGCGAGGAATGCCGGTCGCGGGGCTGGCGGCAGGCTTCCGTCGCCGAAGGCCGCTGGGTCGAATTCCATGGTGAAGGCTTCGCCGCGTTCTGCCCCCTTCACATCGAGTCGGTACTCGACGGGTAGCCCCTCGTGCAGGCGGTCGAGGATCCCGGGAATCGCCATCGGGATTCCTGCACCCATCAAAACGTAGTCGACGTCGGCGAGCATGGCGCCGTAGATCGAAGCGAGATGGGGCGTCTGGATCTTCTCGAGATAGTTGATTCCGACGACACCGTCGTGGCCCTCCTTCGCGAGATAGACCTCGACGAAGTTGCCGACCACCATGAGATCGAGCGCCTTCTCTGACGGGTCGACGCGGGGCATCGGTTTCGCTTTGTATCGGTCGCCCGGCGCCTTGCCTCCCTCGATGAAGTAGGTATCGAGGATCCGGTCGACGACGCCTTCCATCGGGAAGGCAGCCATGGCTCGACGCATGTGACCGCCCGGGTCTCCGTCCTGCAGACGACGCAGATAGAGAGCGTCGAGGCCGGTTCCGGAGACAACGCCCATTTGGCCGGCCTGCGACACGGTACGCGCCAGGCGCCAGTCGGAGACGCCGACTCCCATTCCGCCTTGGATGAGAATCGGCAGATCAGTGGTCACGAATCTGATAGTAGGCGCCTCGTTGAGGAATGACCCACAACAATGCCAAGAGATTCCGAGGGTAATCCGGCCAGCGAGAACACCAACGTCCTGTCAGTTGTGCGATGCAGACGGAACGCTATTGCACCTTCTCGAGTGGGGCCCATGCCAGCAGGAGTCGCTTCTCCCCCATGCCTTCGAAGGCGACCGTGGCTTCAGCGGCATCGCCTCTTCCAACGATCTCCACCACCACTCCTTGTCCCCAATGGGCGTGTCGCAC
>Ga0316197_10002397_pt1 | contig 13387 bp, 11 predicted proteins | sample OudBiesiAoxic_MG_FD_204939 | JGI IMG/M metagenome (GOLD analysis project Ga0316197, IMG submission 204939) | Coastal sediment microbial communities from Oude Bieten Haven, Netherlands - site A oxic | ecosystem: Environmental > Aquatic > Marine > Coastal > Sediment | place: Netherlands...
GTGATCTGGTTTTGATTTATCCTGGGCGGCGATCGGCTCTTTGAGTGACAACCCCACCGATCTGAAGAATTTCACCCAGGTTTCACAAGTGCTGACAATTCGACAATTCGGTACGTGGCACCCATGCGTGGCACCCATGCAATGCAACGATGCGAATCCTGGCACCCATGCCCATGCTAGGACGCACCCTTCAGGTCCCAGTATCGGCCGTGCACCTCGGCCACTCGCGGCACCGCCGGGCAGTCGCCGGCGGTCGACGGCAGGGGCTCGGCGAGGTTCTCACCCTGCATCTCGTCGAGTACCCGCGCCACCGATCCGCACAGCCCGTCGAGGTCGTAACCCCCTTCGAGCACCGCTGCGAGGCGCCCGCCGGCGTGCTCCGCGGCGATCCGCAACAGCACCCGTGCCAGGCAGGCAAATCCCTCCTCGCTGACCCGCATGCCGGCGAGAGGGTCGCGGAGGTGGGCGTCGAATCCCGCGGAGACCAGCACGAACTGTGGTTCGAACTGGTGGCAAACAGGGTCGATCAAACGAACAAAGGCATCCAGGAACTCGCCGTCGCCGCAGCCGGCAGGAAGCGGCACGTTGAGAGTGAAGCCCGTCCCCTCACCGACTCCGACCTCGTCGACGCGACCGGTGCCGGGGTAGAGAGGGTACTGGTGGGTGGAGACGTAGAGGACTTTCCGGTCGTCCGCAAAGCTGTGCTGGGTCCCGTTTCCGTGGTGCACATCCCAATCCACGATCAGCACGCGTTCCAGGCCGTGGTGCTCACAGAGGCAGCGGGCAGCAATGGCGACGTTGTTGAAGAGGCAGAAACCCATCGCCCGGTCAGCCTCGGCGTGGTGTCCCGGAGGCCGCACCAGGGCGAAGCCGTTGTCCGCCCCGTCGGCCATGATCGTGTCGACCAGCGCCAGGAGACCTCCGCTGGCCAGGAGCGCCGTTTCGTAGGAGTGCGACGACACGGGTGTGTCGGCGTCAAAGGCCTTCGGCCCGCCGCCTGCGGTGCTCGCCACCAGATTCAGGTGCTCCTCAGCGTGCACCAGCGCAATCTCCTCGGGGGTCGCCGGCCGCGGTTCGAGGCGGATGAGACCGGCACCACCGAGGCTGTCGACAAGGTCGCGGAGAGCGGCGACCCGCTCCGCGCGCTCTGGATGCCCGTACCCGGTGTCGTGGTCCTCGTAGCGCTCATCGATCACAATCGCAGTTCGCAGCACGGGAATCCTCTCAACGGACCGCTGCCGAGGCCAGTTCGGCCGGGGTTATCGTCAGTCGGGGTGACGGGTACATCATTGCACAATCAACGGTGATCGGTGGCACCGATGCGAGCTTTGCTCGGCGCACGCTACCCTCACAATGCAACAATGAGGTACGTGGCACCCATGCTCACAATGCAACAATGAGGTACGTGGCACCCATGCTCACAATGCAACAATGAGGTACGTGGCACCCATGCGAAATCCGTCACCCATGATGAATCCCCATGCGGCGGAATGAGGCCCAGGCCGGGGGCGGCCCCAGGCGGGTGTTGTCACTCTTTGACACCACCAACCTGATTGTCGGCATCATCGTCGGGGCGGGCATCTTTGTTGCGGCGCCCGTGGTGGCCAGGGGGGTCGGGTCAAGCGTGGGCGTGCTCGCACTTTGGCTCGTCGGCGGGCTGCTCTCCTTTTGCGGCGCCGTCGGTTATGCAGAACTGGCCACAACCTACCCCGAGCAAGGCGGGGACTACGTCTACTTGACGAAGGCATACGGCCGCTTGCCGGGCTTTCTTTTCGGGTGGCTCCAAACCCTGGTCGTCCGCCCGGGTGATATCGCGGTGATGGCATTCGTGTTTTCTACCTACGCCGACGGCCTCGTTGGTCGCTGGGGGATTGGCAAGCCAGTCCTCGCGGCGGCGGCGGTCGCTGTGCTCACCGCCGTCAACGTCGCCGGCGTACGCAGCGGAGTCCGCACGCAGAATATCCTCACGATCGCGAAGGTGATCGGCGTGTCGCTCGTCATCGTGGTCGCCTTCCTCGGTCCCGGCACGGACCCTGCCCCGGTCGAGGAGCTCTCGCCGGAGCAGCCTGTACCGCTCGCAATCGCTCTGATCCTGGTCCTCTTCTCATTCGGCGGCTGGAACGAAACGGCCTTCGTCGCCGCGGAAGTCAGGGAGCCGCGGCGAAACATCGTGCGCGCTATGCTCCTCGGCATGACGGTCGTAACGGTGATCTACCTGGCCGTCAATGCTTCGTTCCTACATGTGCTCGGATTCGACGGACTGGCCTCTTCCGAGGCCGTGGCTGCGGAGACGGTGGCCTCGGTGTTTCCAGAGACCGCCGGCTCCCTCGTCAGCGCGCTCATCTGTCTGTGCGCGCTCGGGGCCGTGAACGGGCTCGTCTTTGCCGGTGCGCGGATCGCCTACGCAGTTGGCCGGGATCACAAGCTTTTCGGGGCCCTCGGCAAGTGGTCGCAGCGCACCGGCACACCGGCACGGGCTCTGATCGTCCAGGGATGCCTGTCGGTGATCCTGATCCTGGTCCTCGGCTCCTTCATCGACACCGTGATGTACACCGCGGCCGCGGTCTACCTCTTCTACCTCGCGACCAGCGTGGCGGTCATCGTGCTCCGATTCAAGGACCGGTCGACCCCGCGAGCCTACAAGGCCACGGGCTACCCGGTGACCACAGTCATCTTCTGCCTCGTATGCCTGTTGCTGATCGTCGGGGCCGTCCAATACCGGCCGTGGATCGCGGCGGCCGCGGGTCTGTTGATCCTGCTCGGGGTTCCGGGGTTCTGGCTGAGTGAGCGCGGGCGGCGTTTTCCATCACGAAACGGTGCGTGAAACCCACGATCCCGGGCTCGCAGCTGGCTCGAGAATCCGACCGCTGTTCAGTGACGAACCCTGTAGATGTAGATCGTGTCCCTGGGCAGGAAGGTTTCGGTCTTTTCAAGCTCGTAACCAGACTCCTCGATCGTCTCGAGGATCTGACGTCCGGTCATGAACTGAGGCGGGTGCGAACGATCCGTGGAGTGGTTCTTCTCGATGATCACCACCGGGGCGCCCGGTTTCACGTAGCCCTCGATATTCTGCAGGAACTCGATCGGACGATCGAGGTGGTGCAGCACATACACCATGATCACCATGTCGAGGTCTCTTTCCGGGAAGAGAGGATCCTCGACCTCGCCCAATACGGTGACGATGTTGTTCACGTCTTCGCGCCGAGCCCGATCGCGGATGGTCTCGAGATCACCTTCCGAGATCTCGTTGGCGTAGACGACGCCGCGATCTCCAACCCTTCTCGCGAGGTGAAAGGTCAGGTACCCCTCGCCGGCACCGGCCTCCCCAATCCTCATCCCCGCCCCGATGCCAACCGCATCCATGATCTGCTCCGGCGGTTGCCAGGTCTCGCGATCCGCATCACGGTCGGAAGCCAGAGAAACAGCGGCAGTCAAGCATGTCGCGACAACACATGGCGCGACTGAAAACCGCATGGACCTTCTTGCCATTGATCGACCCCCTCCTGTGATCCCGGTTCAGCGCAACCCGGGCGTCATGGTGAGGGGTACGAAAGAAGGCGATAGGTGTTTGTCCCGGGCCTCAGATTTCACAACTCGGGAACATTTGACCCGTGCTCCGGGATACAGATAACCGCCGCCAATGGAGGGGCGCCGACATCACAATGACGCTAGGTGATACCTAGCGTCGATGATGATGGGCGGCGGCAGGCCTTGCCGTTCCGTCGACCACGCTCCACATTTGAGTCAGATACCGCATTCAGGAGGTGAGCCATGGCGACGTCGCGACGGGAGTTCGTGTGGCGATCGTTGGCGGTGGCAAGCACTGTCTTGGTGCCGCCGGGTGGCGATCGGAGGGGTCTCGGCGAGGCAGTTCCGCTTGCCAAAGAAAAACATCACGAGTTTGAACCGGGCTACTTGAAGCTCGGAAAGGGCGAGCTGGTCACGCGTGAAGAAGCGTTGTGGGAGATCCTCGGCAGCTGCGAAATCTGTGCGCGCGGCTGCGGCGCAAACCGGCTCGCTGGCGAAACCGGAGTCTGCTCGACGACAGCCCGGATCAAGGTTTACTCGGCCGGCCCCCACTACGGCGAGGAGCATGAGCTGGTGGGCCGCGGAGGCTCCGGGACGATCTTCTTTTCGAACTGCAACCTGCTGTGCTGCTTTTGTCAGAACTGGGAGATCAACCACCGCGGCGACGGCGAGCGCACGACGTCTCACAAGCTGGCCAACACGATGCTGGCTCTGCAGCGCCGCGGCTGCCACAACATCAACCTCGTGACTCCGAGTCACGTGGTGCCGCACATCGTGAAGGCGACGCGCATCGCTGCAGCGAAGGGTTTGCGGCTGCCGTTGGTCTACAACACCGGCGGTTATGACAATCTCGAGGTGATCAAGATGCTCGACGGCGTCGTCGACATCTACCTGCCGGACTTCAAGTACCAGGACGGAGAGCTGGCGGCTCGGTACTCATCGGACGCGTCCGACTACCCCGAGGTGGCGGCGACAGTGATACGCGAGATGCACCGACAGGTGGGGGAGCTGAAGACCGATTCGCGCGGTATTGCCACGCGCGGACTCATTGTCCGACACCTCGTGATGCCCAACAACATCGGCGGTACCGACCGGCTCGTCAAATGGATCGCGACGGAGCTGGGGCCGGACACCTACCTCAACCTCATGGCTCAGTACCGACCCGAGCACAAGGCCTTCGACCATCCCGCGATCGCCCGTCGTCTGACCAAAGACGAGTGGACGCAGTCCATTGCCTGGGCGGAGGCGGCCGGCCTCGAGAATCTCCACACCTGACGGCCGGACCAGTGACTCGATGATTGCCGGGCTTTGGGTAGTTGCCGGGCGAACTTCCTGAGTTCCTAAAGCCTGGCTCCGAACATACGATCAACAGTCATTTTTGCGATCGCACCTAAAAACGTTCTTTTCGTCGCGATAGAAATCGCACTGCCGGTTGAGGGCTTCCTTGAGACGGAGACGCGCCCGATGAATGCGGATCTTGGCAGTGGCGAGCGAGCACCCAGCGATCTCAGCAGTTTGTGCGGCGGTCTGCCCCTCGAGATCGTGGAGCACCAGCGCCGTGCGGTAGTCTTCCGGCAAGCTGTCGATGACTTCCCGCACGCAGCTGTTCATCTCGTCGATGACCAGCCGCTGATCGATTTCGGCATCGCTGACGAGGACCCGCGCCGACTCATCGATCTCCACCATCTGCGCCCGGCTGTGCGGCCGACGGAAGTGATCGGTTGCCACCCGGGTCGCGATGGTGAAAGCCCAGGTTTTGACGCTCGACCGACCCTCGAACTTGGGCAACGCGCGGGCGATTTTGACAAGAGTCTCCTGGACAAGATCGTCGGCAGTGGCGCGATTGCCAACCAGGCGCTCCAGATACCGGCGCAGCGGATCCGAAAGCTCCTGGGCGACATCCTCGAATACAAAGCGCACGGTTTCGGTATCCATGGTGCCTCCGAGGTCGCAGCTTTCCGAGATGTGCTTTGAGAGCATATCACCGGAACACGTCCGACGACGCTGAACCCCGGTCTGGAATTCCAATGACATCAGCTCACTCCGTCACACCCAACCGTCGGATCGGATCCAGAGCAGCCGCAGTCCGAGCTCACAGGGTCGGTAGTACCATCCGGGGAGGTTTCGATCCTCGCCAGCGCGGTCTCGAGGACAGCACGCGCCGGGACCTGTCGAACCTTGTCGGCGATCTCGAGAGCGGCTTCTATCTCCCGATCGCTAAGCCCGGCCCGCCTCGCCCCCGGAATGTGGAACTCGATGCACGGCACACAGTTGCTGGCGAGCGCCGCACCCAACGACACCAGACTTCGTTCACGTCTATTCAGCTGTTTCATCCATACCTCCCTGGGGCCTTTGGGATCTTCGACCCCTACCCCGGAGACAGCAGTACCGCTCCCAGGGATACACCCATCGTCATCACCGTCGCACCGAGATCCGGAAGATCGTGAAAAACCGGCGCCGCCCAAACCGATGCGGCGTGCGGGCGGCGCCGTTTGTGAGTGACGAATCAGCGATCATCGGTTGACCACGAGCAGCAATGCCATCTATCTGCGCTGCGATACGAGGTGCCGCGGCACCAATTTCGCCAGTTGCTGCGCGAGCCACGCCTGAACAACGACAACATCAATGCACCACCGGCCAGGATCAGCACGATCGGCAGCAGGTCGACATCGATGCTGTTGAGCTCCCAGACCCCACCGAGGAAAAAGAGGACTCCGGCCGCCACCCAGAATATTTCGAGCCTCAGACCGAAGGACCGCCGAGCCGCCTGCCCGAGAAGGACGATGGCGGAGACCCCCATGAGTCCTACGCCCCAGGAGAGATCCATCAAGAGCGACATACCCACCCAGATGAAGAACAAACCCCATCCCGCGGCATCCAACCGCTTTGCGATTCGTTTTTTTGTTCTCTTTTGCGATGTGTTGGTCTCCGTAGAATTGTCTGACATGAGCTTGCTCCTTTGATTGAGTGCTTCCTTGATCGATTCCGGCCCCATCACACGGTTACCGGCACGTTCACGCCTGCCTCGCTGCCACGTTTTCTCCCTCGGGGTAGATATATGGGGTGATGCTCTCCAGCTCGAGCCTGACGGTGCACGGCAGGGAGAACTTCGGCTGAATGCTCATGATCCCCTCGGAACGCAGCGCGGATATGACATGACATGCGGAGGACTCGAGGGTGCTTCGCGCGGTCGCGACTGCGGCCTCACAGCCCATCACCACGACGGCGTCGAAATCCCTGGCCCGCTCCAGCAATGCCCGTCTCCGCCGCGCAGTCCACATACAGAGCACGAACTGGTGGAGGAGATGGCTCCTGAAAACCACCGTTGTGATCCCGCGTTGCGTGAACGCCTCTTTCATCTCCGCGATCTGTCGTTCGTATGAGGCGGTCTTGAGAGCTCTGCGAGGGAACTCGATATAGGCTTCGTCGCTTTTCACCGCCGTGCTGGCAGCGGGGCAGAACCGGCACGGCACGATCAAAACAGATTTGAATTCCGCAACTTCGGGGAGCACGTCTTTGGCTTCGAGAATAAATGGCATGTGAGCCGTCCTTTCCGGTTCCTCGTCAATACCTTTGGGCCTCCGGAGCCTGCCGAACTCGCGGCTCCTACCCATGAGACGGAAATTTCGCTCCGAGGGATACACCCCGAGATTCTGTCGCACCGTCAGGCTGCAGAAACCCTGCGATCCGTCGGACCGGAAACGTCTCCGGCACCCCACCGAGCGTCGCAGGAATTGAACGTCGATTCTTCGGGTCACGACAAATCCACCGAGCGGGAGGAATCCGTGCTACGGAAAGAATCAAATCGTCATCTGGTAAGAGGTGCCACTGATCGCTGCTTCACAATGGGTTATTGCGAAGTGCGGCACCCATGAAGTGTGATGCCCATGCCGCTAAAATGCGTCAATGCGACAGGTGGCACCCATGTGGCACCCATTAAAGGCTTGTCATCGCAGCGTAGACCCCCGTGCAGACCTGGGCCATTCGCTCGTAGTCGAGGGTGTCGGGGGTGTCGGTAACCTCGTGATAGTTCGGGTTGCGGTAGAAGGCGGTGTCGGTGATCATCACCGCGTCCCAGCCATGCTTCCAGAAGTTGAAGTGGTCGGAAAAATCGACCCCGGGCACCAGCGCCGGAGCGTTGATGGACCTGACGGGAAGCTCCGTCGCGCCAGCCATCCGCGCTTTGACGCGGCGGGTGAACCACCACGACGAGCCGTTGCCCACCACTGAGATGAAGTTGCCGCGGGATGGGTAGAGAAGCCCCATCCCGGGTGCAGGGTACGTCTGCGAGCCCGGCTCGTCTGAAAAATAGCCGAGCATCTCGAGGCAGATCATCCCACTGACGTCGGCATTGCGGTCGGCCAACAAATCCGCATAAACCGCCGAACCCATGTCCGGAGTGCGAAAGTTAGGCGGTTCTTCGAGCGGCCAGAGTGCGAGCTCCACGCGGTGGTTCATCTCGGGGCGGTACCGCCCGAGAAGCCGCGCCAGCTCGAGCAGACCCGCCACCGCACTTGCATTGTCGTCGGCGCCAGGCTGCTCGCCGCAGACGTCGTAGTGGGCGCCGATCACCAGGAGCGGGGCGCCGACGGGACCGTAACGGGCGATGAAATTCTTATAGGTCCACCCGGCGACACCGAACGGCTGCTCCTCCACCGGCAAGCCGCTCTCCTCGAGGGCCGACCTCACCCACGTAGCGGCGCGGTCGAGATCATCGGGCCGCTCGAAACAACGAAAGCCGGGGAGCCCTGTGAGAGACTCGACATCGGACCGCAGACTGGACGGGTCCGCCGAGATCCCGGACGTAAACGGCCGGGCCTTGACCGGGTTGGTAAGCGCCGTCGCGGCCACGACGAGAAGCACGCCGACCGCAACGAAAACCCACAACGTCAAACGGGGTACCTTTCGCATCGATTCACGCGGGAAGAAGAATAACAGGATGCCTTCCCAACCCACCCATATGAAGGATCCTCTGCGGTGCCACGTTCCGCATTGTTGCATTGTCATGGGTGCCACGTTCCTAACGAAACCTCGGTGCTCGATAGCCGTACTAAGAAATTAGTAGGAAAATCGAACGTCGCCTGAGGGGGAATCCGATGCTGGAACGTCACTGCTCGATATCGCACCAATTCGACCACTGGACTCGCTTGGCAACGACACACGAACGATCGATATTGGAGAGGCGAATAAGGGGCCGCCGCCGGCCGGGCCTCTTCGCCTTCGTCGGAGCAACCGTCCTCGCGATCGGCCTGTCAGCCGCGGCCGACAGCGATCTCGTAGATCCGTTCGAGGTTATCGCTGCCGTTGATCGCGCCTCCGAGATGAGGCTCTGGCCCGGCTTCGATGCCACCGCCTATCCGATCGCCATTTTTGATGGCGAACGCACCCTACTGTTGCGCCATCCGAAACCGCCGGAGGAGTTCGCGCCGCTCGAAGGGCACGACGGCGTGTGGTTTTCCGAGGGCAAGCACCCGGCCATGCGCTGGAACTCGAACGCCGATATCGGCGGCGTACGCACCGCGACGTTGCTGCTCACAATCGAGCCAGGACGGTCGGTCGAGTACGAGGCCCACATTCTGTTCCACGAGGTTTTTCATCTTTTCTCCAAACCTCTCCACCCCACATGGAGGCCCAACGAGATGTGGCGCTACAGCTATCCGATGGATGACCTCGACAACTACCGCCTCCTGCTGTTAGAGGAAGAGGCGCTGGCGCGCGCCGTTGAATCCGAATCTGACGAAATGGCGGCATCGTGGGCGGCGACGGCGCTGGCACTTCGCACCGATCGACAGGCACAATTGAGCGAGGAGCACCGCACCTTCGAAACCGCCCTCGAACTGCAGGAGGGGACCGCGGTATATATGGGGCGGTCGACGATCGGGATCGCGAAGAATATGGAAAGGCTTCGCGAAGACCGTGGTCCAGAAGGGATCCGGTGGCGCTGTTACGAGACCGGTGAAGCGGTCGCGGTGGTCCTCGACCGGTTGATGCCGTCGTGGAAAAAGGAACTCGACGCAAAGCCCGAGACTACATTTACCGAGCTGCTGAAGGCGGCCGTTGCCGCGGCGGATGTCCCGGCCTCGTCGTTCTCCTCCAAGGAACTGGCAGAGGCCGAGGTTCGAGCGGAGTCCGCGATCTCCGAACTCGCGGCAGAGAGGGCCAGGCTCTACGAGGACTTCAACAGTCGCGGGAAGGCAGTGATAGTCCGCCTGGCCGACAAAGGCGAGCGACTCGAATTCGATCGTTTTGATCCCATGGCAGTGAAAATCCTGGAGCGGGGCGAGGCCTTGCAGGCCCATCGGTTGACCGCGAGCCACCCACGGGGCGGCGTAAGTTTCACGAATCCTCAGTTCGTGCGCCGGTCCCTGGATGGCGTTCTCGCGCTGACACGCCCAGCCGGCGACCACCCATTCCTTCAGGGATATCGGCAGATCACCGTCGCTGGCTTTTCAGGCGAGCCGGTGGTGGAGCGAGACGGCGACGCCGTGAGGGTCGATGCCGAAGGGCTTTCCGTTGTCTTCGACCGAGCCGTGATGGAGTCGACCGACGACGCGCTGGTCATCACCGTCCTCCCAGCCGACGCCGGGATGTGAGACGAATTGATACTCGAGTGCTCGGGTGCGGTACTCGGGTGCCACGTTCACAATTACACAGTTGTTGACCTGAGAGTGCTTCCCCTAACCTCGGAACCTGGCGCCCCGAGATTCCAATCGGCACCTCGGTCATGACATCGCGAGTCTCGCCCGATCCTCAGATAAGCAGCTTTCGCACAACCTCATATCTGATGAGGCAGTGTTCTCCTCGCTCGTACGGCCTCGAGGTTCCGAGGCCCCAAAAAAGCCTCTTGACCCGCTACCACAATGCATCAATGGTGACCGTGGCACCCATGGATGGCACCCATACGGACGGACTACCCGGACGCGACCGATCGAGTCCACGAGGATGGATGCCGTGAGATGCGGTGTTCACGAACGAAAAAGACGCCCGGCAAGTGCCGGGCGTCATGTGGTCAGCCGATTTGGCAGGCGAGTCCTACCAGCCGGGAGGCAAACCGACATCGGGCTTGCTGAAGTCGCAGACGCCGGAGGGGAAGATCTGGTGGAGCATCCCCTGCTCCATCGGAGTCGGCGCCCAGACACCGTAGTCGCCGTCGGCAATCGCTTTCCCAACCGGTTTCAGCTCGCACTTGAAGATGCTGCCCTTGAAGGGTCCACCGGCCACTATGCGGGAGGTTCCGTAAACGGGGAACAGGGCCGTGCAATCGCCCTGGGGATTGTCGTTGAGGATCCCATCCCAGACATCGTCGCCGGAAGCGATCTCACTCCCAAACGTGTCGAAACAGCGGTCAACCGCGAGATCCGGCTTGTTGCCGGCGACACCCAGATCGGGATTCGTGAGGATGTTCATCATCCAATCATCGATCACCTCGAGCGCCTCAGGCGTCTGGTCGAACTGGGCTCCTCCCAGCGCATCGGTGAACCAGACCACCTGGTTGTCGGAGTTCCCCCGGTAGTCACGGATCCGCTGCCGGGAGGCGAAGCTCTGGTGGGAGTTGTGCATGTTGAGCTCGGCCTCGAGGTAGTGGCGCCAGTCGATAACCGGGATGTCAATGTCGCCCCGGAAGACCAGCCCGTCTTCGTAAGCAGCATTCATGGCTTCCAGGTCGCCCTCGCGCCGGGGCGCAGGGGCGGACGGATTCACACTGAAGACCTGGTTACGGTAGCTCCAGGGGTCCCAGTTGCTCAGGTCGATCACCCCGGGCGGGTAAAATGGCGAGCCCTCCTGCACCATGTCGGGCTCCTGCTTCCAACCGCCGATGACGGCATTCAACTGCAGGAACTCTGCGGGAGTGATCTCTCCGTTCGCCACCGCGCCCAACCCGTACTGCACGCCGATGTTGTCCCAGTAACTTTGGGCATAGCCGTCGGCGCCGACGCCGAAGTAGTTCACCAGGTCGTCGAAATGGGACCAGTGGATCGCAGCCACCGCCGACTGCGGCTCGTAGAGCTCCATGCCGGGGGCGGCGCCGTACATCGGGTTGAGAGCCAGCGGCGCGAGACCACGCCACCCGATGACGCACTCGCTGGCGCCGACGGTTCCGGTATAGGGGTTGGACACAGTGTCGCTCGCGTTGAGCCCTTCGACCAGCGTGCGGTTCGACCACGTCTGCCAACGCGGGTTGGCTCCATCCACAATATCCATGTAGAACTCGAGCAGCTCGCAGTCGCCGATGTGCACCGCCTGGGTGACCATGTCGGGGTATGAGTACTGCGGGATCGCCGCATCGAGCAGTCCTCTGTGATTCTGGCCGTAGATATACTGCTGGATCCCCCCGCCGGATCCGCCCACCGAGACCGTGTAGACAGGTAGGTCGTAACGCTCGACAAAGCGCTCCTTGACCATGAGGGCGGTCTCGCCGCCGAGCACCAGGTTGTAGTGGGTGCCGGTCTTGTTGCCGGTGGAGTAAACGACCGCGTAGCCCAGCGACAGACCATCGTTGTAGAGCATCCTGCTACCGCTCGGACTGCCCTGATAGTGGCCGATCGCCACGCCGCCCTGGAAGTGATAGATCAGCCTGCCGTTCCAGGCCGAGGTGTCGAGGTCATCCGGGCTCTCGTCGAAGGGCGCGAGCATGGCGATGCTGTAGAGGAACCGGTTGATGGTCCCCCGCTCCCAGCGAACGACGTAGTCGACGGTCAGACCGTCCATGGTCGTGGTTTGCGTCATGTCCGCCGGCGTTGGATCACCCGGAATGTACGGCTTGAATGCCCCGTCGGTGGCCTTGTAGACATAGGTCACGAGAGTGTCGGCGCTGCAGTTCATGCTGTAGCCGATGATCTCGTCCGTTGGGTTGCCGCCGGGATCGGTCGCATAGACCGGGAAGCCCCCGGTCAGGTTGTCCACCAGCGGCTGACCGAGCCCGTTGTTCTGGACGCTGCACATGAAGGGGTGCTGGTGAGGACCCGAGAACACCGGCCCGGTGATGGGATAGTTGGTCAGGGTCAGGACCGCCGGCTCGGGCAGGCCCTTCCCGTTGCCGTGTTGTTTGACGACCACCGTGTTGTCGCCGAGGGCCAACCCGTCGATGACTCCGCTGAGGACCTGAGTCCCGTCGATCCGGGAAAAACGATCGGCCTGGTTCACACCGTTGACCAGGACCTCGACCTGGTGAAACGGGGTGACCTTTGGGACGACGATGTGGAGCCGGGCGTCTCCACCGGTCACCTGGTCCGCAGCACTCGACACGACCTCAGCGACGAGGGGTGGTTTCTCTTTGGCGAGAGCCTGGTTCGCCGGCAACAGAGCGACAACCAGCATCATGATCACGGACACGGCTATCGACCACCTGCCCGTTTTCGACACGACGTGTAGGGTTCCTCTTAGATTCATCTCTACCTTCCTCCTTTAGGGTGTATAGCCCGTATATCTGGCCGGCTTCCTGGTACGGCCGGCGGTGCATAACGCATAGCGTCGCGGAGCGTGCGTGCACGACCACCAGGCCACGACATCAGCCGAGAGTCCGTCACGACGACCTGCCTAATATTCAACGACATTCGTGCCTGCCACTGTGGGCCAAGCACGATCAAATGGCAAGCTCTCGATGTGGTCGGTGATGTGACCGGCGACACGCTTGCGGCCATGTTGACGGGACGGGGATGGGTGCCACGGATCACTTCATGACTTTGCGTGGCCTAATGTGACATTGTGATGTCAGGTAGGCCCGGGCGGTTTCCCGCCCAGGCCCCCCACAGATCCGGACGTGCGGGACTACCGCATCCGGCTCCTCGGGACCGCGGATTCGCTGCGCACAACATGCGCCCTCGGTCTGCTATCTGAACGGGTTGCGTTGAGGTGCCGT
>Ga0316197_10002399_pt1 | contig 13382 bp, 13 predicted proteins | sample OudBiesiAoxic_MG_FD_204939 | JGI IMG/M metagenome (GOLD analysis project Ga0316197, IMG submission 204939) | Coastal sediment microbial communities from Oude Bieten Haven, Netherlands - site A oxic | ecosystem: Environmental > Aquatic > Marine > Coastal > Sediment | place: Netherlands...
TCTCAATGAGATGTGCTTTACGTCTGCTATGCATATAGGGATATATATTTTGATTTCAATAGGACTTTTTTTGTTTTTTCCCATTCGGGAAAGCTGGATGGGTTATTTATTTTTTAAACAATTTTTCTGATAAATTCGACATGTCTGGGCGCGAGTTCATTTACTTTTTTCTTGTATTTATTTTGGGATTTCGCCCTTTATGGGCGAGTCACTTTTCTTTGCTTATCCAAAGAAAAGTCACCAAAAGAAAGGAGATCCGACATGCCCGCCCTGCGGGTGCCCTGCGATGCTCGTATGAACCGGCGAGATGTGAAACTCGCTGCGCTCAGACAGTCACATCCCGAAACCTCCTGCTCATCCTGTGCTTCTCGGCGAGCCTGAACGGGAGAGGTTAAAATCAAGATCAAAGACGAATGACTAAACACGAGCACAAACACTTCCGTCATTTCGGCATGCGTCTAGCCGGAATCCATTCTTTAAAGATTCTGGATACCGGCCTGCGCCGGTATGACGGATGCGTAGTCAGGATTAATACATTTTAATATCAGGTGCCACCAATCCCGTTTTTGACCTGGGTTTTGATCTACTAACAGCCCCTTTTGTGTTGTCGAGCACTGGAAGCTTAGAGCGGAATTGAGCGAGGACTGTCTGAGCGCAGCGAGTTCCGCAGCACCGCTCTATGCTGAAGCGCACAGAGCAGCCGTAGGCCAACACGGTAGGGTGGCCTTTCTTTTGGACCCTTTTCTTTGGCCACTCAAAGAAAAGTGTCTCGCCCATTAAGGGCGAAAACCATAACAATAAACTTAATCGAAGATTAAAAGAAAACTCAACCTACAAAGACAACTAAAAAAGAAGAGAAAAACTAATCAGGCAACACGAACAGCTGCATCATCCTTTCCACTGATGCCTTCTCGTTCTTCATATAATCTTTTAGCAACGGATGCACGAAAAGGACAATCCTTTGTGTTATTACATACATCACACTCAAGATCTTTCCATGCGTAAGCAAGTGCGAAGGTGAGTCGTGAGAAATATCTCTGATCGGCCATCGGTCCGATAGATCCCGCACTATTTATGGTAAGCATAAACTGCCGTTTCATGCGGGCAACAAGAAATATCACACCGGCTTTTTCCAGGCGTTCATACAATTGTGTAAGCACCATCTGGCCGGTTGAATCGAGCATGTTAATGCCTTCTGCATCAAGGATAATAAATTTAGCCTCAGGGTGGTCGGCGAAAACGCGCAGTACTTCGGTTTCAAAATACCCTGCATTGGCATAATAGAGAGACATATCGAAACGGATGAGAACAATATTTTTACAGCGATCAAGCTCCGGGTGGATCTTCAAATCACGAAAGGTGCCATCGTGAAAGCGGCTGGTAATGGCAAATCTTGGGCGCATCGTCCGGTATATAAACAGCCCCATGGACAGCACGACACCAATGACGATGCCCTGATCAAGATGTGGTGCCAGCACAAGCGTCAACACAAAAGTCACTACCGCTACAATGCCATCATGTTTTTCTGCCTTCCAGGCATGCTTGATTGGTTCGAATTTAACCAGTCCTAAGACTGCCATAATAATGACAACAGCCAGTGTGGCCTGCGGTAAATGATAGAGCAATGGCGTTAAAAAGAGCAGTGTGATACCGACAACTATACCGGTAACAATGGAAGAGAAACCGGTCCTCGCTCCTGCATTAATATTGACTGCCGAACGAGAAAATGAACCGGAAACAGGGTAACCGCTAAAGAAACCTGAGACTATATTCGACAACCCCTGCCCCACCAGCTCCTGGTTTGCATCGAGACGATTTCGTGTGCGAGCCGCCATCGCCTTGGCAATCGAGATCGCCTCCATAAACCCTACCAACGATATGACTACCGCAGATGTCGCCAATTGCATGACGATATCAAAATTAAACTCAGGAATTGAGAATTTCGGCAGGCCTTTTGGAATATCGCCAACTATCGCTCCACCGAAATCAGCATAACCGAGTACCTTCGAGATAAGGGTTGTAATAACGACTGCAATCAGGACGACAGGTAGTGTCGGTCGCCACTTTCTCAAACCTACAATAAAAACAAAGGACAGAATAGAAATGATCAAGGTAGGCCAATGGGTATCTGTCAGCGCGGCTTGAATCATGTGATAAACAGTTTCGTAATGGTGCGCAGATTTTTCAACAGTAACACCAAACAGCTTACCAAGCTGGGATGTGCCAATTATGATCGCACCAGCCGCGGTAAACCCGATAACAACAGGGTGCGAAAGGAAATCAACCAGAACACCCAGCCTGAATACACCAAGTGTCATCTGAAACACGCCCACCATCACGGCCAGCATGGTGGCATAGACAAGAAAGCCTTCACTGCCTAATGCAGCGATTGGTTCTAGTGATGCAGCCGTCATTAATGAAACAACAGCTACAGGGCCTGTCGCAAGCTGCCGTGATGAACCGAAAATTGCTGCCACCATAGGCGGCAGAAAAGAGGCATAAAGGCCATAGTAAGCTGGCAGGCCAGCCAGCTGTGCATATGCCATTGACTGGGGAACCAATACAAGGGCGACCGTGATACCGGCCAGGATGTCTACTTTCAGGGTTTCGAGATTGCGTAGCTCACCGATCTGATCAATTGTTGGGACCAGCAGGTGTTGGAGTTGGGAGAATAATTTTTTTAACGACACGTTCTTATTCTATAACTCATTATTATACTTGCTCCTTTCTTGCACGGGATTGGTATCTTTTATATCGTACTCAACGTGTGTGAATACTTCAACACAAATGCTGACGCCACTTAATGTTTATAGTTTATATTTAATTATTACTGAGCTTTTCGCCCTTCCTGGACGTGTATATTTTATCAAGGCCAGCCTGCGGCTGTTCAGATCAGCGCCATGCGGGTTTGTCATTGGCCAAAGAAAAGGTAACTAAGTAAAAGCCGCCCTACCGTGTTGGCCTTCGGCCTCTTTGTGCGCTTCAGCTTACAGCGGGCCCTGCGGAACACGCTGCGCTCAGACAGTCCTCGCGCTATTCCGCTCTAAGCCTGCAGTGCTCGACAAACCAAAAGGGGCTGTTAGTAGATCAAAACCCAGGTCAAAAACGGGATTGGTGGCGCCTGATGTTGAAATGTACTCATCCTGACTACGCATCCGTCATACCGGCGCAGGCCGTTATCCAGAATCTTTAAAGAATGGATTCCGGCTAGACGCATGCCGGAATGACGGAAGTGTTTGTAGCTCGTGTTTAGTCATTTGCCTTTGATCTTGACCTTAAACTTCCCGTTCAGGTTCGCCGAGAAGCGCAGGATGAGCCGGAGGTTTCGGGATGTGACTGTCTGAGCGCAGCGAGCTTCGCATTCAGCCGACTCATTCGAGCATCGCAGGGTACCCGCAGGGCGGGCATGTCGGGTATCTTTTCTTTTGGTGACTTTTCTTTGGATAAGCAAAGAAAAGTGACTCGCCCATAACGGGCGAAAAACACAGCTCAAATTGAGCAAATAATAAAAGAAGAAAACGAATCAACAGTGCGCGAGTACAATACAAAATCAAGCAAACAAATAAATCAAAAACAACCCAAGCAGAACCCGATAAACAACAAACACCATCATCCCCATTCGCTGAATCAGCGAAAGAAACAACTGAATACAAACATAGGCAAATAACGCCGAACACAGCACACCTATAATAAAGCTCCGCCAATGTATTGGCTCAGCTGATTCCGCCAGGTCTGCACCTAGCAGAATACCTGGCAATATAATCGCGGGTATCGACAGCAAAAAGGAAAATCGAGCGGCAGCGGTGCGAGTTAAGCCAAGCAGCAGCCCTGTTGTAATGGTAATGCCTGATCGAGAAGTACCGGGGATCAGTGCCAGTATCTGCGAGCCACCAATCATTAGCGCATCCTTCCAGCTCAAGGAATGCTCATCACGTTCCCGTTTGCCGACATGATCTGCCCAGCCAAGCAGCAGGCCAAAGATTATCGTGGTTGCCGCAATCACCAGCGGCGAGCGCAAATCACCGCCGACGGCCACTTTCATCAGCACTCCGCCAATACCCAGCGGGATGGTGCCGATTATTACTGCCCATGCCAGTTTCGAATATTCGGTATTCGGTCTGCCCAACAGCGTCAAAGCCCAGTCCCGTATCATCGGCACCAGGTCATGACGAAAATACAATAGTACCGCCACCAGGCTGCCGACATGGACAGCGACATCGAAAGCCAGCCCCTGGTCAGGCCAGCCCAACAGGCGAGGCAGCAATATTAAATGTGCAGAACTGGAGATCGGTAAAAATTCGGTAAATCCCTGAACGGCGGCAAGCCATATAGCCTGTATATCTGTCACTACAATTTCCCTCTTAAATCTCTGAATCCAAAACCCGACAGCGGGTGGTCATAATTTTTACCCAGAGCAATAACCTTAAACAACTCTCCCATCTCAGCAGGCGAGGTTAACAACTGTATTTCGTGGTTCAGACGGAGATGCTGTTTCATTAATGATTCATTCTCACTATCAGTTTCTCCATCATTCGTTGCCATCATTTCCGCTAAGCCTGAACCAAGCAGAAAATTTGCCTGGGTGGTATAGCCCAGCACATCCATATCAGCCGCAACAGCTGCCTCGGCAACGGCAGTGAAATCAACATGCGCGGTAATATCCTGGATGCCAACCAGTGTCAGTGGATCTGGGTGAGAATGGTGCCGGTAATGGCACATCAGTGTTCCGCCAGTGCGTTGCGGATGGTAATACTCATGTTGCGGGAAACCATAGTCAATAAGTAAAACGACTCCCTGCGTCAGACCCTCAGCAAGCATCGCTATCCAGCCATCAACTGCAGGATTTATTTCACTGCTGTAACCTGCAGGCAGGTCCAGCTGTATGACTTTTTCGGCCAATTTTTCCGGTGCCTGACAGTAATCCCACTGGAAACCTGCTTCCGCTGCCTTTACAAGGTACTGCCGGGGTATGCCCTGATCATCAACAGCAAACATTTCAACCGGCATGGCATCAAGCACTTCATTGGCCAGGATGACACCGTTAATTGCCTGTTCCGGCATGCGGTCCAGCCAGCTGAAACGCTCTACATGCTGCGGCACCCGTTGCTTTAATGTCGCAAGCTGCCGCTGCTGTAAATCAGGAGAAGTCTCCAGTATGAGATAACGCTCAGGCAGCGCCGCATCGTTCTCTAATGCCTTGATCAGGGTCGCAGCAAGTTTGCCGCTGCCAGCCCCAAACTCGAGGATATCGCAGCCTTCATCGATTGCTTCAAATATCTGCACTATCTGGCGTGCCAGGCATTTCCCAAAAACGTCGCCGAGCTCTGGTGCGGTGACAAAGTCGCCCTCTGCGCCGAACCTGCGCTGGCCAGCAACGTAATACCCCATTGCCGGTGCATACAGCGCAAGATCCATATATTCTGAAAACGGGATTGTTCCACCTTTTTCCGCGATCAGCTGCTGAATCATGCCTGCCAGTTTCTGGCTGTGTTCGGCAGAGAGCTTATCTGGAGCAGGTAATCCTGATATATTCTGTGAAGGAAAACTTATTGATGTCAGCAAAAGAAAACAATCCCGTCGCATTAATTACCGGTAGCGCTCACCGGATAGGTGCCTGTATTGCCCGACACCTGCACCAGCAGAATTACCGGGTCATCATCCATTATCATTCTTCAGCGGAAACAGCGCAAAGACTTGTTGATGAACTGAATCAGCTAAGGGCGGATTCTGCAGACCTGCTGAAGGCCAACCTTTCTGAGCCGGCAGAGATTGAAAAATTAAGTCAACAGGCGATAAAATGTTTCGGCCAGCTTGATGTGCTGGTCAATAACGCCTCGCGCTTTTTCCCTACTCCGATCGGCGACGTGACACTGACACAGTGGGAAAATCTCGTCAACACGAACCTGCGGGCACCGTTCTTCCTGGCACAGGCCCTGCATCAGGAACTGAAACAAAGCCATGGCTGCATCATCAACATCACCGACGTCTATGGCCACCGCCCGCTGAACGATCATCCGGTCTACTCAATGACCAAGGCTGGTCTGATCATGCTAACCAAATCCCTGTCAAAAGAAATGGGTCCAGAAGTCCGGGTCAATGCCGTTTCTCCCGGTGCTATAATCTGGCCAGACAGCGACTTATCAGATGAGCGCAAGACTGAGATCCTCGACAGCACCAGTCTGCAGCGTATCGGCGGACCCGATGATATAGCTGAGACAGTGGTATTCCTGGCTAATGCTGATTATGTCACTGGACAAGTTATTGCCGTTGACGGCGGCAGGCTGCTTTCCATCTGATGCAGCAGCCACCGATGATTAGCTGAAGAAGCGGGAACACCTGGCCGCGCACCAAGATACGGCTAATAATCCATAATCTGTTCTGCAGAGATTCTCTTGCTGAGATTGATCCACTCTGAGAAACAGGATGATATGACCGTGCCTGTTTATTACCTGGCCTGTTAAAGAATATAATCCAGAAGCAGATAGCCACCGAGAATGACTGCGGTCCACATCACCATGTAACCGGTTGGCCAGCTGCCACCAAGATAGTGTTCAGGAAGCTGCGAGCGCTGAAAGACGCCCTGCGTCCCCTGCAGTGTGATTCTGATGGCGCCTGACAGACTGTCACGCAGCTGACTGGCCGAACGGTACGCATAGCGGCCGATTGCAGGCAGTAATTTGCGGTACAGCCATTCCACATCAATATTGATGGAATGCAGTTCAGGAGGATACAGGCCCTGCTTGTTCAGCCAGACAAAGGCCAGTGCAGAGAAAAACAGCAGCTGCAGCTGTGCCAGAACGTGGGTCGTGTCATACGGCCAGTAATCGACCTCCCATGGTAACAGCGAATACAGGTACTGCGGCTGCGAACCGATAAAGATACACAGTATCGCCGCTATACTCATTGCAATAAGCATATTGCGCGGAGCTTCCTGAGTCCGGATGCCTGAGTCATGTGCGAAGAAAGCGAAATACGGGATCTTTATCCCTGCATGATGGAATACACCAGCGGAAGCGAACAAAAGCATCAGCCACAGGTAATCATAGCCTTCCTCTATCATCGCGGTCATCACCATTGATTTACTAACAAAGCCACTAAACAGCGGGAAAGCTGAAATCGACGAGGCGCCAACGATACACAGCATTGCCGTTTTCGGCATGCTTTTATACAGGCCGCCGAGATCAGAACCATTAATCTTTCCGGTACGGTATAAAACGGCGCCCATGGTCATAAACAGCAGTCCTTTGAAAATGACATCATTGAACGCATGCGCCACCGCGCCATTCATTGCGAGCGCGGTACCAATACCGACACCGCAGACCATGAAACCCACCTGGTTGATCATGCTGTAGGCCAGCACCCGCCGCAGATCGTTTTCAATCACAGCATAGAAAATCGGGAAGCATGTCATCACCGCTCCGATGTAGACCAGCAGCTCGGTGCCTGGAAAACCGCGCGCCAGGGCGTAGATCGCTACCTTGGTCGTGAATGCAGATAAGAAAACTGCTCCCGTGGGTGTTGCCTCCGGATAGGCATCCGTCAGCCAGTTGTGCAGAAACGGGAATGCACACTTGATACCAAAGGCAATAAAGATCAGCCAGCCTGCAATACCTTCCAGACCGATGAAATCGAACGCCAGTGATCCCGTCTGGTAATAATGCACCAGGGCCCCGGCCAGCAGCAAAACACCCGAGGCGACCTGGAACAGCAGGTACCGAATACCCGCATGGATGGCCCTGTTAGTGCGGCTAGCCCAGATAAGGAAAACGGAAGAAATCGCCAGCAGTTCCCAGAAAATGAACAGGGTAATCAGGTCACCGGCAAACACCGCACCCAGTGCGCTGCCGGCATAGACGAGACCGCTCACATTCTGCATGTTATCGCGCACATGCAATGCAAACACCGAGGCGATGAAGGCGGCAATATGAAACAGGTAACCAAACAGCAGGCTTAGCCGGTCAGTACGCATCAGGATGAGTTCATAATCCAGCAGGGATACGCTCATCAGCGTACCTTCAGGCACATTCATCCACAGGTGCAGCCCACCGAGAACTGGTGTCAACAGAAGAATTGCATTGCGCACCAGGCCACGCGTGAACAGCACCAGCAGCGCGGCGATAAAGAAGGGAACGAACGGGGGAAGCTCACTCATCCACATCGTAATAATCTTCCTTTCTCATGAGGAACTTGCGCATTTCTTTAGCAACCAGCACCAGTATGACGCAGGCAACAAAGCCAAACAGGGCATAAAACCCGGGAATTTTTTCCCAGATGATCGAAATATGCCGGTGCAAAACAAAGTCCAGCAGGAACAGAATGCCGCATATCAGGTAAAAGCCTCGCAGCAGGCGCGATACGTTCTCAGGTTTGTCGAACAGGTATTGCTTTTCTTCAGGATCCTGCATCTCACTCTACTCCCGCGGCCATCGAGGCCAGTTCATAAAAAGCGCCAGGGTAAAAGAACAGCACCAGGCAGGCCAGTGATGTCACTATCATTGCCAGCAGGCAGCTTGGAGGAGCCTCTTTTATTTCTGTATAGACGGTGCCGTCAGCAGCCTTGCCAAAAAATGCACGCACCGGGATCGGCAACAGATACGCGATGTTAAGCAACGAACTGATCAACAGTACAGCCAGCAGTGCCAGCTGCCCGGCTTCAATAGTCCCCAGTACCAGGTACCACTTGCTCCACATGCCGCCAAACGGAGGCAGACCGATGATGCTCAGACTGCCTATGAAAAATGCACCGAAGGTAATTGGCATGGCCCGCCCCAGACCACCCATGTCACTGATCTCTGTTTTGTGTGCAGCAACAAGGATAGCACCGGCCGCGAAGAACAGGGTGATCTTGGCAAAGGCATGCATGGCAATATGCAGGCTACCGCCAAGGATGCCCATCTGCGTTGCTAGCATCGCGCCCAGAACGATATAGCTCAATTGACTAACTGTGGAATATGCCAGCCTTGCCTTCAGGTTATCTTTGGTCATTGCAACCAGCGAGGCCAGCAGAATGGTGCCGCCGGCAAACCAGATTAGCCAGTCGCTTGCCCCGGACTCGGTTATAAAATCAGTACCGAAGATAAACAGGGTAATCTTTAGAATACTAAACACACCGGCCTTGACGACAGCGACTGCATGCAACAGCGCGCTAACCGGAGTCGGTGCAACCATCGCTGCAGGCAGCCAGCGATGAAATGGCATCACTGCTGCCTTGCCGATGCCAAAAATGAACAGCGCATAGAGCAGTCCCGCCCAGGCCGGGTCGAGGTGTCCCGAGACAATACCACCCTCTCTAAAATCCAGTGTGCCAGCAATAGAATAGGTAATTATGATTGCTGGCAGCTGCAGCCCGATCGAAGTGCCAAGTAAAATACCAAGGTAGGTACGTGCACCGCGTTTGGCTTCTTCCGTACCCGCATGCGCGACCAGGGGATAGGTAGACACGGTCAGAATTTCATAAAACAGGAACAGCGTGAACAGGTTGCCGGCGAATGCTGTGCCCATCGCGCAGGCAATCGCAACCGCAAACATGGCGTAGAACCGGGTCTGGTTCTTTTCATTATGCCCGCGCATGTAGCCAATGGCGTAAATGGAAGTGACAAACCACAGCAAACCTGCCACCAGCGCAAACAGCATGCCCAGTGGTTCGATAGTAAACTGAATCGGTATTCCCGGTAGTGGCTCTGCCACCTGCAGGCTGAGGTCGGCACCCTGCTGCAGTCGCAGATAAAGGTTGATGACAATCAGGCCAAGTGCCGCTGCTGTCACCAGAGTAATACTCTCGCGCAGGTTGGGCCAGCGCCCGCAGAGCGTAATCCCGACAGCCCCGACCAGGGGCAATAGCAGTGCGAGGATGATGAGCAACTGGCCGCTCATTGCCGGACATTCTCCAGAATATTCACCGCGGCTTCAGCCGCATTGACTGTCAGTTCAGTATTGATGCCGAAGTAAATATTGGCGATGACCAGGATCCATGTCGGCACAAGTAAGGACAGTGGAGCTTCTTTAATGGATATGTCTTCTGTGGCAGTCTGAAAAAAAAGGGTCTCCACCAGCTTCCATATATATATGACTGCCATCAATGAACCGCCGAGAATAACAATCGCTATGAACCATGCCTGCTGCTCAATCGCTGCCAGCACCAGGTACCATTTACTGATAAAGCCCGCCGTACCGGGGACGCCGATCAGGCTGAGTCCGGCAATCACCAGCGCGGCAAAGGTCCAGGGCATCTGTCGGCCGAGGCCTTTCAACTGGCTGATCTGGCTGGAACCTATACGGTAGACCATTGCACCTACAGCCATGAACAAAGCACCTTTCATCAAAGCATGGTTAAACATATGTATCACTGATGCTGTCAGCCCCATCGCAGAAGCAAAACCCATGCCCATCAGGATATAGCCAACCTGGGCCACGCTGGAATATGCCAGCACGCGTTTAGCATCCTGTTGATATATGGCATAAACAGAGGCGACGATAACACCGAGCACACCCAACAGCATGAACATGCTGTCAGTCGGGGTGACATAGACAAACTCTATCGTAAAAACCGTAAATACCAGGCGCAGCATGACGTATATCGCCACCTTAGTTGCAGTCGCGGCAAGAAAAACGGTTACAGCAGACGGTGCATAGGTATAGGCGTTCGGCAGCCAGAGATGCAATGGGAACATGGCCAGCTTCAGTCCCACACCGACAACAATAAAAGCAAAAGCCGTATGCACGGTACGATGCCCGAACACGGCGGGCAAACGGGCACTGAGGTCCATCATATTGAGAGTACCCGTTTCAGCGTAGATCAGGCCGATGCCGATGAGCAGGAAGGTTGCGCCGATGGTGCCCATGATCAGGTACTGGTATGCCGCTGTCAGCGCGCGGCGCTTTTGCCCCATACTGATCAGTGTATAGGTAGACAGAGAGGAAATTTCCAGAAATACAAACAGGTTGAATATGTCGCCGGTGAGTGTAATGCCAAGAAGTCCATCTATACATAGCAGGAAGGTGGCATAAAAAAGTGACAGTTTGTCTCTGGGTATTTCCTTTTCGACACTGAGCATGGCATAGGGCAAAGTAATCGCAGCCATGCCTGCAACGATGAGCGCGACAAATGCATTTACCGTATCGATGCGATACTCGATTCCCCAGGGCGGCGCCCACCCGCCTAGCTCATAGCTGATAACACTGCCATCCATCACCATCATGAACTGCCAAATCGCCAGCGCAAAACACAGCCAGCTCACCAGCAGCGTCAGCAGCCAGGGCAGCCGGCCATTTGGCAATATCGCGGTGACTGGTGCTGCCAGCAGTGGAATCACCACCAGCAGCAGGCTCAGGTGTGTTTCAATCACAATGATTCATCCTGATTATGAATCTCTTCTTCTTCGATCGTGCCGTAGGCTTCTTTAATACGCACCACGAGGGCCAGTCCGAGAGCCGTTGTTGCTACACCAACCACGATTGCCGTCAGAATCAAGACATGAGGCAGTGGATTGGAATACTGCTCGAATCCGTCAGCAACGATTGGAGTCGTACCTCCGGTAACATTGCCAATGCTGATATACAGAAAAAAAACGGAAGTCTGGAAAATATTCAGACCGGCAATCTTTTTTATCAGGTTGCCGCGACTGATAACCGTATAAAAACCTACCATCATCAACAGGATGACAATCCAGTAGTTGTAATGTCCATGCAAATATTCCATCAGGACTGCCCTCGTCCGGCAAAGGTAAAGAAAATCAGCAGCATCACGGCGCTGACGGTAATGCCGACTCCGAGTTCGATTACAATGATGCCGACATGCTGTCCGGCAATCGGATTCGCTGCGAGAAAGTTATAATCGAGAAAATTTCCGCCCAGCGCCAATGTCGCTACTCCTGTGCCGGCGTAGATCAACACCCCGAGACTGGCCAGTAGGCGCAGCACGGATTCAGGAATGACCCGCTGAGCGGTTTCAAGCCCATAAACCATTGCATACAGGATGAACGCGACACTGAAGATCACCCCGGCCTGGAACCCGCCGCCGGGTCCAAAATCACCATGAAACTGCACATACAAGGCAAAAAGAACGATTATGGGGATAAGTAATTTTGCTATAACCCTGAGGATAAGATTGTCTGTCATTGCTCATCTTCCTCTTCAGTCTTGCGTAAGCGCCGCCTTCCTAACAGTAGCAGGACACCAAACCCGGCGGTTAATATCACCGTCACCTCTCCCAGCGTATCAAAGCCGCGATAACTTGCGAGTACCGCGGTTACCAGGTTGGGCACACCGGTCTCACGCTGGCCCTGTTCGATATAGCGCGGTGCAACATGCTGATGGGCTGGTGCCTGCGGATCGCTGAATGCGGGAATATCCACGGTACCATAGACCAGCGCTATACCAGTGACAATGACAACGCCCAGAGGAAGCCAGGGTTTGTGCGCCGGTTGCTTTTCCACGTGTCCCCTGGTCAGCGCCAGCGTAGCCAGCATCAGTACCGTGGAAATGCCTGCGCCGACCGCTGCTTCTGTAAATGCCACATCGGCGGCATCCAGCACAACGAACAGGCCGGCGGACACCAGGCTGAAGATACCGAACATCATGATCACGGCGAACAGGTTGCGCATACGGATGATGGCAATGGCCGTAATGGCGAGAAAGGCAAGCAGAGTTATATCAATAAAATCATCAATCATCGCGCTGCCCCGCTCTGCTGTTAATCATCGAGTTGTGGTTTGACACCGCCGTGCAGCGCTGCATTCGCCAGGGCATGTGATGCTGTCGGGCTGGTGAACAAGATAAAGGCGAAGATCAGTACCAGTTTAAAACTAACCAGGCTGAAACCTGACTGCAATCCTAGCCCTGAGAGAATCAGAGCCGCGCACAGGGTATCCGTGATACCCGCAGCATGCAGCCGGGTGAAAAAGTCTGGGAAACGATGTATACCAATACCACCAATGATACCGAGCAATCCACCGGCAACGAGAAAAATCCAGCTGAGTATATCCAGTATCATTATTCCGGTTTCGCCTCTTGTTCCTCTGTATCACCAGAAGTGAACAAATAGCCAAGTTCGACCAGTTTCAGCACCGCGACCACGGCGATAAAGTTGATCAGCGCATAGACCAGAGCGATATCCAGAATATCGGTACGACCGGAAAGAAAAGCAAAAACAGCAATCAGCAGCACGGTCTTGGTACCAAACATGTTTACAGCCAGTATCCGGTCGTAAACGGTAGGACCCAGCAATGCGCGCACAAGAGCAAGCCCCATAGTCACCAGGATAGCCGTCGCCGCTGCGGCATACATCATCAGGAAGACGCCTCGTCATCCGGAACCCTGCTTGCCATCTCACCGGTTTTCAGGGCATCTGCTGCTTCTTTTGACAGGGCATGCACCATGATCGT
>Ga0316197_10002400_pt1 | contig 13382 bp, 12 predicted proteins | sample OudBiesiAoxic_MG_FD_204939 | JGI IMG/M metagenome (GOLD analysis project Ga0316197, IMG submission 204939) | Coastal sediment microbial communities from Oude Bieten Haven, Netherlands - site A oxic | ecosystem: Environmental > Aquatic > Marine > Coastal > Sediment | place: Netherlands...
ACGCCGTTAAAGCTCCAGATGTCACCGCCGTCGTGCGCACCACCCATCGCGCCGCCTTGCATGCGCAGCACTAACGTGTGGTCGGGTTGGGCCGATGGCATGGGTGCATTTGCGGCTGGTAGCGCTGCTATCGGTGACGCGTTCGGCGCAGGGTTTTCACCAACCACCTTGATGTCACCCAACACATAGGGGCCTTGGCGCGTCGGGAAAACAAAGTTTATGGTGTCTGTCACATCCGCGATGATATCGACCCGCTGTGCCGGTGCCATCATCAACGGGCCAATGTCTTCCGGCGCGCCTAGCGGCATCCCGTCCAGTGCGACGACCTTGCCGGATATGCCCGAGATTTCCAGAGGGAACACACGCGCCGTGGCGGTGTTGATAAGGCGCAACCGGACGCGGTCGCCTTTGCGCACTTCACCAACCGACGCGATGGTCCGCGCGAATGTACCCAACCGCCCCGCATGTGAAAAATCGTGCCGATTGCCGAAATCTTCGATAATTTCGCCGGTGCGTTCGATCCGCCAGTCGTCGACCATCACGGTGATATCGTGATCGACTGCAGGGGCGTTTTCTTCTTCCACGATTAAGGGGCCGTAAAGCCCGCGCGCCACTTGTTCCCATGACCTGTGGTGAGAGTGATACCAATAGGTACCGGCATCAGGCAGCGTGAAGCGATAGTCAAAGTTTTCGCCGCTTTCAACCATTGGCTGGGTCATATACGGCACGCCATCCATGGCATTGTCTATGCGGATGCCGTGCCAGTGTATCGCTGAACCCTCGTCAATCCCGTTCTCGAACCGGATATCCACAGTATCGCCGACGCGGTACCGCAATTCCGGGCCGGGGCTTGAGCCGTTGAAACCCAAAAGCTGCGTGGTGCCATCACCTTCTGGAAGAATTTGCGCGGTAACGGGGGCCGCCCTTAGCGTGACTGGTGCACCAAATGCCAATCGGGGCAGTCCTGTCGCGGCCATGGTTGTCGCGAGAAATTGGCGGCGGTTAAAAGTCATGCGCAGGCTCCTACGGATCGAACGCGCGCGGTCAGGATGCAAAAGAAGCGCGCAGTTGTTTTGCGCCACCATCCCAAGCTTTGTCGCGCGCTGCAAGCGCTAGGCGCACTCGATCACACTCCCATGACGTCTGGCGGTATGCTGCCTTTTGGGGGTGACCCCGCTCGGTATACATATGAATACGTTGACTGCGACGGAATACATGCTAAATCCGACATGTTTCCAATTGGAAACTAACCGAGGGAAGGTGCTGCCATGCCAAAGTATAACAAAACGTTCGAGCTAAGCATTCATGATGTAGACCTGATCGAAGAGGCATTGCGCGCCCGTTCACGCGAACTGTGCAAAATGCGGCGCGCATTGTCGGATGAAAACCCGGCTGACATGGAATCGGTACGTGTCATCGAAGGTGATCAACGCGAAAACGAAGAGCTGTTGGGCCGCTTGCACAATCAAAAGATTTTCTACCGCCCGCTCGGCTCGACTTACATCGGAGGATAAAAAGCGCGGCGTGTCTGTGCCGTTCGTTGACGCACCACGGCGAAAAAGTCACGGGTTGTGTCGATCACAACTCTAATTATCGGCAAGGTATTGTAGGCTGTCTTTTGCTTGCGCATCATCGCGCAAACACGAAGGTGCTGTGATGCAAGAGCCAAGTTATTTCAAAACACCACAAGGCCGTCGCCTAGCCTATCACGTAACTCCGGGTGCTGGGCCTTGGGTTGTGTTTCTGGGTGGGCTCAAGTCCGACATGGAAGGCACCAAAGCACTTCATCTGGAAGCTTGGGCCAAGGCGTCCGGGCGCGCGTTCCTGCGATTTGATTATTCCGGCCATGGTCTTTCGTCGGGCACTTTCGAAGAGGGATGCATCGGTGACTGGGCCGAGGATACATACGAGATACTCTCAGCATTAACGCAAGGGCCGATCGTTCCCGTGGGGTCTTCGATGGGCGGGTGGCAGGCCCTTTTACTTGCCCGCAGACTAAGCGCGCGGATCGTTGGGATGGTCACAATCGCGGCCGCACCTGATTTTACAGAAGATGGGTACTGGGCCAGCTTTTCCACGACCCAGAAAGCGCAGCTGGAACATGACGGTTTTGTCGAAATCCCGTCAGACTACATGGAACCCTATGTCATCTCGAAACGCATGATCGAGGACGGCCGCAACCAACTGGTTTTGCGTGACCCGTTGGTTCTGGATTTTCCTGTTCGGTGTCTGCAGGGAACAGCTGATACGGCAGTCAGCACTGAAACTGCGGTGCGTCTGCTGGAACACGCGACATCCCCCGATCTTCGGTTGTTGCTGGTCAAGGATGCGGATCACCGGTTTTCGGATGGCCCGTGCCTTGGGTTGATCGAAGATGCCGTGACCGAAGTATTGGCGATGGCTGCCAATTGAATAACGCCCCGTTCGTGAGATGTGGCGCCTGTCATGTAAAAGGTAAAGAGTTCAATGTATGTAGACACTCCTAAAAACAACCGCTCAGAGATGCCCGAACCGCTTGTTCTGTTACCTGGCATGATGTGTGACGCGCGTTTGTTCGGGCCACAGATTGCGGCATTGTCGGCCGATCACTGCGTAACTGTTGCCCCGATCACCCAAGCGGCGACCGTCGAAGATATTGCCAAGTCATTGTTGGCGCGGCTGCCCGAGCGGTTTGCCCTCGCGGGGTTGAGCATGGGGGGGATCGTTGCAATGGAAATTGTGCGGCGTGCGCCCAAGCGGGTGACCCGTCTGGCCTTAATGGATACCAATCCGTTGGCTGAGACACCGCAAACTGCTGCCGCCCGCGAGCCTCAGATCGTAGCGGCCAGATCAGGACGCCTACGCGAAGTGATGCGCGACGAAATGAAGCCTAAGTACCTTGCGGACGGCCCTTCGCAAAAGGACGTGTTGGATGTGGTGATGCAGATGGCCGAAGCCTTGGGGCCCGAAGTCTTTGTGCGCCAGTCGCGCGCGTTGCAGCGCCGGCCAGATCAGCAGGCAACGTTGCGCAGATGCCGCTTGCCGACGCTGGTACTATGCGGTGCAGAAGACACGCTATGCCCCGTCAAGCGGCACGAATTCATGGCTGAACTAATGCCGCAGGCGCAACTGGTGGTGATTGCCGGGGCAGGGCATTTGCCCCCGTTGGAGCAGCCGGACGCGACCACCCAAGCCCTAAGGGACTGGATGGCGCTTCCTTACGTTCTCAGATAATCAAGCGGCCGCGTTTTTATTCGCGGCCTTCTTGGACTTTGCCGGTTTAGGCGCGTCGCTGTTTGCATCGATAAAGTCGAGCACAAGCGGACGGATATTCTTGCGCCAGCTTTTGCCTGCAAAGATACCGTAGTGTCCCGCGCCTTCTTCAAGGTGGTTGGCCTTCTTGCTTGCCGGCAAACCGGTACATAAATCCAGTGCCGCAACACATTGTCCGGGCGCGGAGATATCGTCCTTGGACCCTTCAACCGTTTTAACAGCCACGGTTGTGATCTTACCAATGTCGACTTTCTTACCCGCCACGACGAATTCGTTTTGCGCAATTTCAAGGTTTTTGAAAATGCGCTCGACCGTGCTGAGATAGAATTCCGCCGTCATATCCATAACGGCCAGGTATTCATCATAGAAACGGTTGTGCTTGTCGTGTTCCTGCGCTTCGCCTTGGGCGACACGGGAAATCTGGTTCAGGAATGCTTTTGAGTGCGTATCCATGTTCATCGAAATGAACGAAGACAACTGCAACAGGCCCGGATAGACCAAGCGGCCCACGCCAGGGTATTTAAACCCAACACGCTGGATCATCATTTCTTCCAGCTGGCCCATGGTCACGCGGCGGCCAAAGTCCGTTACATCGGTCGGTGTGGCGTCTGGGTTTACCGGTCCACCGATCAAAGTCAGGCTGCGCGGCTGCGCGTCGGGGTCTTCTTCCGCCAGATAGGCCGTCGCGGCAAGCGCCAGCGGCGCTGGTTGGCACACAGCAATCACATGCGTATCCGGTCCAAGTTCACGCAGGAAGTCGACCAGATACAATGTATAATCTTCGATATCGAACTTGCCGGCACTTACGGGGATGTCGCGCGCGTTATGCCAGTCGGTAATGTAGAGGTCTGTGTCCGGCAGGAGGCTGATCACGGTAGAGCGTAGAAGCGTAGCATAGTGCCCTGACATGGGCGCGACCAAAAGAACCTTACGTTTCGGGGTAGGGCGGTCTGCAACCACAAAATGCAGCAAATCGCCAAAGTCCTTTTGGACAACGACTTCAGTAGACACCACATGGTCCTGACCATCCTGGGAAGGTACAGGTGGAATGTTCCAGTCCGGCTTGACAATCATCCGTTGGAACGTGCGCTCTGTGACTTCGCCCCATGCGGTCATCCATGAGAAAGCAGGGTTTGGTATTAGCGCAAAGGCAGGGTATGATCCCATGGCAAGCGCTGATGCGCCTAGCCACTGGTTTGTATTACGGATGGTTTCCATTAGGTCGTACGTCATCATATAACGCATTAGGGGTCTCCTTAATCAAAAAGCCCGGGCGGACCGAGACAGTCAGTCGCATCGCCCCCTGAAAGCCAACGACGTAATGCTGCAAGTGCAAACATAGGGAGTAAAAGTTCAGATGACAACAGAAAGTGATGGTAGCGTTGTTCCAAGTGGTGAAACACTTGAGAAAATGACGCACAACCTGAAAAAAGTCGAAGAACTCTCTGAACGGTTGCAACGTGTTTTGGTTAACAAACAGGGTCATAACCCGGCGCTTGATGGCCCGAATCAAGAATTATTCGGACGTGCCGCACAGGCGTATTGGGCGGAAATGGTTAACAATCCTGCCAAAATCCTGGAAAACCAGATGTCCTATTGGTCGGACACAATGAAGCATTTCGTCGAAGCGCAGCAAACGCTCGCCAAGGGCAAACTTGCAGCGCCTGAAGATCCGGGTCCCAGCGATCGCCGGTTTGCCAACCCGCTGTGGGATACGCATCCGTACTTTAATTACATCAAGCAACAGTACCTCATTAATGCTGACGCGTTGTCCAAAGCCGTGGAAGGCGTGACCCATCTAGAGCCGGTTGAGAAAAACCGTCTGAACTACTTTGCCAAGCAGATCATCGATATGATGTCTCCCACCAATTTTCTGGCGACCAATCCCGATGCCTTGGAAAAAGCCATAGAGACAGAGGGCCAGTCGCTTGTGCAAGGGCTGGAGAACCTCATCAACGATCTGGAGGCGAACAAGGGCGAGATGGTCGTCCGGCTGGCGGATGAAAAAGCCTTCGAGCTTGGCAAGAACATCGCGACCACGCCGGGCAAGATCGTGTACCGCAACCGAATGATGGAGCTCGTGCAATACGAGGCCACGACCGAGCAAGTGTACAAGACACCAGTGATTATCTACCCGCCGTGGATCAACAAGTTTTACATCCTCGACCTCAAGCCTCAAAACAGCATGGTCAAATGGCTGGTCGAACAGGGCCACACCGTATTCGTTGTGTCGTGGATCAATCCTGATCCAACGTACAGTGACATCGGAATGGAAGATTACATCACGGATGGCTACTTGGCCGCCGTGCGCGAAGTAAAGGAAATCACCGGCGAGAAACAAGTTAATGCCGTGGGCTATTGCATTGCCGGAACAACGTTGGCGATGACGCTTTCGCTGATGAAACAGCAAGGCGACAAGTCGATCAAGTCAGCTACGTTCTTTACTGCGCTCACCGATTTCTCTGATCAGGGTGAATTCACGCCCTTCCTGACCGATGATTTTATCGACGGTATCGAAGCAGAGATAGACGACAAGGGTGTGTTACCCTCTGTTATCATGGCACGCACGTTTTCATTCTTGCGGTCGAACGACCTGATCTATGGCCCCGCGATCAAAAGCTATATGATGGGACAAACGCCACCCGCTTTTGATTTGCTCTACTGGAACGGGGATGGCGCAAACCTGCCGGGCAAGATGGCCAAGCAATACTTGCGCGGCCTTTGCCAGCGCAATGAACTGGCCGATGGCGGGTTCGAGCTTTTGGGGCACACACTTGAATTGTCAGATGTTACGGTGCCGATCTGCGCTGTCGCATGCGAGACAGACCATATCGCGGCTTGGAAAGACAGCTATCGCGGGATCCAACAAATGGGGTCAAAGGACAAGACCTTTGTAATGACCCAGTCCGGCCATATCGCCGGTATCGTCAACCCGCCCACGAAAAACAAATATGGACACTATACAAATCCTGACATGAAGCTTGCTTATCAAGACTGGCAGTCCGGCGCGGATTTCCACGAAGGATCGTGGTGGCCCTTATGGGGGGAGTGGCTGAAAAAGCGGTCAGGTCGCAAAGTGGATGCTCGTATTCCCGGTGATTCTACCCACCCGATACTGTGTGATGCGCCCGGCACGTACGTTGCCATCAAGGCAACTCTCTGAAAAACAAATGAATCTCTGCGCTGCGGCAAGAATTATGCTGCAGTGCAGAAAAAATACTTGCAATGCCGCAGTGCAGCATCTATATATTCCTCAGACGCAACGAACCGAGACAACCTCGGAAGGCGACGAAAGGAATAAAGACTATGGCTAAGACACCTGACATGACCGCGATGTTCAAAGACGTTATGGGCTCGTTCCCTGTTGATGCATCGGCATTCGAAGACGCGTTCAAAACATCCGCAACTCTGAACGAGAAACTCTCCGCTGTTGCATTGACAGCCGCAGAGAAATCCACAGACATTTCCAGCAAATGGGCTCAGGAAACACTCTCCAAACTGGCAGAGATGTCCAAAGCAAAAGCCGATCCTGCTGACTACGCAAAAGCGATGACAGACTTTGCATCCGCTTACTCGGAATCTGCTGCAGAGCACATGGCTGCTTTCGCGGAAATCGCGAAAAAAGCACAAATGGACACAGTTGAGCTGATGATGGCCGCTGGAAAAGACATGAGCGAAGACGCGCAGGCTGCTGTTAAGAAAGCAACCAACGACGCGACAGCCGCTGTCAAAAAAGCTGCTAAATCCAGCTAAGACCAGTATCTCATTTGCGCCAAATCCTCCCTGATAGGCGCAATGATACGGAGGGCGAGCTTGCAAAAGCTCGCCCTTTCTTTTTGTCAGCCAATCGCCTAAGCTGCAATGCAGCGCTAATTCTTGGGAGGAACCCCGTGGCGGAAAAACAAACACCATTGCTTATCAAGCGCTATGCGAGCCGCAGGCTCTATAACACCGAGACAAGCGACTATGTCACACTTGAGGATATCGCGGGTTTTATCCGCGAGGGCCGCGAAGTCCAGATCGTTGATCTTAAATCCGGCGACGACCTGACCCGTCAGTATCTCCTGCAAATCATTGCGGAACATGAAAGCCGTGGCGAAAACGTACTGCCCGTTGATGTTCTGAATGACCTTGTTCGCAGCTATATGACGCCGGGCGCGAGCGTTGTGCCGCAGTTCTTACAAGCCTCTTTTGAGATGTTGCGCAATGGTCAAAGCCAGATGATGGATCAAATGACCGCAATCAACCCAATGGCCAAAATGCCCGGTTTCGAGTTGATGCAGGCGCAGCAAAAAGCCTTTTTGAAAGCGATGACAGGTGGCCTTGCAACGCCGTCCGGTTGGAACGGTCAGGAAGAGACGGAAGCTGAGGGCGCGAGCGCCGACGCAGAGCAAGGGGAAGACCTGAACTCAATCAAAAAGCAATTGTCCGATCTGCAAGATAAGCTGTCAAAACTAAAATAAGTTCGACGCCTAAAAGCCCAGACGGTCCCGCATGGCGTACCACGTCATAGCAAGTACCAAAAGCGGTGTGCGCAATGCGCCACCGCCGGGAAAAGCGGGGGCTGGCACGCACCGCATCGTTTCAAACCCGTCGTCTTGCCCCTGTATGGCCTGCGCCATCAGGTAGCCCGCATGTGTTGCAGTGCCGACGCCATGACCTGAATACCCTGACGCTGACAACACGTTGGGTGCGACGCGTGCCAGATACGGAAACCGCTTTAACGTGATGCCAAGCGTCCCCCCCCAAGCGTAGTCAATTTTAACGTCGCTCAGGTGTGGGAAAACAACCTGCATCGGTTTGCGCACGACCGCAGAAATATCCTTGGGAAATTTGTACCCGTAGCTTTCACCACCGCCAAACAGCAAACGTCCATCATGCGACAGCCTGAAATAGTTGACGACAAACCGGCTGTCCGCCACGGCGATGTCGCGCGTCAGCACTTCCTTTGTGCGCGGGCCCAAGGGTTCTGTTGCCGCGATGAAATTGTTGATCGGCATTACCCGCGCCGTGACCGAAGGCGCGAGCCCTGACAAGTATCCGTTACAGGCCAGCACGACGTGGTCTGCGGTGACCGTGCCTGAAGCGGTGTTAACCTTCACAGATGTGCCGTGTTCGAGATCGGTAACCTGTGTTGATTCGTAGATCATAACACCGGCGCCCAGAGCCGCCCGCGCTAACCCCAATACAAACGCCAGCGGGTGCAAATGCGCAGCCCCCATATCCAAAGCGCCGCCCTGATAGTCCGGCGAGGGGCAGATCGCATGGCAGGCTTCTTTGTCCAACGTTTCAATCTGCGAATAGCCGTATTTGTGCTGCAGATGCTCGGCATAGCTATGCAACTCTTTGACATCACCGGAGCTTGATCCTGTCCATGCGATACCTGGTTTCAGGTGGCAATCGATCTGGTGCTCGGCAATCAAACCTTTGACCAGCGCTTTGGCTTCTTCACCCATCTCCCAAAGTGCTTTGGCCTGTCGGTCACCGACCATTTTCTCCAGACCGGTTTGGTCAACCCGCTGACCGCTGCCCAATTGCCCCCCGTTGCGGCCAGAAGCGCCAAAGCCTACGCGTTGCGCTTCCAAAAGGATCACGCGACGCCCCGCCTGCGCCAGATGCAGCGCTGCGGATAGTCCGGTATAGCCGCCACCGATCACGCAGACATCTGCCTGCGCTTCCCCGTGCAAAGGCGGCATCGGATCCAGCGGTGCAGCCGTGGCCGCGTACCAGCTTGGGGGGTAGCTGCCTAGTTTATCGTTCGCGTAGAGAAGATCCATGTATCAGACGTTCATCAAAAGGTGTTCCCGTTCCCAAGGCGAAATCACTTGCAGAAACTCATCGTATTCAGCCCGCTTCACAATCGAAAAGACGCGCGCAAACTCTGGGCCTAGAACATCATGCAGGTCGGTGGCTGCCTCAAAAAGGTCTAGCGCACTTCCCAAAACCCGCGGAATATCGCCGTCTCCGTCATAGGCGTCACCCTTGAATTCAGGTTGCGGTTCTTCGGCGCGGGTCATGCCGAGGTAGCCACACGCTAGGCTTGCCGCAATCCCGAGGTAAGGGTTGCAATCCATCCCGGCCAGCCGGTTTTCCACGCGGCGCGCCGCCGGGTTCGACAGCGGTATACGGATGCCGGTCGTACGATTGTCGCGCCCCCAATTCAGGTTGATCGGGGCTGCATGGTCTTTCACGTACCGCCGGTAACTGTTCACATAAGGCGCAAAAACGGCCAGCGCGTCTGGCATATGGTTTTGCAGGCCGGCGATAAAGTGGCGGAACGCGTCTGTTTCGCTGTCGTCGTCAGCAGAAAAGACATTCTGACCGGTCTTTGTATCCAGAACCGAATGGTGGATATGCATCGCACTGCCGGGTTCGTCCGCAATCGGCTTGGCCATGAAGGTTGCAAAACAATCGTGACGCAATGCGGCTTCGCGGATCAGACGTTTGAAATAAAAGACTTCATCGGCCAGTTTGACGGGATCACCGTGCAACAGGTTAATTTCTAACTGGCCCGCTCCGCCTTCTTGTGTGATGCCGTCAATCTCGAAACCCTGCGCTTCGGCAAAGTCGTAGATGTCGTCAATTACGGGGCCGTATTCATCTACAGCCGTCATCGAATATGCTTGCCGCGCCGCAGCGGGCCGACCTGACCGACCCATCATTGGCTCAATCTCGTGCGCGGGGTCGATGTTGCGCGCCACCAGAAAGAACTCCATCTCTGGTGCAACGACAGGTTCCCAGCCTTTGTCACGGTAAAGCTGGCACACGCGCTTCAGAACGTTCCGAGGGCTGTAGGGCACCGGCACATCGTCACGATCGTATGCGTCATGGATGACCTGCAACGTCCAGTCGCCAGTCCAGGGTGCGGCGGTCGCGGTGTCCATGTCGGGCTTAAGGATCATGTCTTTTTCGATAAACCCATCCTCGCCAGCAGCCTCACCCCAGTCACCTGTGATCGTCTGATAAAAGATGCTGTCAGGTAAGTGGAAGTAGTCCTGCCTTGCAAATTTGGACGCAGGTACCGCTTTGCCGCGCGCAATGCCGGGTAAATCCGAGATGATGCATTCCACCTCGTCCAGCCGCCGCCCTTCCAGATAGTCATGAGCCGCTTGCGGGAGTTTCTCTTTCCAATCGGCCATCAGGCCCTCTCTTTCTTGAAAAAATCAGCCATCATTTTTGCAATTTCCATACGATCGGATGGGCGGTCCAGCAGAGATTTCGCATTTTTCAACAATGCATCTGGCACGACGCCGGCACCGCGGGTTTCGATCAGGTTATCGATAAAGTCCGCGCCATACTCGGGGTGCGGTTGGATCGTCCATATGCGGTCGCCATAAAGCAGGCCCGCATTCTCGCAAAAATCTGTTTGCGCGAATACCTCTGCTTGTGCCGGACGTTCAACCACTTGGTCCTGATGCCATGCGTTGATCGCATAGGTGCGGCCGTTGATGTGGTAGTCTGTCAGCCCAACCGACCAGCCCTTATCGAATTTCTCGACACGACCGCCCATCGCCTTGGCGATGATCTGGTGCCCAAAACAAACACCAATCATCGGAATGCCTGCCGCATAGCTGGCGCGAATAAAGTCTTCCAAGGGCGGAATCCATGCATGCGCCTCATAGGCCCCGTGTTTAGAGCCTGTGATGAGCCAGCCGTCGGCATCATGGACCGTGTCTGGGAAAACACCGTCGACCACATCATAGCCTTCAACGTCAAAGCCGTTGCCATCCAGAAGTCGGGCAAAATATCTGTCATATTTGCCATTGTGCAGCACGTTGTCGGGGGGATGCCCAGTATTCAGCACGCCAATCTTCATGATCTACACCGTATCCAGATAGATGCTCACCTGTTCGGTTGCGGTGAGTTCTTGCATATAGTGCATCTCTTGCCGTTTGGTCAGAACGAAGTTGCGGATCAACTCGGCAGGAAAAATGCGCGCGATTTCAGGATCGTTTTCAAAGACATCTATTGCGGTTTTCCAATCGCCGGGGATCTGTGGCAGATCGGCGGCGTAGGCGTTACCGGTAATCGGCGCGGGTGGCTCCTGTGCGTCCTCAATACCGTTGATTGCAGCGCCAAGCACGGCAGCCATCATAAGATAGGGGTTCACATCGCCGCCCGAGACGCGGTGTTCGATCCGGCGCGCTGCCGGATTGCCCGAAGGAATACGGATCGCGGATGTGCGGTTTTCATAGGCCCAGCTGATGCCGGTTGGGGCGTGGCTGTCAGGAACCATCCGGTCAAAGCTGTTGGCATGCGGCGCAAAAACCAGCGCCGACCCTGGCATCGCCTTAAGGCATCCCGCAACCGCATGACGTAGTGTGTCGGTACCTTTTTCACCACCATCGTCAAAGACGTTGTTGCCGTCTTCATCAAGGACAGAAAAATGGATGTGCAGACCCGATCCCGCGTAATCCTCATAGGGCTTGGCCATAAAGCTGGCGGCAAACCCATGTTTGCGAGCCATCCCTTTGACCAGCATTTTGAAAAGCCACGCATCGTCTGCGGCCCGCAGCGCGTCATCGCAATGCATGAGGTTTATTTCAAACTGCCCCAAACCGGCCTCTGAAATTGCAGTATCTGCCGGAACGTCCATTTCCTCGCAGGCGTCATAAAGATCGGTGAAGAACGTATCGAACTGGTCCAGCGCCCTAAGGCTAAGGATTTCGCCGGCGACCCGTCTTTTGCCCGACCGCGGAGACGGTGGCACTTGCAATTTGCGACCGGAATCGTCGATCAGAAAGAATTCAAGCTCGACTGCGCAAACCGGCGTCAGGCCGCGCGCCTTGTAGCGCTGCAACACAGCATGCAACGCATGACGGGGGTCGCCACCGAAGGGCCTGCCGTCTTCGTGAAACATCCAGATCGGCAAAAGAGCGGTTGGTGCATCAAGCCATGGCATCGGCATAAAACCGCGTTCGGTCGGTTTCAAAACCCCGTCGCGATCGCCACTTTCCAAGACCAGCGGGCTGCCGTCAATGTCTTCCCCCCAGATATCCAGATTAAGCACGGACATCGGAAACCGCGTGCCATCCTCAACAACTTTATCGGCAAAACGTGATGGCACGCGCTTGCCTCGCGCCTGCCCATTCAGATCGGCTGCGGCCACGCGGATTGTGCGGACCTGAGGGTTCTTGCGAAGCCAGTTTTTCATAATTCACCAGTTTGTGCGGCTGGCGTCGGAGGCATATCAACAGCCCCACCGCAACCAGCGTCGCGGATAATTTGATCAAATTATCGATACTACCGGATCAGGTTGGGACGCAACCTTAATTTCGGCTTTAGCTCTTGTGGCAGGTGCTTGTTCAACCGTGCGTTGATCAGGCCGAAAACGCCAACGATAATCAGTGTGAGTAAGATGAAGTAGAAGGCCAGGATCGGGTAGGGGACAAAAGGGTTGAATGTTTTATCTGCGAAGTAGTTTGCATAATAAAGCGCGTCGCCGCGTTGTTGCCATGCGGGAAAGCCCGAGAAAAATACCAGTGCCGTTGCGTGAAACAGGAAAATCGCCTCATTCGTGTAGGCTGGCCATGCCAGCCGAAGCATTGTGGGCCAGATCACGCGTTTGAACCGCGACATGCCGGTCATACCATAGGCGTCAGCAGCTTCGGTATCGCCTTTGGGGATCGACAAAAGTGCGCCGTAGAAGATCTCGGCAGAGTACGCGGCGGTATTGAGAAACAGCACGATTAGCGCGCCAAGCCACGCCGCCGTGAACGGGTCAAAGAAAGGTGAAACCGACTTGAGGTTCAGAAACAGGAAGTACCCGAAGAAGAACTGAATAAACAGCGGGGAGCCACGGAAAATGAAAATGAACCATTCAGCCGGTTTGCGCAGCAGCTTGCGCGGAGAGGCTTTTCCCAGTGCCAACACGGTGGCCAGAAAGAAGCCCAGGATCAGCGCCAGAACGCCAAAGTAGATGTTCCAGATCATACCCGACCCTATTAACGTAAACTGCTGGCATAGGGTGAAGTCTTCACGCGGCAAAAGCCGTTCACCGATGCCGACGGCGCGCAGACCATAATCTTGGATGGTTTGCCAGCAGGACATCAAGCGGCCGCCTTTCGTTGTGCTTCGCCGGCGGCGGTTGCCTGACCATGGGTCAGTTTCGCCATTATCTTGTCGAGCAC
>Ga0316197_10002401_pt1 | contig 13382 bp, 7 predicted proteins | sample OudBiesiAoxic_MG_FD_204939 | JGI IMG/M metagenome (GOLD analysis project Ga0316197, IMG submission 204939) | Coastal sediment microbial communities from Oude Bieten Haven, Netherlands - site A oxic | ecosystem: Environmental > Aquatic > Marine > Coastal > Sediment | place: Netherlands...
CTCATCAGTGACAGGAACCGTCCCGCCACTCTGGCGGCGGACCGAGCCGGCCGCGCTGCGCGACTTCGTGCGGCGAGGCGCGGATGCGCTGGCCCGTGCCGGTGCTCCCGACTTGGCCGGTGCCTTCTTGGCCGGTGCCTTCTTGGCCGAGGAACTGGAGTTCTTCGCGGGCCGCTTGATCTCGGTCTCGCGTTTCGAGGCGGTCTTTTTCTTGATCGTGCGCTTGGCCGGTTTCCTGGTTGACCCGGTCTTGGCCTTTTCGGCCTTACTATCGCTCATGTCTATCTCCGATGTCGGCGTCCGACTCGACGTTTGGCACGGGCAACCCCGGTGCCGCAGGCGGTCCACGATAGCGCTGATCGGGAGAGTTTTCCACGCACCCGCGCTTGGTGTCCGGCGGTGTCTCGCACGCCGGGACGGCTCGAAACCACGGCGCCCGGAAGCGGAGACGACCTGGTCGGCCCTCGAGTCGCAGAAGCAGGTTGTCCTGCCGGGCCGAGAGTCGTACAGGTAAAGCGTGGCGCGACGGGGGGTGCAACCGTGCCCCGCCCCAGGAGCGACCGTTTTGAACTACGTCTTTTATCTCAGTTCGGACTGGGAGACGTTCCATCGTCCGGACATGATCTACGCCTTCGCACGCCAGATCCGGCCCCACGGAGGAAAGCTGCTCTGCGTCGACCGAATGATGTGCCCGTTTACCGGGCCGCTTCGCGGCGTGGGGACCGGGAAGGGTAATCCCTCGAGAGGGCTGGCCAAGTGGCGCAAGAGCATGACCCGTTTGCTCACGGGCGGGAATACCCTGGAACCCTTGGCGGACAACCTGTACCTGGGGCGTGCGTTCGTGGCGCTTGACGATCGGTTCGCTTTGCGCTCGGAAGTCCTGTCCCGGCTGAACCGCCGTATCCTCGGCCGCCAGGTGAAGGGCATGATCCGTCGCCTCGGTATGGAACAAGGTCCGATCGTGACCTGGTTTCACTTTCCGATGTGGGTCGGGTATCACGGCATGCTCGGCGAGACGCTGAGCGTCTACGAGTGCTACGACCAGCACGTGGCAATCGCCGGAGTCGATGGCCAGCGGGCCCAACTGGTGGAGCGTTGCGAGAAGGAGTTGTTTTCCAAGGTCGATCTGGTGTTTTGCACCTCTCATCGTCTCAAGGAGATCAAAGCAGCCTTCCACGATCGCATCCACCACGTCCCCAACGGCGCCGATTTCCATTTCTATTCCAGAGTTCAAGACGATTCCGTGATACCCGACCCGGAATTCGCCCACTTGCCGCGACCGCGGATCGGCTATCTCGGCACGATCAATGAACACACCGACCTGGACTTGATTGAATTTGTCGCCCGCTCCCGCCCCGAGTGGAGCATCTTGCTGGCCGGGAAACTGGATCAGCGCGCCGCCGTGCAGTCCGATACGTTCCGGGCCCTCAGCGATCTCCCGAACGTCCGGATTCTGGGGTGGCTGGATCGAGATCGCATCCCCGCGATCTGCAAGTGCTTTGACGTCTGCATGATTCCCTACCGACAGGATTCGACGTTCAACCGGTACGTCAATCCCAACAAGTTGCACGAGTACACTGCAATGGGGAAACCGATCGTGGCGCTGGAGGGGGTGGACGTGGCATCGCACCGGGATCTCATCCGGGTCGCCGGTAACCGCGAGGAGTTCCTGGCCGCGCTGGCGGAGGCGTACGAGACGGACTCGCAGGACAGCATCGCCCGGCGCCTCGAAATCGCTGAACGGAATTCGTGGGACGCGCGGACCCGCGAGATGATCGCCCGTGTCGACTCGGTCCTCGAGTCCGATTCCGCGGGAACCCATGATGGTTCAGTGAAAGTGACAGACCGATACGAGCCCGGATTTTCCGGCGGCCCAACTCAGGACGCGACCCAGGACGAACGATTGAGTAAGTGAAGTTCGGGAACGCGGCCGATGAGGCTCCCCGTTCATTCAGTCGCGGGCGTTCCGAAGTTCATCCAGGCGATCCTTGAAGTATTTGACGGTTCGTGCCAGCCCGTCTTCGAGCGCCACCTGTGGTTGCCATCCGAGGAACTCCTTCGCCAGAGTAATGTCGGGGCAGCGTTGAGTGGGATCGTCCTGCGGTAGGTCGGCGTAGGTAAGGGGCGTGGGCAACTCGGTCGTTGCGATGATCCGCTCGGCCAATTCCTTGATCGTGACCTCGACGGGATTGCCGAGATTGATCGGCCCCGGCATATCATCCGGGTGGTCCATGAAGCGCAAGATGGCATCGACCATGTCGTCGACATAGCAGAATGACCGTGTCTGGTCGCCCTCTCCATAGATGGTTATTGGCTCGCCAAGCAGTGCTTGGACGATGAAGTTCGAGACGACTCTTCCGTCATTGGGATGCATTCGCGGGCCATAGGTATTGAAAATCCGCCCGACCCTGATTTGCACTTGATGCTGGCGATAGTAGTCAAAGAAAAGTGTCTCTGCGCACCGCTTGCCTTCATCATAGCAAGACCTGATCCCGATGGAGTTCACGTTACCCCAGTAGTCTTCACGCTGGGGATGAACGATCGGATCGCCGTATACCTCGCTGGTGGACGCCTGAAAGATCCGTGCTCCGACCCGCTTGGCAAGACCGAGCATGTTGATCGCTCCGTGCACGCTCGTCTTGGTCGTCTGGACGGGGTCGTGTTGGTAGTGCACGGGAGAGGCGGGGCACGCGAGATTGTAGATGCGATCGACTTCGACGTAGAGCGGCCAGGTCACGTCGTGTCGGATGAACTCAAATCGAGGCTCCTTGAGCAAATGGCGGATGTTGTCACGAGTTCCGGTGAAGAAGTTGTCCGCGCACAAGACCTCTTCACCGCGCTCGATCAACCGCTCGCACAGATGCGAACCCAGAAACCCGGCACCTCCAGTGACCAACGACCTGGTACGTTGAAATCTCATTCCTGTTCCCGTTCTCCTCAACGCGCTTTGTTTGCCGTTGAGGGGCAATGTGCTCGACCTTGCTGAGGTCTGGAGCGGATTAGAGCGATTCCCGCGCCAGCTTGTCTGAAACCCCCGACGATCGGCGGTTTCATGGCGCGACGCTCGAAGGATATCAGAGATCCAGCACGACCTCGGCGGCCGGCTCACGCAGATTGTAGCGAGATGCCATCACCGCGCCGTAGGCGCCCGCGTTTTCGATCAACAGCACGTCACCGGGCCGGGTGTCGGGGAGCAGGCGGTCACGGCCGAGGACATCGCCGGTCTCGCAAATCGGCCCCACCACGTCCCAGTAGCCGGACGGCGGCTCGTCAGGTCGGCTCAAGTTGTGAATCGCGTGCCACGCACCGTAGAGGGCCGGCCGGATCAAGGAGTTCATACCCGTGGCGACGCCGGCGAACCGGATGCCCGCCTTCGAGCGCACCTGGGTCACGGGGACGACGAGCACCCCGGCCTCACTCACGAGATATCGCCCCGGCTCGAGGCGAAGCTGCAGTCCCGGTAGCTCGTCGCGCAGACCTGCCAGAGAACGCTCGACGTCATCAATTCGAAGCGGTGGATGGCCCGGCCGTTCGGAAACGCCGAGACCTCCCCCCAGGTCGATCCAGCGCAAGTCGGCGAACTTCGGGACGATCGTCGACAGCGCTCGTCCGGTCGCCGCCCAGGCTTCCGGGTCCAGAATGCCGCTACCCACGTGGGCATGCAAGCCCACGACCTTCGCCCCGGCCTCGCGCGCCGCGTCCACGATCTGACCCGCGTCCTCGAGCGGTTGTCCGAATTTGGCCCCGCCTCCTGCCGTCCGCACCTTCTCGTGATGGCCCAGGCCACGGCCCGGATCGATGCGTAGTCCGATTTCGCGACCGGCAAACAGATCGGGACGGGCGAGCAGGGCCTCGGGGCCGTCCACCACGACCTCGGCGCCTGCCCGGAACGCCTCGCCGTATTCGTCGAGCGGGCAGAAGTTGGGCGTGAAGAGGATCGGGACCCTCCCGCCCGAGATCTTGGATGCGAGCTTTACCTCGGCCGCCGAGACGCACTCGATCCCCAGTCCCGCTTCGACCGCGGTCTCGAGGACACGCGTGTGAGCATTGGCCTTCATCGAGTAAAAGACCCGATCGATCGACGGGAGCTTGTCGACGAGCTCGCGAGCGCGCGTCTCGACGCCGGGAAGGTGATAGACGTAGCGAGCCTGGCCGTCGGCAACCAGCGAGATCAACTGCTCGCTCCGACGCTTCCACCAGGTCTCCCCGCCGGTCTGCGCTCGTTCCCGTCCCGTCAGCATTTCCCACGTCTGGCCGAACCGTGGGCCGCGACCCTGTGCTCCGAACAGGTGTCCGTGAAGGCGGGTCACGAGCGTCTGGGCATCTTCCTCGTCGACGACGAACGACAGGTTCAGGTCCTCCGCCGAGTCGCTGACCAGGTGCACCGGGCGCTCCTGGAAGACACTCATCGCGGGGCCCAGTTCGTGCAATGCGGAACGGATGCGACGACCGACGATGGAAACGACGGAGCAAGGATGGATGACCTTGACCTCACCCATCGGTTGCAGTCGGTCGAGCAGGCGTCTGAACGTGAGCCCTCGAGTTACCCCAGGCAATTCGTCGAGGGTCATGCTGATCGACGACTGGGAGGTCGCGACCAGGTCGATCGAGACGCCCAGCTCTTCGAACGGAGCAAAGACGCGAGCGAGGAAACCCGACTTGCCCCACATCTCCAGACTCGACAGTGAGAGAAGGGTGACGCCGGAGCGGCAGGTCACCGCGGTCACAGCCGGGTGTTCCTCCTCCGTGGCTTCGATCCGGGTTCCTTCGGTGTCGGGATCCACCGTGGAGTGAATGCTGAGCGGGATTCTCGACGACCGCAGCGGAGCAAGGCAACGCGGGTGGAGGACCTTGGCTCCCAAAGCGGCCAGCTCTTGGGCCTCGCGATACCCCACTCGCCGGATCAGCCGGGCCACCGGTACGAGACGCGGGTCTGCCGTGAACATGCCGTGAACGTCGGTCCAGATCTCCAACTCGTCGGCGCCGAGGAGCGCGGCAAAAAGAGCTCCCGACGTATCGCTTCCTCCACGTCCGAGCAGGCACGTTTCACCGTCATGTGTCTTCGCGATGAACCCCTGGGTCAGCACCACGTCGCTTCCGCCCGCGAGTTGATCGGCGCGTCGCGGATCGCGGGCCACATCGATTTGCGCTTCGAGAAAACGCGAGTGGTCGGTGTCACTCGGTGTGTTCCTGCTCTGCAGAAGATCTCGCGCATCGAGACGAATGGCCTGCACGCCACGTCGTTTCAGGGCGCAGAGGCCGAGATGGGTCGAGGCCAGTTCGCCGACGGCCATGATCTCGGCGCGCAACCGGGGCGATGCCTCTCCCGTCAGGCGGATTCCCTTCAACCACGATTCGAGGCATCGAAGCAGCCGGTCGACAGGCTCGCGAGTCGACGATTCCAGGTCCAACTCATCGGCGAGCGTCTCGTGGCGTTGTCGGATCCGGCGCGCTGCACCGGACCGGCGTCCGTCGGCCGCATCCTGGATAGCCTGTGCCAGGTCGTCCGACACGCCCGCCAACGCCGAGACGACTATCCACACTCGGTACCGATCGCCCAGTTCGCGAGCCCTTTCGGCGACGCGATCCCAGCGCTCGGCGTGTGCCACCGAAGTCCCGCCGAATTTAAGCACGATCCACGGTTTCTGCACTTCGCCTCCTTCCATGGTGCTCATTATGTCGCATTCGCGAAGTCATTTCCCTGGCACAGTCGCTTGCCGTAGAATCGGACCGGGGTGGGGGACGGCAGGCCCGCCCTGACGACAGGGGAGGGGCCCATGAAACTGGATCTTGGACAAAACGGAGAGGTCAGCATCCTTGTTCTCTCGGGCAAGCTAGCGGCCGGCGGGGAGGAGCAACTCCGGGAGGCCATCGATACGCTGCTCGGGGCCGGTCGCAACAAGATCCTCGTCGACTTCACCGACGTGACCTTCATGGACAGTTCCGGAATCGGCGAGTTGGTTTCGAGTTTCCGTACCGTGGAACGCTTCGGCGGCCACCTGAAAATCCTCAAGCCCAACAAGAGGATCCAGGACTCGTTATCCTTGACGCGATTGCTCCCGATCTTCGAAATCTTCGAGGACGAGGAGACGGCGGTCGCCAGCTACTCGGCGACGCAGTAGCGGCGGGGCCGCGGAGGAACGACCCGAGTTCCACGAGCCTTCGGAGAGTCGAATTGAACGGTCCATCTACGGCAGGACGCCGGATCGGCGCCCGGGGTAGACGAGTCGCGATCGTCGCCGCCGTGGTCGTGGCGGTCGTCGGGCTGCTGCTCGGGGTGCGTTCGGTGCCCGAGGGAGCGGTCGGCTTGCTCGAGTCCGCCACGCGAGGGACGCGCGTGCTGGGGCCCGGCATCCATCCGACGCTACCGGGCTTCGAGTCGGTGCGGGTCCTCGATCCTTACGTGCGCGAGGGCAACCTGATCTTCGTGACTCCAGAAGGCGCCCGGCTCGATCTCGAACTCCGGCTGACGCTGCGCATCGAGGCCGACGGCGTCCGTGAGTTGTGGGCCGGCATCGAAGAGTCCGATCCGCTGAAGCGACTCGACCGGGCGATCGACGAGTTCGTGACGGGGCGACTTCGCGACCTGGCCGACGGCTCGATTCCACGCCTCGACGACGCAGTGCGGGCGTCGGTGGCCGAATCGTTCTCACGCTTCGGCCGGCTCGAAGGCCCGCTCGTTCTCGAATACAGCGCGGACTCACCCGTGACGACGGCGCTGCGCTCGTCACGGGAATGGGCGCGAATCCGCGAACTGGAGCAACAGACGGGGGTCCGCATCCTGATCATCGGCATGGACGGGATGGACTGGCAGATCGCCGACCCGTTGATCGAGCAGGGACTGTTGCCCAATCTTGCAGCGTTGCGGGAACGCGGGGCCTGGGCCAACGTCAAGGCCTTGATGCCGATCCTCAGTCCCTTGCTGTGGACCAGCGTCGCCACCGGTGTGTCTCCGGATCGTCACGGCGTCATCGACTTCCTGGTGCCCGATCCGAACACAGGACAACCGGTCCCGATCGACAGTCGTTTCCGCAAGGTCCGCGCGCTGTGGAATCTCTACACCGAGGCGGGACGCAGCGCCGACGTCGTCGCCTGGTGGGCCAGCTGGCCGGCCGAGTCGATCAACGGCCACCTGATCAGCGATCGTGTCTCTTATTCGTTGTTCGACGTCGAGGTGCCGGCAGGCAGCCACGGGCTGACCCACCCACCCGAGTATTACGACCAAATTCGCCCCGGGCTGGTCACCGACGAGGCGATCGGTCACGAGGAAGTCAGTCGCTTCGTCGACATCACGGAGGAGGAATTCGCGGAGCTGAGGAAGCGGATCCAGGTCGACGACGACGCTGCCTACAAGGATCCCGTGAACCATCTGACGAAGATCCTCGCGGCGACGCGCAACTATCACCGGATCGCGCTCGACCTGGTCGGCGACGAACAGGCCGACCTGACCGCTGTTTACTATCAGTTTCTCGACGAGGTATGCCATCGATTCATGCACTTCAGCGTTCCCGCGATGGACGGGATCGATCCGCAAGAGGTGCGCCGCTTCGGCCGCACGGTGGAACTCGCGTACCGATACCAGGACGAGTTGCTCGGCGAACTGCTTGCCGCCGCCGACCCCGATTCGACGATCATCGCGCTCTCCGATCACGGCTTCCTGAACGGCCCCGATCGCTTCGCAGGAGAGACGGCGGACGTCGAGGGCCAGCCCGGTCGCTGGCATCGCCGCTACGGGGTGATGTTGATGGCCGGTCCGCCGATCGCTCATGTCGAGATGGAAACGACGTCGCTGCTGGACGTGGCGCCGACGGTGCTCTACCTCGCCGGCCTTCCGGTGCCCGACGACATGGACGGAAGAGTCCTGCTCGAGGCGATCAGGCCCGGGTTCATAGAGCGGTTTCCGCGGACGCGGATCGCCAGTTACGAACTTTCTCCGTTCCAAGGCCAAGGCGGTACGGACGCCGGCCTCGCGTCCGCGTCGAACGAGGAGTTCATGGAGAACTTGCGCTCGCTGGGCTACGTCGGCGGTGGAGGCTCGTCACCCGCCTCCGGTTCTGGCTCCGCCGCCGTCGCGTCATCGCTCTCGTCCCACATCAACATGGCGGCCACGCTGATCGCATCCGGCGATCTGGACCGGGCCGAGAAGGAAATCCTGGCGGCGCTGAGCCTCGATCCGGACTACCCACGTGCACGAAAGCTGCTGTTCAATCTGCGTTACCGTCAGAGTCGTTTCGACGACGCGATCGAGACGGCCCGCGGCCTGGTCGAGGGACCCGATGCACGAGACTCCAGGTTCGTCACGCGAGTGGCTCGAGCCTATCGACAGGCAGGCCGTCTCGAGGAGGGGGTGCGGGACTATCGCGGACGCGTCGAGCAGGGCGATCGGGAACTCAGGGTGTTGTTGTGCAGGTTATTGTTCGAGTCCGGAGACCTCGAGGCCGCCGGCGAGATGGCCCGGGCCGTCCTGGTCGCCGAGCCCTTGAACGAGGCAGCGATGGACACGGCGTTCAACGTCGCGGCACGGCAGGGGCGACCGGGTGACGTCGAACCGTTACTCGAGGCCGCCTTGCGAGAGAACGGCCGATCGGTCGCCCACCTGAACTACCTGTCGTTCGTCCGCGAGAGTGCGGGAGACCTGGCGGGGGCCGAGCGATTGCTGCTCGACGCGCTCGACGTCGATCCCGAGCACGGCGCGTCGCTGATCAACCTGGGCCGTATCTACGCGAGCGACGGCCGGGAGGACGAGGCGATTCCGCTGCTTCGAAGAGCGCTGGCCGGCAATCCCGACAACGCCCGCGTCCGGGAGATGCTCGAGCGCATCGAGTCCGGGATCAACGACTGAACGATTCGACCGAGCGCCTTCCACCTCCGCCGGCGGCGGGTGCCGATTTCGTCTCGACCCTGACCTTGTCCAGCGCCAGCGTGATCCGCCCCGTCACGTCGCGGAGATGTCGTGCCGTGGTCGCGTTTGGATCCGTCTCCAGGGCTTCCGCGCATCGTGCCAGCAGATCCTCGAGTTCTCCGCGCGCGAGCGACGCCATGTCCGAAGCCGGATCCGTCGAATCCAGTCTCTGGGCCAACAGCTCGACGTGGGCGCGTTGCAGATTGCGGCGGTGGAGGTCGATCGACGGCGTGCCGTCGCCCAGCTCGGACCACAGGCCGTCGGTCACGTCCGTCATCATCTGTGCGGCGGCGTAGGCGCCGTCGGGGTCTGCAGCTTCGATCTCTCCCATGCGCTTGATTCGATTCTCGTTGATCAGGGTCGTCAGGACCCCGCGTTGTGCCGCGAGAATCCGGTCGGCTACACCCGAAGCTTCGAGTCGTCCGACGACGTCAGGGTCGAGGAACAACTCGGGCCTGCCGAACGCGTTGTCGTTGAGGAAGGCCACAGCCTCGCGTTGTTTCGCGCTGTCGATGGGGAAGAAACGACGGTCCGCGTCGCCGTAGTAGAAATTGATCTTCTCCACACCGCCCACGACGTTGGCGACGTGCGTCATCTCCCGGCGCCACTGCCCCAGCAGGGCCGCGTGCATGTTCGCCAGCAGTCTGTAGTCCTCGCCTGCACTGCAGGTCGCGTCCACGAGGAAACCGGCAATCCGTTCGAGGTTCAACAGGCCCAGGCGCGTGGCCTCGACGGCATTTGCGCCGAGATCTTCCGTCTGCTGACTCGGGTCCTCGAGCGGATTGGGGCCACCGAACAACAGCATCGGATCTTCTTTCTGGCGTGCGACGATCTTTTCCAACTCGGCTTTCTCGTCGGTGCCATCGGGAAACTGACGGTAACCCCACTCCGCCGCGAAGTGATCGTAGACCCCGATCCGAGGCATCAACGAGGCCCCGTCCTCGGGCTGGGCCACGTAGTTGAAGCGGGCGTAGTCCATGATCGAGGGCGCCGTACCCATCGTGCCGGTGAACTCGGGGTCTCGTAGCTGCTCGATCGAGTAGCTCGACGACGCCTTCATGTTGTGTGGAAAGCCCAACGAATGACCGACCTCGTGAGCCACGACGAAGGTGATCAACTCGCCCATCAGGTCGTCGGGCATCGGCAGCCTGCGCGCCCGCGGGTCACTGGCGGCTGCCTGCACGAAGTACCAGTCGCGGACCAACTTGATCACGTTGTGGAACATGCGCACGTCGGCCTCGAGGATCTCGCCCGAGCGGGGATCGTGCACATGAGGACCAAAGGCGTTGGGCACGGCCGAGGGTAGCCAGCGGATCGTCGTGTAACGGGCGTCCTCGGGGTCCCAGTCGGGGTCCTCGTGCTTCGTCGGTGCGATCTTCCCCACGATGGCGTTCTTGAACCCGGCGGATTCGAAGACCGGTTGCCAGGCTTCGATACCCTTGATGCAGTACGCGCGCCACTTTTCGGGGACCTCGCGACTGACGTACCACACGATCGGCTTTACCGGCTCGGAGAGCTTGGCCTTGGGCTTCATCTTCTCCAGACGCCAGCGGGTGATGTAGCGCACCGTCTTGGCCTCGTGATCCGAGTCGTCTCCGAAGTCCGTGAATCCGACCCGGAAGAAACCGACACGTTCGTCGTGGATCCGGGGCGCCATCGGTTGCTCGGGCAGCTTGATCATGCTGTGATGCAGCAGGACGGTGACGCCGCTCTGCGAGGGGTCGCGGCGCACCGAGGTCGGAAACCGCCTTGGCTGATCCCGGTCGGATCCTCCTCGACTCTGTTCCAGCTTGTAGGTCGCCAGTACCTTGGTCTCGATGTTTTCCGGAAAGGATTTGATCTGTTCGACGAACGAGCGCTTGGCGTCGAGCGCCTTGACGCCGAGCGATTCCTTGGCACTGAACTCGGACTTGTCGGTGGTGAACAGAGGCGAAACCTTGATCACCGGCGCCTTGTCCTTGCCGTAGGCCGCGACGTCGAAGGCATGGATGATCGGTGCAAGCGAGGTGGCCTCGACGGCCAGCTTGATCGGATCGTCCACTTCGGCGCGGATGTCGTAGTTCACGTCGCGCAACAGGACGCGATCACCGTTTTGCTCCCAGCGCACCACGCGATTGCCCACGGGCATGCCGGCCCACGAGTAGCCCGCCTGGGTTTCGGCGATCTGCGTGACCCAGACCATATCCTTGCCCAGTTCGGCCGGCGGGATTTCGAAATAGACGTCGTCGCCGTCTCGGTGCACCGTGAACAGTCCCGGGTCGGAGGTCATCTCCTCCGTGATCACCTCGTCATAGGGCTTGGGCCCCTTTTTGCTTTTCTTGTCCTTGTCTTTCTTGTCCGGGGCGGGGTTCTCGTCCTTGGGTCCCTCCGAGTCCTGCTCGGGAGTCTCCGGCTTCTCTTGAGCCAGAATCGTCGGTACGGTGAGCAGAATCGCGACGCAGACAAGGACGCAGAAAAGTTTCGACAAAGCGCTCATTGGCAACCCCCATCGATCGAGTGGACGAAGCCCGATCGTAGCACGCTCGGCCGGGCGCTGACCTATAATGCATGCACCCGTTGGGTTAAAAAAGGAGGGGTCCAGTCGTGAATCGCATCATCCTCGTGTTGTCAGCCGTCCTGATCGCTGTCTGTCTCTTCGCCGTGGGCGGTGATGCCGGCGACGCGCCCAAGGACTGGCCCTCGTGGAGAGGTCCGAACTACAACGGGGTCGTCGCGCAGGCCGACCCGCCGATCGAGTGGAGCGAGACCGCGAATCTCGGTTGGAAGGTCGAGCTTCCGGGCCCCGGCCATGCGACCCCCGTCGTCTGGGGCGACAGGATCTACGTTCTCTCCGCGGTTCGCACCGACAAGACCGTCTCGCGGTCGGACTCGGATCTTCCCCGAGTGCTGCCCGCCAGCCTGCAGCAACAACCGCCCCAGGCCGAGCAGCAACAACCGAAGGACAGCCCGCCGCAACGTCGCGGCTCGAGGCCGCCCCGGGAGAAGCCGACGCACGTGTACAAGTTCGTCGTCAGCGCGCACGATCGTGGGACGGGCAAGACCGTGTGGCAAACGGTCGTTCGAGAAGAGGTGCCGCACGAATCCGGTCACCAGACCGCCAGTCAGGCCTCGGTCTCTCCGGTCACCGACGGCGAGTACATCTGGGCCTCGTTCGGCTCGCGCGGACTGTACTGCCTGGACAAGAACGGCAAGGTGGTCTGGGAGAAGGACCTCGGAGCGATGCAGACCCGCAACGAGTTCGGCGAGGGGTCGTCGCCCGCGCTGCACGGTGACACGCTCGTGCAGAACTGGGACCACGAGGGCGACTCGTTCATCGTCGCCCTGGACAAGCGAACGGGCGAGCAACGCTGGAAAGTGCCCCGCGACGAACCCACGTCATGGTCCACGCCACTGGTGATCGAAGACGACGGCCGTGCGCTGGTCGTGGTCAGCGCGTCGAACCGGGTGCGGGCCTACGACCTGAAAACCGGGGCGGTGGTCTGGAACTGCGGTGGGCTCGGCCTGAACTGTATTCCCACCCCCGTGGAGCACGAGGGAATGCTGTGGGTCATGAGCGGCTATCGCGAGGCGGCCGGCATGGCCATCCGCTACGCGGGAGCGAAGGGTGACATCAGTGACACCGACCGCGTGGTCTGGAAGACCGACCGAGGGCTGTCCTACGTGCCGTCGCCGGCCCTCTACGACGGCAAGCTGTACTTCTTCCAGAGGTTCAGTAACGTGCTGTCGTGCTACGACTTGAAGACGGGCAAGGCGCACTACACCGAGCAGAGGGTGGAAGGCGTGGGCAACATCTACGCCTCGCCGGTCGGGGCCGGTGGCCGGATCTACGTGCTGGATCGTGAAGGTTCGGCGGCCGTCTTTCGGCACGGCGAGACGTTCGAACTGTTGGCGAACAACAAGCTGGACGACGCATTCGACGCGTCGCCCGTCATCGTCGGCGACGAGATCTTCCTACGTGGACACAGGTATCTGTACAAGGTGGCGCGAGACTAGTAGTGGGCCATGCCGCCTGTGTGTCGCCGGGGCGCCCGGTGATTGTGGTGCGCTCCCAGGACGAACGTGAATCCGATCGTGGCCTGGGGGTAGACCCTCGCCTCGTCGAAATGATCGGCGACGATCACTCCGAGTTCGAGCCGTAGGCCGATTCGGCCTTCACCGCCGTACGCACGGAATCCGCCGGCGAACTGACCGGCGGCGCCGGTCGAATCTGCCGAATCGAGGTCGAGACGTGCCGCACCGCCTCCCAGCAGAAAGTAACCGACCAGCCGGTCACCCGGCCGGAAGTTGAAGACGGCGTTGACGAACCCCGATGAGAGGTTCACGTCCGATCTGTCGGCGACCGCGAGCTGCCCCTCGAATTCGAAGAGGTCGGACAGCATCAGTCCGGCCCGGAGCGAGAACCGCCCCGCCGCCGATTCCGAGATCTCGTCTTCGAAACTGGTAATGCCGAGGTCGAATCCGACCTCGCCATTTCCCTTTC
>Ga0316197_10002402_pt1 | contig 13381 bp, 9 predicted proteins | sample OudBiesiAoxic_MG_FD_204939 | JGI IMG/M metagenome (GOLD analysis project Ga0316197, IMG submission 204939) | Coastal sediment microbial communities from Oude Bieten Haven, Netherlands - site A oxic | ecosystem: Environmental > Aquatic > Marine > Coastal > Sediment | place: Netherlands...
TATCCTGACCCCTGGACCCTGTATCCGGGCGGTGGGGGGCGTTTGGGGGGTTACAATTGTAGGAGTGAATGAACTTCAACCTACGTCCGAACCGATCCGGTTGCTCGTCGTCGAAGATGACGAGCCGCTCGCCGACGGTCTCTGCCGGAATCTCGAACTGGAAGGATTCTTGGTATACAGGGTGGGCACCGGGGAAGCTGGGCTTGAAGAGCTCGCTCAACGTCCTTCCGATTTCGAACTTCTGATCCTCGACATCATGCTCCCCGGGATCGACGGATTCGAAGTCTGCCGACGCCTGCGAAGCGAAGGCAATATGATCCCGATCCTCTTCCTGACTGCACGCGGCAGCGACGCGGACCGAATCCTCGGGCTCCAGCTCGGCGCCGATGACTATTTGACCAAGCCATTTTTGGTCGAGGAGCTCGTTCTTCGCGTTCGCGGAATCATGCGACGCTCCGAGTGGTCACGAACACCTGCCCGAACCGGACCGGTGGTGAAGGTCGGCGGGTGCGAAGTCGATATGGATACGATGCGGGCCAGCACACCGGAGGGCGCGGTCGCGCTCACCGAGCGCGAGGTGATGCTGGTCCGTTTCTTCTCCGAAAACGAAGGCCGTGTCCTGACCCGCGGCGAGCTGCTCGAGCGGGTTTGGGGCTATACCTTTGACACCTCGACTCGGACTCTCGATACCTTTATTCACCGCCTCCGCAAGCATCTCGAGGAAGATCCCCGCAATCCGCTCCACTTTCACACCGTCCGCGGAGTTGGATATCGGTTTACGTCCGAACCGGAAGAGTGAATCTCCAGTAGGTGCATAGTGCTCTGGGCACGCTCCTGATTTCGAGGCGACCTTCTTTGGACGCTCTCCCCGAGAGGATGCCAGGCACGCCGATTCGCGGCGAATCGGGATGCCAGGCACCTCCGGTCAACGCGCTGTTTATCCAGCAAGGCTGCAACGCGCAGAATTGGTGGCGGAAAGGTCGCGCCGCAAAACGTGCCGTCTCTGACTATTTTGGACGCGAGTTCTTTTCAGTTGAGCAGAGCGTTGGGGCCAAATATCGTCAGAGGGGGCACTCTTCGGAAGCGCGCTGGGAGGAGGGAGCGCTGAATCTCGAGACATCTGTCGAATGGGAGGGCGGGTCTACGACCCCTTCTCGATGCCGAAGTCTTTCATTTTGCGCCACAGAGTGACACGCGAAATACCGACGCGCTCGGCCGCCTCCTGCATCCGCCATCCGCAGCGTTCGAGGACCTCGCGGAGGAGCCGCTCCTCGAGTGCGGCGAGAGGTTTCGGCGCCTTCAGCAGTTCATCTACAAATGCCGTGTGATAGCCGTCGACCGGCAGATGTCCCTCTTCAACGCAGTCCCCAGCCACAGCAAGCGCGGCTGCTAATACACTACCGAGCTCTTCAAAGCCGCGGTCGCGCACCACTCGAGCAAGGCGCTCGAGGGCCGCACGGGAAACCCTGGTACGCGGTGAGAGTTCCTCGATCCAGGCCGCGATCATCGTCGACAGATCCTCTTCCCGCTCCTCGACTGAGGGCAATTCAAGTACTTCGAGGGAAGATACCTCAGCAGTGCACGTCCCGCCGATGACGACCCGCCACCCTTCGGGGCGATTCCCATCAAACAGGCCGCCAACCTCGTCACCGGAGGCGTACATTGTTCCGGGCGGCCACGGGCTGATCCCATCCCAGCTCCCATCCCAGGTCTGGAAGAGGTTGTCCGGCATGCCTGAAAAGCGGTGCATGGCGCGTGCCACATCCCGACAGGCTGGTGCCTCGCCAACAACACAGACGTCTTCTCGCCCCCGCGCAAGCGCGGCGACGCGCTCTCTGATCGTTTCGGTGGCAGCCGAAGATCCGGCCAGATAGAAGCCGGGCTTCGGATCAGTGGGCCGCAGGATTTCGACCGCGCCCCGGAACCCGCCTCCTTCGTCAGCCAACGGTATGACCGTGATCCTGAGGGCCAGCGCGCGCCCGTCAATGGTGTGATAGACGGTTGCAAAGTCTTCAACCCGCTCGAGCCCTGTTTCGAGGGCAAAGGTCAGGGGACAGGCATTTTCGCAGTCGATCCCGCGAGTCGTGAGCTTGCACCTTCCGCCGACTCTTTGCCCGTGCTCATAGCCCAACAACCGTCGAGCAGCGTCGTTGACATGATGAAGAGTGCGTTGATGATCGAGGACGATGACCGCCTCGCCGAGCTGATCGAGGACCTCGACCCATGCCCCCCCAATGAGATCTTCTTTGTTTTGGGCCACGCTTCTATAACAGCGCGGATGGCGGGGTTATTCGCAATTGTTCTATTCGGGGCGATCCCTATCAGCGCTCGATCTCGAAACCCTCTTCGGCCTCAGGCTCGGGATCGGCAAAATACAGCGCGGTGTGCGCAATGGGCAGCAGCATGACGTGTGTGCGACCCTTGATTGGAACCTCGACATGGTAGTAGCCGTGATCGGAAACTGACACCAGCGTCCCGACGGTCCCTTTGACGTCGATCAGGGGGCAGTACAGTGCAACCTTGCCAGGTATTTCCATCACGCGCTCCTTTCCAGTCGTTCAATGTTATCACCGGTGCCTGGACTCCGGCCTCGCGAATCCAGCTTCAACGCGCGCTTCTCGCAACACGCTTCCCGAGAGGGTGCCAGGCACGCCGACGGGACGATGAGGACATCGTCACATCGGGAGCCAGGCACCTCCGGTGACCGCGCAGTTCTGTGAACACACCTGCAACCCGCCGGCTCTTCGGTTAAGGGCGCGCCGCAGTACGTGCCGTCTCTGACGATTTTGGGACCACAGACTCATCATTCGGACACCGCGTCGGGGCCCAAACATCGTCAGAGGGGGCACTCTTCGGAGCCGCGCTCAGAGAAACGGGCGTCAGATTCTGAAGCGCTTCGCCGGTGAACGGGGTGAAATTTGCTAGTCATCGTCCTCGAGGTCGCCGTTCTCCCGCGGAACAATTTCGCCGTACTCCTTCAATTTCCGCTGCAACGTTCTGAGCCCGATCTCGAGCAGATCTGCCGCACGTGCCCTGTGACCTCCGGTGTGAGCGACCGTCCGAAGAATGACCTCCTTTTCGATTTCGGCCATCGGGCGCGGCTGCCACTCAGTGGGCTCCACAAAATCTGTTTGCTGGCTCGGCGTTCGGTACTCGGCGGGTAAATCTTCGAGTCCGATTTCGCCCGAACGCGCGAAGAGCACCATCGTCTCGATCAGGTTTCGGAGCTCGCGAACGTTCCCAGGCCACGACTGCCGTTTCAGGGCTGCCAATACGGCTGGATGAACGCCGCTGACATTGCGTTCAAGCTCCTCGTTGAAGTATTTGAGAAAGTGCTGGACAAAGAGTGGGATATCGTCGACCCGCTTGCGCAAGGGCGGAATGCTGAGCTCTACCACCTTGAGCCGATAGTAGAGGTCCCGACGGAAGCGGCCGGACTCGACCCATTCGGAAAGATTGCGATTGGTCGCCGCAACGAGCCGGAAATCGACCGCAATCTGGATCGCCCCACCGACCCGCATGATGTGACGCTCCTCGAGAACCCGAAGCAGCTTGACCTGCAAGTCGGCGGAAAGCTCAGAAATTTCATCGAGAAAGAGTGTCCCACCGGCAGCGCGCTCGATCAGACCGATGCGGCGCTGATGCGCGCCGGTGAAGGCACCCTTTTCGTGACCAAAGAGCTCAGACTCGAGAATCTCACCGGGAATGGCGCCACAGTTGATGGCAACGAACGGCCCGCGGTCACGCGGCGAGTTCTGGTGGAGAGCGTTGGCGACGAGCTCTTTGCCGGTTCCCGACTCGCCGACGACAAGGACTGTCGATCGCGTTGGTGCCACGACACGAAGCCGTTCCAAAAGATCCTCCATGGCGGTGGAGTGGCCGACAATGCCCTCGAATCCAAAGCTCTTTTCGAGTCGCTGGCGCAGACGACGGTTCTCATCCGACAACACCCGTCGTTCGAGTTGAAGCTGCACCCGCTGGCGCAGCTCCTGTACCTTGACCGGTTTGGTGAGATAGTCATCGGCACCCTCCTGGAGCGCCGCCACGGCGTCTTTCACATCAGCATAGGCGGTGACCAGAAGGAAAGGCAGGCTAGGATACTCAGCGCGAACCTCGCGCAAAAACTCGTAGCCGTCCATGCCCGGCATTCGCACATCGGAGACAACCGCATCGACCTGATCACCTTCGCGTAGCTTTTCAAGAGCTTCTTCGGCTGAGGCAAATGCCCGCAGGGAATATCCCACCCGTTCCAGGGTCCGGGTCATTGCGTCGCGCGACCCATCGTCATCGTCCACGAGAAAGATCACAGGCTCCACAGCACCAACTCCCTTACAAATCAAACATCTTTTCGAGCTCGGTCTCGTCGATGATCTCTACTCCAAGCTCGCGCGCAATCGCCATCTTACTGCCTGAGTTCTTCCCGGCCACCAGATAAGAGGTCTTCCCGGATACGGAGCCTGCCACGGAAGCCCCCAGTCTCTCCAACTCCTCCTTCAGGTCGCGCCGCGGCCGCTTGAGACTGCCGGTGATGACGAATATCAGACCAGTGAGAGAATCGTCCCTCCATTCATCGATCTCCATGCGGGGATCGACTCCATGCTCAGCCAGCCGCATCACAAGTGACTGATGTCGCGGTTTTCCAAACCACTCAGCGACCGCAGTAGCGATGACTGGGCCAATGCCGTCAACCTCTTCTAGCGCCTCAGGTTCGGCCGCGGCGAGCGCCTTGAGACTGCCAAAGCGCTTTGCCAGGACTTTTGCCGCCCGCTCGCCAACGTGAGGTATGCCGAGTGCGAAGAGCAGGCGGTGAAGAGGTCGATCGCGGGCCTCCTCGAGCTCACCCAGGAGATTTGTCGCTGAAAGCTCGCCCCAGCCGGGAAGCTCCGCCAGACCATCGGCCTCAAGGTCCCACAGGGAAGCCTCGTCGGTCACCAAACCGGCCTCGACCAACTGCTCAAGCAGCCGGCCCCCGAGGCCTTCGATCTCCATCGCACCTCGTGCCACGAAGTGGCGAAGCCTCGCCCCTGTCACCGCCGGACACTCGGGGTTGGGGCATCGCAGGGCGACCTCTTCCGCCTCGCGAACCACCGGAGTGTCGCACACGGGACACTTTTCCGGCACGGCATAGGACCCCGCCCCGGGCCCGCGCTCGGCGGTCACGACTCCAACCACCTTTGGAATGACCTCTCCGCCCTTGGCAACCCACACGGTGTCGCCGACACGTACGTCGAGCCGGACAACCTCGTCGAAGTTGTGGAGGGTCGCTCGCGAGACTGTCGAACCGGCTATTTCCACCGGCTCCAGCACCGCTACCGGCGTCAACACTCCGGTGCGACCGACCTGCACGACGATGTCAAGGAGCCTCGTCGTCCGGCCTTCGGGTCGGAACTTGTAAGCCACCGCCCACCGCACCGAGCGTGCGGTGCTGCCGAGGGCGGCGCGCTCGGCGGCGCTGTCGGCCTTGACCACGATGCCGTCGGTGTCGTAATCGAGATCATGCCGTCGCTGCTCCCAGCGATCGATGAAGGTCTCCACCTCGGCAAGCCCCGCACACCGCTCGAGTCCCGGACTGACCGGAAAGCCAAGCCCGCGCAACCACTCGAGCGAGGCGACGTGGCTGTCCTCTTCATGGCCCTCTGCGCGAGCCAACTGGTAACACCACAGCCCGAGACGTCGTCGCGATGCCTGCCTCGGGTCGAGCAACCGAATAGCGCCGGCCGCGGCGTTGCGTGGATTGGCGAACTCCCGCTGGCCCTTCTGGCGGCGCTCGTGGTTGAGTTCTTCCAGGGTGCTTCTCGCCAGGTAGACCTCTCCCCGGATCTCGACCAGGGGCGGCAGCCCATCGACTTCGAGAGGAAGCTGGCGAATCGTGCGAGCGTTGGCTGAAACGTCATCGCCCACCGCCCCGTCACCGCGAGTCACGGCACGTTCGAGCTTGCCGTCGACGTACACGAGAGAGATCGAAACACCGTCAATTTTGAGTTCCGCGGCGAGGCCTCCGGGGTCGTGCCCGAGCTCCCGGTAAAGGCGGGCGTACCACGCCTTGAGTTCTTCCCGTGAGTAGCTGTTATCGAGCGAGAGCATCGGAGCTGCATGCTCCACCTGGTCCAATCCCGGCAGCGGTTCGCCACCCACGCGCTGGGTCGGTGAAGTCGTACTCTGAAGGTCTGGGAATTTCGCCTCGAGCTCCCTCAGTTCGGAGAAGAGCTGGTCGTACTCGTAATCTGAAATCTCGGGATCGGCGAGGACGTAGTAACGGTAGTCGTGGCGGCGCACAAGGTCTCGCAACTCGTCGACACGGCGCACCGCCTTCTTCAGATCCTCCGTCCCCATGTCATCGCCTCCGCCGCGGGCGACGACGCGTGCGAGGACGCTCGGTCACACTCTTCCCGGAAGGCTTGCTTCTGTCCTTGGTGCCGACCTTGCGCAAAGCGCGTTTCCACCCCTGGTATGCCTCAGGAGAAATGTAGCCCAGGGCAACTGCAAATCCGTACAGTTCCCATGCCACCTTGAAATACTCCTGGCGCGCCAGCTTGAGGACCTGGCGCCCGCGGTCCGGCGGGTGCCGCATCTTTGTCAGCGCGAAAAGCCCCTGGTGCAGAAGGTGCAAGGTTTGATTTGAGAGATGCATGCTCGTCGATGCCGGCTCGAGCGAATCTTTGAGCCGTCCCAGGACCTGGGGATTGTCGACCCGACCCGTTTCAGAGGTCTCCTCTTCGGCTATCGCAAGGAAGCGTCCCAGAAAATAGCATCCAATCAAGCTCGGATCCGAGATATCGCGGCTCGCATTGATCTCCCGATCAACCATTTCAAGGACCCGCATGCTCTCGTCGGTATCGATCGGAAGATCCGGGAACGCCCGCGTGAAAACGCCCGATCGGCGCCACGCTTCGTGAATACCGGCGGCATGCCCTGACCGCAATGACTCCAGAAGTTCGTAGGTAAGACGCGGCGCCGAGGCTTCAGCGATCAGATTTCGCTGGGCAGCGATCGCCTCACGGGTTCGCGCATCTATCTCGAACCCGAGGCGAACACTGTACTCCAGCGCACGCATCATTCGCACCGGGTCCTCGATAAATCGCTGGTCCGGGTCGCCGATGGTGCGAATCAAACCCCGCTCGAGGTCTTCGATTCCGCCCACATGATCGATGATCGAAAAATCCGCGATGCTGTAAAAGAGCGCGTTGACAGTAAAGTCTCGACGACGGGCGTCCTCCGCGGGCGTACCAAAAACGACATCGTCGGTCGCCGGCTGCGGGCGATCCGTGGTCGTGTTTTCCTCCGCCTCTTCGGCTGCCCCTTCCTCCCAGTCATTTGGGGATTCCGGCGGTTCCGGGCTGGCACGAAAGGTTGCGACCTCGATAATGCCGGCGCGGAAGAAAACGTGGACGAGTCGGAACCGGCGCCCGATGATACGAGAGTTGCGGAACAGGCGTCTGATTTCCTGCGGGCGTGCATTGGTCGCGACATCAAAATCTTTGGGACGGTTGCCGAGAAGGAGATCACGAACGCTGCCGCCGACCAGGTAGGCCGCGTATCCGGACCGGTGAAGCCGATAGAGGACCTTGAGCGCCTCTGCCGAAAGGCTTCCCCGCGAAAGCTGATGCTCGGGACGAGCCAGCACTTTCGGAGAAAGGTATTCAGTCGTCGGGGTGGCCATGGCTTCAGTCAATCTGACTCATTTCGAAGTGTCGAATCGGAGGTACTTGGCGAGCCTCCCGTTGATGATTACCGGCTCAGCCATCGATGAACAGCACGATCTTAGCAAATTGCTTCGCCTGCGCCATCCGCTCGTACGCGGTTCGGCCCTCAGGCAAAGGTACAACGGTATCGATCTCAGGTTTGAGCCGATGCATCTCGACCGCCGCCACCAACTGCCGCCAGTCCCTTCGCGAACCCATGGTCGATCCGATGATGCTCAGCTGGTTCCAAAAGATCAGCCGGATATCCTCAGCTGGGTTGGGCCCCGATGTGGCGCCGCAAGTAACGATTCGGCCACCCTTGGCAGCCGCCCTCAGCGATTGCATCCAGGTTGCCTCACCTACCGAATCGACGACCACTTCAGCACCACGCTTGCCGGTCAGCCCGCGAACGCCGCGCGCAACCTGATCGTTGGCCGGCAGCACCTCGTCAGCACCCAATTCAACAGCACGGCGGAGCTTTTCCTTGCTCCGAGAGGTCACGATGACTCGCGCCCCGACAAGCTTCGCGAGCTGCAGACAGGCCATCGACACACCACCGCCAATGCCGTGGATGAGCACCGTCTCGCCAGGGCGCAGGCCTCCTCGATTGATCAGCATTCGCCATGCAGTCAGATGGGCGAGACCGAAGGCCGCCGACTCCTCCCATGACAGGTGGGTTGGACGCGGGGCGAGTGATTGGGCGGACACCACCACGGCTTCGGCAAAGGTGCCGTCGGAGTGCTCTCCGAGCACTCCGAACGTCAGGCAAAGGCTTTGCTCGCCGGCAAGGCAGAATTCACATTGGCCGCACGACAACCCGGGATCGAAAACGACCTCGCTGCCGACATCGACCCCCTCGACCCCTTCCCCCACCGCATCCACCACTCCGGCGCCATCGGCACCGCCAATGTGGGGCAAACCGATCCTAATACCGGGCATGCCCCGGAGCACAAAGACATCGAGATGGTTGAAGGCTGCCGTTTTCAGCCGCACCCTGACCTCGCCGGTCCCAGGCTCCGGCTCCGGCCGCTCACCATAGAGCAGCTTGTCGCTCCCGCCGTGCTCTTCGAAGTAGAGCGCTTTCACATGGCCTCCTGTGCAGGGTTATTGTAACTGCGTCCGTGCCACATTGGCATGATTGTGCGGAGGCTTGGGGCTTGAGGCTTGAGGCCTGAGGACCGACCCCGAGCTATGCAACGAGGTCGGAGGATTACCAAGCCCCACGCCCCAGGCCACAAGCCCTCCGCATCAACAACAAAACCCCGCCGACGCGGGGTTCTGCGGTTCCACGGGTGGATGCGGATCAGGGACTTTGATTGTCGAGAACAAAGGTCCGCTGACCGAGGATGTTCCGGCCGCCAAGATTATCTTCGGTCCATACGACAATGAAGTGTTGTCCGTCGGCAAGATTGGCCGCAACAGTATCGAGTTCATAGCGGAAACCGGTGTTTCTGGAAAAGAATGACGGCAGCCACGGATAGAGTTCTCCCAATTCCGGAGTGGGAAGGCCAAAATCGGCGTTTCCGACGTGCACACCGTCAACCCAGATCTCGACCTGTCGGAAGGATCGGGTGTCGATTGCAAATCCTGTCACTTCAACCACTCGCGCCTCAAGCTCCATATGCTCCGGAGTCCAGATATCACCCCATGACGGGTCGTCTGCGTCGTCATTGCAGTCGAATATCACCGGCAGCTGGGCGATGTCGGCGACGTTGTTTTCGCGGTCACCCGCCCGCACCTTGAACAGGTGCAGACCCTGGGTGTAGCCGCGCGCAAGGATCAGGTAGTTGACGTCAATCAGGAAGGAAAAACCGCTATGTTTGGAATTCGGAACGTCAACGTAAAGGTTTTGGACGTCCATGCGCGGGTGGCCGAAATAATTGAAGTCCCATTCGGCGGGATCCCAGTAGAAGCTGCCTTCGTTGGTGTCGGCAACTATGTTGCCGTCGAGCAGAAGCTGCACGTACGCCACACCGCCCATGTCGGTTCGGGAACCCACATCGAGCGCCCAGCCAATAACCATTTCGACATTGTCCGGATCGTCAAAAACCTCTCCCGACCATGGTGGGAGCCCACCGCCCGAGAGGGTTTCGCAACCGTCTGCGTACATCACGTGGTTTTCGATCGGCCAGTCAATCTGTCCAAACGGCGGCAGGTTCGAGCCGGTGTTAAACGTTTGAACGAAACGCCTCCCGATGACCCGCGAGGCGCCCTCGTTATCAACCGCGCGCACCGCGAGCACGTGGATCCCGTTGTTGAGCGCGGTGGTGTTGAGCATTCGCACGAATCCTGAGAACTCGGCATCCGGATCACTCGGGAACCGGTTCCCGATGTCTGGCCGGTGGACTCCGGTGACAGCATTGCCCATTGCCAGACCGTCAACCATGATCTCGACATAAGCGATCGCGTCATCATCGAGGGCCCAACCGGTGACTGGAAACACTCCATTCATCGGCTGTAGCGACCCCGGAAGCTCGATCTCGCCCAACGGGGCCTGGTTGAGGTCGTTGTTGATGGTCACGGAACGCAGTCCGTAGTCCTCGATTGACGAGTCGTTGAAGGTGACCCGCATGAACAGTGTGTGCACTCCGTCGGAATATCCCTCGGAGTCAAACGAGGTTGTGAATCCAGGGCGGGAGTATGGCGTTCCGGCGTACCACGGGTAGGCCTGGAGAATGTCGTAGCGCGGCTGATTCATGTCGGCCGTGGACACGAACTCATCATCGACGTAAAGGTCGATTTTACTCACCAATGCGTCGTCCCATTGGCAGGAGTGCCACGTCCACTGGGGGCCGCACTGCTCGCCGTTGTCGACGACAAAACCGTTGACCTCCACAAGGCCGAAAACCGTCGCCCCATCGGCCGGCGTATCAAGCCAGAAAATTGTCTCGGCAACTGCGCTGATCGGCAGCAGGAGAGTCAGCAGAACAAGCGCTCCGGCGATTCCTTTATAACGCATTGCGAGTCCTCCTCTGGACCGAAGTTCCAGGCGATTTACGATCGTAATAATGATATACCAAGGCATATCTACGGTCAAATAAAAGATGGTAAATGAAGGGGTTTGGGCACACTATTGTGCCAAAGTCTCGCACGAAAAGCGTTCTCCGTGATGCAGATCACCAAAAATAATTGAATCTCGAGAAAATTATTCGATTGAGATTTTCGCCAATTCCTCGACGTGAATACGCGCAGATTTCGCAAGCGCTTCGAGCTCGAATCCTCCCTCGAGAAAGGACAAAACACGCCCTTCAGACCAACGATTTGCTGCTTCAACTGCGGTTGCGGTCAGGCGTCCAAATCCAGCTTCGGTCATCTTCATGCCGCCGATAGGATCTTGGCGATGCGCGTCAAAACCGGCCGACAGAATGAGGGACGCCGGCTGTAGGCGCCCACATATCTCGTCCAAAGCACCAGAAAACGCCGTGCAAAAAATATCGTTTTCAGCGCCTCCTGCCAATGGCACATTTCTGGTCGTTCCGAGACCTTCTCCTGCCCCCACCTCGTCCCCACCGCCGCCGCCGGGGAAAGCCGGATAGTGGTGAACTGAGACGAAACCGACCTCACCGCTAGAGAAGAAATGTTGCTGCGTCCCGTCACCGTGCAAGGCTCCAAAATCGGCAATGACTACCGGCCGATTCCAGCTACGGACAACAACCTCCGCGGCCAGGGCCACCGAATTGAAAAAGCAGTATCCAGATGCGCGATCGCGACCCGCGTGGTGGGAGGGCGGTCGGGCAACGATGAAAGCTCGATGGAGGCGACGGTTGACCAGGTCGAGGGCCGCCTGCATCGCCAGGCCGGCAGCCGCTACCGACGCGTCGAAGGTGCCGGACGAAACGGCACAATCCTGCGAATCCAGCCATCTGCTGCACCCCGCCGAAGCTTCTCGGACTCTTTCGATGTATGCGGGATCATGTATCCAAGCAAGCGCGCCAATCGTGTCTTCGTCCACAGGCAACGGGCTTTCACGATCCACCACCCAACGCCCTTCGGCCCGCGCAGACAGAGCGTCGAGCACCACTCGGACCCGTTCAGGCGTCTCGGGATGACCGAGCCCCGGCTGGTGCTCCAAACACCGCGGGTGCGATCTCACGCTCAATGGCATTTCAGCGATCAAATCGGTCACGGGGCCATGATAGCGAAAGAATGAAACAAATTCGGATTTCGGATTTCGGATTTCGGATTTTCTACCCCCTTGCCCCGCAGTCGGATCGTCCCGGGTGGATGGCCGGCATTCCTAATTTCTCATTCCTAATTCCTCATTCGGTCGAGGGCGCTCGTGTTGTGAAGGACGTGCCAAGCAGTTACCCTAGGGCAGATGGCGAAGAAGGCAATTCGAATCGGTGTCTCGCTTGCTCTGATGGTCGTGCTGCTGGCGGTCTTTCTGTGGAACGTAAATTTCCAGGAGGTCGGCAGGTCTCTTGCGGGCGCTGATCTTAAGATGCTCATCGCGGCGTCCCTGGTAGCGCTCTTCTCATACGGGCTGCGCGCTCTCCGCTGGCAGTTCATTCTTCGGCCAGTTGGTCACGTGCGCCTTTCCAGCGTGTTGCTGACGACTGCGGTCGGCTACGCCGCGTTGTCCCTGCTGCCGGCGCGGATGGGTGACTTGATCCGTCCACTCTTGCTTGCTCGGAGGGAGAAGATCCCGGCCTCCGCAAGCCTTGCCTCGATCCTCACCGAACGGGTCTTTGACCTGTGGTCGGTGGTCTTCTTCTTCCTCGTCTTCATCATTTGGCCACCCCACATGTCGAATCTCAACGAACAGGCCCAACACAGCTTGGAGGTGCTTTCACTTAGCGGTTATGTTGTCGGCGCTGGGCTCCTGATTGGCACCCTCATTCTGCTCGGCCTCTTCCGCTACCAGGAGCGCTTCGTCGAGCTGTTGACGCGGCCAATCGCCTGGATCAAAGCGTCGTGGCGGCAACCCGCGACAAACTTCCTCAACCATTTCCTCGACGGCCTGCGCGTACTCCAAAGACCTCGCGATCTCATCATTACCACCGTTGCATCGCTCTTGATGTGGTATGTGATCTGCTGGCAGGTCCGTTTTACCCTGCTCGCCTTTGACGTCGACCTCCCACTGCGGGCGGCCTATCTCATCGTTACCATGGCTGTGATCGGCCTCGCGGTTCCAACCCCGGGCGGGGTCGGTGGATTCCACAAGGCCACTCAGGTCGGCATGACCCTGTTCTTCGGCATCGGTCTCAATGAGGCGACCGGTATCGCCATTGCCTATCACGCCATCTGCTTCGTCCCCATCACCATCATTGGGTTGCTCTGTGTGCCCCTCCTCGGAGTCAACTTACGCGAGGTTGATTCGGTTGAGTCCGAGGCGGCAAAAGAATGAACTGTCCCTTCTGCGGTGACCCCAACAACCGGGTGGTGGATTCCCGCGACGTCCGTTCGGGCCTGGAGGTCCGGCGGCGACGCGAGTGTTCAAACTGCAGCAAGAGATTCACGACCTATGAGCGAGTTGATGAACTCCCGACAACCGTCGTCAAACGTGACGGAAGGCGGGAGAGCTTCGATCGCGAAAAGCTCCTCACCGGTTTACTTCGTGCCTGCGAGAAACTGCCGGTTCCCCGGCTCGATCTCGTGACTATCGTCGATGCCGTCGAATCGACCCTCGCCGCCCGCGATGTTCGAGAGATGTCGACAGAGGAGATCGGCAACATGGTCATCGAGGAGCTGCGCCGTCT
>Ga0316197_10002403_pt1 | contig 13380 bp, 15 predicted proteins | sample OudBiesiAoxic_MG_FD_204939 | JGI IMG/M metagenome (GOLD analysis project Ga0316197, IMG submission 204939) | Coastal sediment microbial communities from Oude Bieten Haven, Netherlands - site A oxic | ecosystem: Environmental > Aquatic > Marine > Coastal > Sediment | place: Netherlands...
GACCACGGGCAGCTTCCTGTTCGGCGGCTCGGGCTTGGCTGCGGCGATTTCGGCCATGGAGGGCACCTCGGGGCGCGAGTGCGTGTGGGCGACGGCGCAGTACCTGTCGTATGCGAAGCCGGGTGAGGTGGTCGACATCGACGTGACCATTGCCGTCGACGGTCACCAGATCACTCAGGCCCGCGCCGTGTGCCACGTTGCCGATCGTGAGATCCTCACCGTGAACGCCGCGCTCGGCGACCGGCCGATGGATGCGTCGGGCCAGTGGGAGGTCATGCCGTCCGACATCCCCGCACCCGACGAGTGCGCCCCTCGGCCGCACAATTCCGATTGGTCCGGCACGATCAACGACCGGCTCGACCAACGGTTGGTCAAGGGCCGCAGCTTCGAGGTGCTCGATGGCAGCGAGCCCGGCGACGGCCAGACCCTCCTGTGGGCCCGCCTTCCCGACGTGATCGCCGGCGTCGACGCCACGACGCTCGCGATCCTGGGCGATTTCGTGCCGATGGGCATCGGGCAGTCGCTCGGCGCTCGCGCTGGCGGGAACAGCCTCGACAACACGCTTCGGGTCTGCCGGATCGTGCCCACCGACTGGGTGTTGATGGACATTCGGGTCCACGCCGTCGAACGCGGTTTCGGCCACGGCCTCGTGCACATGTTCGCCGAGGACGGAACCTTGCTGGCCACCGCCAGCCAATCGGTGATCGTGCGTTTCTGGAAGGGCTGAGCGGGTGACCAGCTCGGATGGGCCTTCACGTGTCGGTGACACCGCACCCGACCGGCAGCTCGCCGGCATGCGCGATGGGTACGTGCCGGAGGCCGAGCCGAGCGCGGAACTCTCCGAGCGTCGGGAGGCGGTGGCCGAGCTGGGCGAGGCGATGCGCGATCTCGCGTCGAGCGCAATCGGTACCGAGGTTCCCGTCGACGTACTCCGTCGAGTGGCCCGGGACGCACGTGAGCTGGCGACGGTGCTGGCCGAGCAGCAGCGACGACCCGGTGAGCCGTCGTCGGTCGACGACCTGCGCCGTGGCCAGCGCCCGTACAACCCGGTCGTGGGTCCCGGCAACCCGGTCGCGCCACCGATGCGCATCGAGTTCGTGGACGGCGCAGCGATCGGCTGGTGCACCCTCGACTGGCGGTACGAAGGACCGTTCGGTTACGCCCACGGTGGGATCAGTGCCCTGCTCCTCGACCAGATCATGGGCTACGCCGCTGCTGCTGCAGGTCATCCGGGCGTGACCGGCAGGTTGACGGTGCGCTACCGGGCAACCGTGCCGCTCGGAGAGCCGCTCCGGCTGGTGGCCAGGTTCGTCGACGTGCTCGGTGTGCGATCGGCGATCACGAGCTCGATCTGTCTCGCTGGCGCCCCTGACGATGCGCTCGTCGAGGCCGAGGGGCGATTCCTGGCGCTGCGTTCCGAACAGGCCACGCGCCTGTTCGGTGGTGGCTCCGATTCGACTCCGTGATCCCAGTGCATCTCGACCACACGGCTGTCCGGCTAGCGGAGCCGGGCGTCGGTCAGCACTGGCCAGGGAACGAGTCCGAACCGCGGCACCCGTCGTTGATGCAGCACCTCGAAGCCGGCTCCGATGAGCAGATCGCGGAGATGCTGAGCTGTCAGCGCCCGAACTGGCTGCCCGCCTGCCGCCGAGACGGCCGCAACAGCGGATTCACCCAGTCCCGTGACGGCCGCGATCGAGGCGATCAGCAACCGCCCGCCCGGCCGGAGAATCTCCGCGAGCGACGTGATCGTTCGCCGCTGGTCGGGGTACCAGTGGAACGACTCCGTGCAGACCACGATGTCGGCGGTCGCGTGCCGGAAGGGGAGATCTGTCGCATCGGCGCACACGAGTGGTGCGGCGCCTCCGACTCGGCGGCTCGCTCCGTCGAGCATTCCCGACGAGTAGTCGGCGCCGACGACATCGGCACCCGGAAACCGCTCGGTCAGCCGGAGCGTGAGTTGGCCGGTGCCGCACCCGAGATCCACCACCAGCTGGGGCTGTGCATCGGCCAGGCGGGCGAGCACCGCATCATGCACCGGCCGATACGTGGCGGCCTGGAACCCGCGACGGTCGTACACCTCCGACCATCGATCGAACAGCGTCGACCGCGCACGTGCCATCCACGAGTCTCGCGCCCGTCGAGTGCATCGGGCGGATCGTCCGGTCGGAGGCCGACTGCGTAGTGTCGGCGCCATGACGCTCCCGACTCGTCCTGGCATGACCGTTCCGCTCCCGGGCCCGCTGCACACGCACCGGGACAAGCTCGCCGCGCTCGCCGACATGGGCTACACCGACATCTGGTCGGCCGAGTCCGACGGCGCCGACGCCTTCACTCCGTTGGCGCTGGCAGCGGCGTGGGAGCCCCGGCTCAGGCTCGGCACCGCCATCGTGCCGGCCTACACCCGGGCGCCGGCCTGCATGGCTCAGAGCGTGGCGTCGATGGCCGATGCTGCTCCTGGGCGATTCGCGATCGGGATCGGGTCGTCGAGCAACGTGATCGTCGAGCGGTGGAACGGCGTGCCGTTCGAAGAGCCGTACAAGAAGGTGCGCGACGTCGTGCGGTTCCTGAAGGACGCACTCGGTGGCGAGAAGATCAAGCACAGCTACGACACCTTCGAGGTCAACGGCTTCAAGCTCGGCGTGCGGCCTGAGCAGACTCCGCCGATCCTCGTTGCCGCCCTCCGAGAGGGGATGCTGCGCTTGGCCGGCCGCGAGGCCGACGGTGCGATCATCAACTGGCTCTCCCCGCACGACGTGGCCACCGTGGCCCCGGTGGTGATCGATGCCGCCGGCGGCGAGGAGCGTGAGATCGTCGCTCGCATCTTCTGCTGTCCCAGTGAGAACGCCGACGTGGTTCGAGCTGCAGCGAAGTTCGCCATCGCTGCGTACCTCAACGTGCCGGTGTACGCCGCATTCCACGAGTGGCTCGGGCGCGGCGATCAGCTCCAGGGCATGTGGGATGCCTGGAAGGCCGGCGACCGCAAAGCAGCGCTTGCCGAGATCCCCGACCAGGTGGTCGACGACCTCGTGGTACATGGCTCGCCCGCCGAATGCCGGGCGAAGATCCAGTCCTACTTCGACAACGGTGTGACCACCAGCTCGTTGGCGATCCTCCCACTCGACCCCGACCTCGACTACTGGCAGGCGGTCACGGATCTGTCGCCGTCGGCAGGCTGACGGCGTTGATCTGCTCGGTCACCGGTCGAGCGGGTGCTGCCAACGCACCCGGTTGAAGCGTGCGAATCCGCGGTCGGCGCTGATCAGCGTGGCGTTGTTGTCGAGTGCGTAGGCAGCCAGGTAGGCATCGGCGATGTCGCCGCCGCGGGCGTCGATGTCGTGGGCGAGGGTGCGCACGTGTGTCCAGTGTCGTGGTCCCGCCTGGAGTTGCACGGTCGAACGCGCTGCCACGAGCCGATCGACCAGATCCCACGCCGCTGCGGTCGGCGTCGGCTCGACGAACACACGCCGATTGGTCACCAACCGCAGGAACCCGGAGAGCACCACACCGGGGAGCCCGATCGGCTCGGAGCCATTGGCCCAGTCGGTGAGCAAGGGCGCGTACAGGTCGTGCTCGGGCAGGTCGACGCGATGGGCGTAGACCAGCACGTTGACGTCGAGGCAGAGCACGCCTACCGGAGACGATCGAGTGCGGTGGCCTCGTCGAGCAGCTCGCGGATGGCCGCATTGGAACCGATGTCGACACCCGGGACCAGCCCACCGCTCCCGCCGGTCGGGACGGTGAAGTCGGCAGGCTGCACACCGTCGCCGGTGTCGATCCCGAGCCGAACTGCGTCTTCGAGAACGCTGGCCACCGTTCGACCCTCGCGAGCGGCGCGCTCTTTCACGCGTCGGTACAGCGCGTCATCGATTCTCACCGTGGTTCTCACGTTCGGCATCTTAGCATCTACATCTGGCATCAAGATGCTCACGCTGCGGCGTCGTGTCGGGGTGCATCCTCGGCGGGTGTCGGCTGCCCGGTGCTGGCGGCGAGCCTTTGGCGAATCTCGGCGACGTGGCGCAGGCCGCGCTCACGGGTGTCGTTGCTCAGACGGAACCGTGCCGGCGTCGTCGTGGTGGGCAGCAGGGTGAGTTGCTCCGACGAGGCGGTGCCGCTTGCGGGGCGTGTGGCCGAGCGGAGGTGGTTGCGGGAGGTGGTGTTCATGTCTTCCATCATGGCGATGGGGTGTCACAGAGTTCTCCGTGGCGCATCACCCCAGCTCAGCGGTGATCTCCGCTCAGGCGAGGGCCATCAGGGCAATGCCGGTGATCACCCCGAGGATGCCGATCATCTGCCACCAGTGCAGCGTGTCCTCGTCGAATGCAGCTGCCAGGGTGGCGGACACGGCGGGGAACATCGACGCCGACACCGCAACCGTGGCCAGCGAGCCCTGCTGGGTGCCCAGCGCGAACGCAACGATGGCGAGTGAGCCACAGGTGCCCGAGACCAGCATGGGGCCCATCAACGGCCGCGGTGGCAGACGCGGTACGTGTCGCGCCGTCGCCAATCCGAGCATCATCACCAACGCTGTCACCCGCTGGGCAGCAGGTGCCCACACACCACTGTCGTCGCCGGCCTCGCCGATCATCACGAACGATGCGCCGAACAACACCGACGCCATCAGCGACAGACCGACCCCGCGGCGCAGGGTTCCCTTCAGCGCCGGCGAGTACATCACCACGAGGAGGCTGGCGATGGCCACCACGATGCCGACGAGCGCCAGCCCCGACGGCCGGTTGCCCAGCAGGACGTCCCACCCGAGCGGGATCAGCGCAGCACCGAGCGCAACCAACGGCCCTGCAACCGCCGCCGAGGAGGTGGCCATGGCTTCGTACAGCAGGGCGAGGGCGACTCCGACGAAGAGACCCGACGCCGCCCCCAGCACGATGTCGCTCACTGCGAATACACCGGGGATCAACGCCAGTGCCACCAGCCCCGACACTGCGCCGCCGAGCATCGCGCCGCTGGTTGCGGTGACTGCGTTCGAGCGTCGAGTTCCGTAGCGGCCCAGGAAGTCGGAGCAGCCGATGAGTACGGAGGCGACTGCTCCGAGGAGGATGGGCATCGCGGTCAGTGCTGCGGTTGATCCGCCGCCAGCTCGGGGTGCGCTTCGGCGTAGCGGCGAGCGCGAGCGGCCGGGTCCTGGCGGTAGAACCCCAGGAGTTCCGCGTACAGCGCCGGTTCGTGCTCGCACACCTCCAGCGGTCGGTTGAAGAACACCTCGGTGGCCACGGCGAAGAACTCGGCGGGGTTCGTCCCGGCGTACGGTCGCAGCACGGGTGAACCCTCGGCGCGCACCGCGTCATATGCCTGCGTGCACACCTCGACCCAGCGAACCCGAGCGGCCTCGTCGGCGAGCGGAGGCGTGCCGTCGGTGATGCCGTCGAGCATGTCGAGCTGATGGGCGAACTCGTGATACACCACGTTCTGGCCGCCAGCGGGGAAGCGAGCTCCGCGCCTCGCTGCGGCCCACGACAGCACGACCGGACCGCGGTAGTGGGCCTGACCGGCCAAGGTCTGGGTTCCCGACCGCCGCAGCCCGCCGCCGACGGCGTGCTCGCCGTGGAGCCGCACTGTCGAGGGATGCACGATCACCGAGGTGACCTGCGCGTAGTCGTCGATCTCGAGGCCGAGGAGCAACATGGACGCCTGCGCCGAGATCAGCACCCGGATGTCATCGGTCAGGTCGAATCCGTTGGCGGCTTCCCACCGTGTCCGATGGAAGAACGAAGCGATCAGTGTCTCCAGACGACCCTGCTCGCCTGCATCGAGCATCCGCCAATGCTCGAAGTTGTGTTCGAGCACCGGTCGCCACCTCGGATCGAACGGTGGAACCGTGCGGCGGAACCGTTGGCGAAGACGCCCGAACATCAGGAGTTCGCGCCGAGCTGACGCAGCCCAGCGCGCACCGCCGGGGGGATCTGGTCGGCACCGCCGAAGTACTCGGCGAGCCGCATTTCGGCATCGTCACCGAAGAGAATCTCGGCGACCTCGGCGAGGCCCGTCGAATTGGCGATGTCATCGTCGTGCACGACGAGATCGATCTTCGAGCGGCGGCGCATGAAGTCCTCGAGCTTGGTCACCATCTCGGTCCGGGCGGCGGCGTGGAGTTCGACGCGCAGGTAATCGGCCGATCCCATCACGTCCTCGGCCATGCGCGGGTCCTCGCCGATCGCTTCGAGCATGGTGAACGCCCGGCGCCCGTAGCGTCGCCAGAGGCGGTCGGTCAACGGCTCGGTGTCGGCCTTGGTGCGGTACTGGTCGAGCCGCACCAGTCGGGCCTGACGGTAGAACTCGTCCCGTGTGGCTGCTGCCGGTTCGCCGTACCAGTTGTGCAGATCGGCCTCGAGCGGCACGCCCAGGCCCTCGACCTCGGCGGCAACCTCCTCGCCGACGTTGATGCAGTCGGTGAGCTTGCCACCGAAGACGGTGACCACGCCACGTGCGCGGTCGGCCTCGATGGCGTGCTTGCGGCTGAGCTTGGTCCAATCGACGTCGCGCTGGTCGTTCCCGCTGCGCTTGACCACCAGTGGGCGCACACCGGTGCGGTCAGCGATGATGTCGGCCCGCGTCAACGGAGGGGCCAGGTCCATCCGGGCGTTGATCTGGCTCAACAGGAAGTCGATGTCGTCGTCGGTGACTTCGGTGTAGGGCGTGTCGACCCGTGTGTCGGTGGTGCCGATCACCGATCGCCGCCCCATCGGAATCACGTAGAACAGCCGCCCGGAGTCGTCGAAGAACGCCAACACCTTGTGGTGCGCGGTGGTCGTGAGACGCGGGACGATCAGGTGGATGCCCTTGGAGTACACGATGCGGTGATCGGTGCGGAGCCCCCATTGCTCGTTGACCTCGTCGACGAACGGGCCGGCGGCGTTGACGATCGTGCGGGCCGTTGTGGAGAACTCCTCGCCGGTGTCGACATCGCGGAGTTGCACCGTCCAGCGTCCGGCCGATCGTTCTGCTGAAACCATCTCGACGTAGTTCGCGATGGCGGCGCCGGCGTCGGCGGCCGCACGCACGAACGAGAACACGAAGCGGGCGTCGTTGTCGACGAGGACCCCGTCGTAGTACTCGATGCCGCCGAGCGCGTTCGAGGTGTCGATCGCCGGTTCCTCACGTTCGATGTGATCCGTCGACAGCACCCGCGGGTGGCGGGTGCCGAACATCCCGATGATCCAGTAGGCCAGCGAGCCGAGGCCGGCGAACCACGGCTTGTACGGCGAGGTCCTGTCGAGCGCGGCGTAGAAGCCGATCTGCTTGATGTTGTCCGGGTACGCCTTCATCAGCCGGTTGCGTGACCGGCAGAGCTTCCAGACGAGGAACAGTTCGTAGTTCTCGAGGTACTTGAAGCCGCCCCATACCAGGTTCGACGATGCCTGGCTCGTGAAGTTGGCGAAGTCGCCCCGATCGATGATCGCCACCTTGGCACCGCGTCCGGCGAGTGAAGCGGCCGCGACCGCTCCGTTGATTCCGCCGCCGATCACGAGCGTGTCGAACGTGTCCGTGCGGAGCCGTTCGATCTGGCGGTCGCGCAAGGTCACGCCGTGTTCACGATCATGATCACTGCCACCAGGCTGCCGAGCCCGACCGCAATCGGTGTCGCCCGCGTCGCCCAGTCGGGAAAGCGTCGGTACGGCGGTGCCAGCATCACCGCACCGCACACAGCTCCGGCGATCGCGCCGCCGAGGTGGCCGCCGATCGAGATGCCGGGGATGGCGAATGTGATGAACAGGTTGAGGATCAACGCGGCGCCGATCCCGGTGCTGAACGGATTGACGCCGCGCCGCCAGAGACCGACCGTGGCCGCAGCGAGTAGTCCGAACACCGCCCCTGACGCACCGGCGGTGATGCCGCCGCTGTCGAACAGGACGACACCGAGCGACCCGCCGAGCAGCGATGCGAAGTAGAGCAGGAGGAAGTTGACCCTTCCGAGCGTCGGCTCGAGCATCGGGCCGAGCACGTACAGGAAGTACATGTTGAACGCGAGGTGGATGAAACCGAAGTGCAAGAAGCCCGACGTGACGAGGCGGTACCAGCCGTCAGGCTCGGTGATGAACACGTTGCCGTCGTCGCTCTGCCACGCGATCGGTTGCACCAGGACGTCCTTGCTCAGACCGAAGCTGAGGTGCACATCGGTCACCCCGCCGCTCAGTGCGGCGGGCTCACGGGACACCAGGAGGACGAGCACGAACACCGTCACATTGGCCGCGATCAACGACATCGTGACGAGGGTCGGCTGGCGCGCTGACCAGAATCGGGCCCGTGTGCGAGCGTCGGGCCGCGCCGCCTTCGTGCAGTCGGGGCAGTGGCTGCCAACGGTGGCTTGGGTCAGACAGGAATCGCAAGCCGGCTTGCCGCAACGTGTGCACCGCCGGCCGGCGATCCGGTCGGGATGGCGATAGCAGGCGGTCGGCGCCGCACTCGTCGGGGGACGATGCGGTGGCTGCGAGCCGGAGCCCGGCACGTTGGTGCCCCGAGCGTCGGGTGGCGGTGGGGGAGGCAACGGCACCCGATCAGGGTACCGAGAGAGCCTGGCGGGGCGACCGCGGTGAACCACCCGCGGGAAGGGCGGTCAGTACCCGGCTTTGGTGGGGAGTTCGTCGGGAGGGCCGGGAGCGCCGAGCAGATTGCCCTGCATCAGGTCGCAGCCCGCCGAACGGAGGCGACGCAACTGATCGGTGGCGCTCACGCGTTCGGCCACCACCCGCATCCCGAGCGAGTGTGCGAGCAGGACGACCGCCCGCACGATCCGGGTGTCGGAGTCGGTGGCGCCGGAGGGCAAGGCGAGCGAGCCGTCGAGCTTGAGCATGTCGGCGCCGACATCGGACAGCAGCGACAGTGCGTTCGCGCCGGTCCCGAAGTTGTCGATCGCCACCTGGACACCGGCTCGACGGAACCCGCGAACGGTGCGATCGATGTCCGGGTTGCGTCCGAGGAGCGCTGTCTCGCGTGCCTCGATCACGAGTCGCTCGGGGGTCAGCTCGTGCAGGCGCAGCATCGAGAGCACCTGGTTGACGAACGACGGACTCGCGAGCTGGACCATCGACACGTTGACGTGTACTGCGAAGTCGTCACCGACGATGTCGTGCTCGAGCCAACGGCGGGTCTCGACCAGTGCCTGCTCCAGCACGAACTCGCCGAGCCGGCCGATCGTGCCGGATTCCTCGGCGATGTGAATGAACGATGCCGGGTCCATCTGACCGAGCTTGGGGTGGTTCCACCGGACCAGGGCCTCGGCCCCCACCGTTCGACGGTCGACGGTCGAGAACAGCGGCTGGAAATCGACGGTGAGCTGCTTGTCGGTGACCGCTCTCCCGAGCTCGGTGCCGATCGCCGTGCGTTCACGCGCCGCCGAGCGCATCTCCGGGGTGAACAGCACACATCGGGTGCGCCCCGAACCCTTGGCCTCGTACATCGCGGTGTCGGCGTTGCCGATCAACGTCTCGGCCGCCGCATCGTCGGCCTGGGCCAAGATCTCATCGTCGGTGACCGCAACGCCGATACTCACCGAGAAGTCCAGGTCGAGCTGTCGGAGTCGGAGGCGGCCGGTGAGCGCCTGGCGCATCCGCTCGGCCAGTTCGACGGCGGTTGCAGTGTCGGGAACGTCTGCGCACACCACGAGGAACTCGTCCCCGCCGATGCGGGCGACCTGATCCTCGGGGCGCACACTGTCGGCAAGGCGTCGCGCCGCCGACACGAGCAGCCGGTCGCCGACCGGATGTCCGAGGGCGTCGTTGACGTACTTGAGTCGATCGACGTCGATGAAGATTGCGGCAACGTGACCCGGACGCGTCCGTTGGGTCGAGATCGACTGGGCGAGACTCGACAGGATCCGTCGGCGGTTGGCCAGTCCGGTCAACGGGTCGTGGGTGGCCCGGTGCCGGAGGCGGGCGGCCTCGTCGCGCGCTCTCGTGACATCATGGGCGATCAAGCCGATGAAGCCGCCGCCCTCGGCGTCGTGATCGCGGCGCGCCGCCACCGTGGCACGCAACACGAGCGACTCACCGAAGCTGTCGACGTGATCGATGTCGCCTTGCCAGGTGCCGTTGGTCTCGCCGGAGACCAGCTGTCGAGGTGCGTGGTCGAGCAGTGAGCGCAGCATCGCGCGAGCCGGACTCCCCGGCGACAGTGCGTCGTTGGTCTTGGCGCCGAGTAGATGGAGCGCAGAGCTGTTCGCCGTCTTGATCGAGCCGTCGAAGCCCATGATGACAATGGCGGTTCCGTCCGCGTCGAGGAGGGCTCGCTGCGCGAAGTGCACGACGTCGTCCACGGGAGGCGGCCACGCATGCGAGCCTGGCACCTGCCGCCGCTCCTTTTCGTTGTCGCCTACCGGCACCGCCCGCTCCTCATATGCTTTCTTGCACCGATGTTGTGGCTCCGGACACGAAGGTCAGCGCTGGTAGAACCCGGTCACGTCGGTCGACGCGATCGAGACCGTAGCGATGGTGGCCAAGAACTCGGTTGCGAGATCTCCATCGGCAAGTTCGAGCTGTTGGTTGAGCGCGTATGCCGTGATTCGGTAGAGATGGGGCCCGTCACCGGGCGGCGGACAAGGTCCCCCGTAACCGACATCGCCGAAGAAGTTGAGGGCTTGCGGTGCTCCGGCGGGCACATCGCCCTCGACCAATGCGACCTCGGCCGGCTCGAGTCCGCCGATCACCCAGTGCACGAACGGCTGGCCGTCGCTCACCGCTGAGTCGTCGACCATGACGATGGCGATCTCGGCGGTGCCATCGGGTACCCCACCCCAGCTCAACGCCGGTGAAACGTCGAGGCCGTCGCACGTGTGGAGGGCGTCGATGTCGCCACCCGTGACCCATGGTGCGATCAGGCTGAACGGCTCGGCGATGGCGCCCGCTGCGTCGGTGGCGGCGGAGTCGACACTGCCGGGCAGTTCGAAGTCGTTCGTCTGGTCGATCGTCAGTTCGCTCTCGATCGTCGGCGGGACCGTGGTCTGACTCGGGTAGTCGGCCGGGTCGAAGTCCTTGAGCTGCTTGCCGTCGCCGGTGTCGCAGGCGGAGAGCGCGGTGAGCGCCACGAGCGCCGACACCCAGATCGTGGCAGTCCGTCGAGTCACCTGCTGGAGCGTACGCGCTGATGATCGCCGCTGGGAATCATCAGCCCGACGCACCAGCGGTAGTCTGCCCAGGGTGACCGAACGCCTCTCGTTGCTCACCGTGCACGCCCACCCCGACGACGAAGCGTCGAAGGGTGCGCCGACACTGGCCCGCTACCACCACGAGGGGGTGCACACGGTGCTCGTCTGTTGTACCGGCGGTGAGGAGGGCGATCTCCAGAACCCGACCCTGCGCGAGCCCGGCCAACCGTTCGAGGGGCTCACGCCAGAGGAGGAGAAGGCCAAGGTCGTGTCGATGCGGTCGACCGAGCTGGCGGCGTCGGCGGAGATCATCGGGTTCGACGTGGTCGAGATGCTCGGCTACCGCGACTCCGGTATGGCCGAGACCGAACCGAACGATCACCCGGACTGTTTCCACCAGGCCGACATCGACGAAGCCGCCGGCCGTCTGGTGGGGATCATCCGCCGCGAGCGCCCACAGGTGATCATCACCTACGGCGACGACCAGAGCGGCTACCCGCACCCGGATCACCTCCGTGTTCACGACATCTCGGTGCTGGCGTTCGAGCGTGCCGGCGACCCCGACTGGTACCCCGAGACAGGCCAGCCGTTCGCACCGTCCAAGCTGTACTACTCGGTGTGGTCGAAGGCGCGAATCCTGGCGATCCACGAGCTGATGCTGCGGATCAAGGGCGAGTCGCCGTTCGAGCAGAACTGGCTCGACAGGCCGTCGCAGGATCACCGCATCACCACCCGGATCGACATCACGGGCTACGGCCACGTCCGTCGCGGTTCGCTGCAAGCCCATGCGACGCAGATCGACCCGTCGGCGGCGTTCTGGGGGTTCGAGATCGACGAGCAGGAGTTCACCGCGGCGTACCCGTGGGAGGACTGGATCCTCGCACGGTCGCTGGTCGGGTCGATTCCGGCCGACGACGGCGAACGCGACCTGTTCGCCGGTGTGAGTGAGCGGGTGTCGTCATGACCGTGCAGTACCGGGTGATCGTCGCCAAGAAGGACGAGCGGGTCGAAGGGCCCGACGACGCCGACGTCGTGGTGACGGTTCCGCTCGTCGATGCCGCCGCCGACGGTTTTGATCCGACGGTGGCGTTCATGCGTGGCGCACTCAAGGCGTCCGGTCACACCGGGGTGATACTCGATGCGTTGAAGTCGGGCGCTGCAGCCGACGCGATCTCGCGTCTCGTGGCGCAGCCCTGAGGTCGCCGGCGCCGGTTCAGCCGGCGCGCAGTGCGTCGCGCAGAGCCCGGTAGCCGATGAGGACGGCGCCGCTGTCGTCGAGGCGAGTACGCAGGTCGTCGCTCGTGACCAGTGCGAGGTCGTCGATCCAGCCTTGCGTGGAGTCGCCGAGAGCCCGAACTTCCGGGGTGTCGATCGCAGGTTGGACGTGGATCTCGGTGACACCCGGCTGCAGTGCGTCGATGGCGGCGCGGACGCGCTCGACGCTGCCGGCACGCCAGTCGTGGTCGAAATGATCGGGGAAGACGATGCCTTCGTCCGCCGCGAGACGGCGGAACGGGAAACCGGCCTGCTCGGCGCTCACCGTCGAGGGAAGCCGGATCGGGAGCGCGAACTCCACGGCGAGCTCGAGGTAGACGTCGAAGAATTCGGGACGCAGCGTGATCGCGGTGAGGTGTGGGGCGAGGTGGGTGACGTCGACGCCCCACGCCATCGCGCGCTCGATCTGGGCGCGTAGCTCGCGGAGTACTTCGGTGTGGTCGGCGTGTTCCCAGAGATCCTCGAGCGTGCGCGGGAAACCGCCTTCGCCCGACTGCAGCGACGGTGCGTGCGTGATCGGACCCCAGCGGTACGACTCGTGTTCGGCGTTGAGGGTGAGGTGCACGCCGAGGTCGTCGCTGGGGAGTGCATGCTTCGCCGCGTCGCCGGCCCACGGCGCCGGCACCATCAGCGATGCGCACGTGGCCGCCCCGTCGCGGATCGCTCGGAACACGCCGACGTTCGCAGCGTGACACGATCCGAGGTCGTCGCACGACAAGATGACCAGGCGTGCGTCAGGGGAGTGGCCGAGGCGCTCGGCGAGGGTGGGCTCCACCGGCGCGACGCTACCGGAACGGGTGGATGCTCAGGACGAGCACGCACCCCACATCCCCCGGTCGGAGCGTTCGGCGCGGCGTGCCGCAGCAGCGAACTCTCGGGCAAAGGTGCTGTTCGGTTCGATCGTGAGTGGTCGAGCGAAGCCTTGCTCGACGATCTCGAGGTTGACGAAGAGATCCGACCGATCGACCAGATGCACATATCCGAGCAGACGCCCGTAGTCGTCGCGC
>Ga0316197_10002404_pt1 | contig 13379 bp, 12 predicted proteins | sample OudBiesiAoxic_MG_FD_204939 | JGI IMG/M metagenome (GOLD analysis project Ga0316197, IMG submission 204939) | Coastal sediment microbial communities from Oude Bieten Haven, Netherlands - site A oxic | ecosystem: Environmental > Aquatic > Marine > Coastal > Sediment | place: Netherlands...
ATACGCCACGACGTCTGCCGGATCAACACCGGCTTCGCTGCTGCCGTAGGCGGTAGTGATGCGCCACCGCATGATCTCCTTGTCTGGGACGGGAAGGAATGGGCGTTGCCGCCACCAGCCACGTGGAGCGAACGCCACGGCCGCGGACGCGGCCGTTCCCCACAAACGAGGTCGTCGGATCACCGCCGCAACAACACCACGATTCATCATGAACGCTCCATGGCCGAAAGCGTACCTGCCCTACCCTTCCACGGTCGCCAGAGCGCACTACCGGGTGACACCGACTGGGATGTCCCGCTCCCCGCAGCGTGGGAACCGATCTAGGCTCGGGTGTATCGACACGAGTAGGAGGCGTCGGCGTGCCAGTGACCACGGACGATTTGACCTGGTTCGGTGAACGGTTCGCTGCCATTTCGGACAACATCGAGTACGTGATCCAAGGCAAACGCGACACGGTCGAGCTCATCACCTCTTGCCTGATTGCCGGTGGTCACGCCCTGATCGAGGACGTCCCCGGCGTCGGCAAGACCCTGCTCGCCAAGTCACTGGCGCGTTCGATCGACTGCTCATTTCAGCGGATTCAATTCACTCCCGACCTGCTCCCGTCCGACGTGACCGGAGTGTCGGTTTGGGACCGTGAAGCCGGTGACTTCATCTTCCGACCCGGTCCAGTCTTCGCGAACGTCATTCTCGGAGACGAAATCAACCGGGCCAGCCCGAAAACTCAGGCTGCTCTCCTCGAGGCCATGGAGGAGCGTCAGGTCACGGTCGACGGCACAACCCGCACGCTCGGACCTCCGTTCATCGTGATTGCAACGCAGAATCCGATCGAGCACGAAGGCACCTACCCCCTCCCGGAGGCCCAGCTGGACCGGTTCATGATGCGCCTGACCATGGGGTATCCGGCCCGGTCAAAGGAGCTGGAGATGCTCGACACGCACGGAGAGCGATCGACGTTCGAAGACCTGCGTCCGGTTGTTCACGCCGAGGACATCGTTCGCATGTCGGAGATCGCCCAGCACATCCACGTCGCCGACGTCGTAAAGGGCTACATCATCGACATTGCTGAGGCGACTCGGGCAGAACCCGACCTTCTCCTCGGAGCATCACCCAGAGCGTCGCTGTACCTGCAACGAGCCGCCAGGGCAACCGCCGTGGTCGCCGGCCGCGACTATGTCGCCCCGGACGATGTGAAACGCATGATCGGACCCGTCTTCAACCATCGGTTGATCGTGCGACCGGAAGCGCAGATGCGCGGTGTCGGCGTCGACCAGATCCTCGAAGGCGTCGCAAACAGCGTGGCGGTGCCCGGGACACGTGTAGCAGCGGGATGAGAGGGATGAGCTGATGCCGACAACCCGAGGATGGGCAGCTCTCGGTGCCGGTGTGGCACTGGTGGTTCTGTGGGTCGTCTTCGGCGAACGGTTGATGCTCGCCGTCGGGTTGTTCCTCGTTCTGGCTATCGGCGGGGGGATGGCCTACGTTCGATCTACGGTTCCACGGGTCGGAGTTACGCGCCGGGTCACACCGTTCCAAGTGCACGACGGCGATCGAGCCGTCGTGGAGGTGACGCTGATGACCGGCCGACGTATCGCACAGGCAACCATCCTCGATGAGGTGTCGGGGCTCGGCACGGCGCGGTTCGTTGCGGACCGCATCGAGCCGCAGGATCCTATGACCGCCCGATACGAGGTGCTCTGCAGACCCCGAGGTATCTACATGGTCGGTCCGGCTGTGGTTCAAGTTCGGGATCCCCTCGCGTTGACTGAAGCCGGTGGCACCGCGGGTCGGATCGATCGACTCGTTGTGTATCCAGCAGTGGAGGATCTGGAGGGGCTGCCGCTGGGCCGCGGGCACGATCCAACCGTCAACACTTCGAGATCGAGCTTCTCGCAGACCGGTGGCGAGGACTTCTTCACCCTTCGCGAGTACCAGCAAGGCGACGATCTCAGAAAGGTTCATTGGCCGTCGACCGCAAAACGCGACGAGCTCATGATCCGGCAACTCGAGATGCCATGGCAGTCGCGGGCGCTGGTGCTGCTCGATCCGCGCGCCTCGGCCTACCCGAACGCCGAGGCTTTCGAACACGCGGTGCGCGGTGCCGCGTCGGCGTTCCGCCACCTGTTCAGGAACGGGTACACGCCGACGTTGTGGTCCGGGAGCGGCACCGGCACCGTCGTTGGTGGAAGCGAGGCGTACGGAATTGCAATGGAGGAACTCGCTGCGGTGACACCGGCCCCGGTGGTCGATCTGAGGAGCGCTCTCTCTCGACTGCGACGTAATGGCATCACCGGAGGTGTGCTCGTGATGGTGACGGGGATTCCCGATGATCCGGTTCTGGGAATGTACCGGATCCTCGGAAACGACTTCTACCGAACGATCGTCATGTCTTCCGGTTCGAGCTCGAGCGACGCACTGATCCAGTTCGCTCGAACAGGGGCAACAACGATCTCTTCACAAACCCCGGACCGCTGGTCCAGAGCGTGGAAACAGGGGATGGAGCAGTCATGGTCTACCGCTACAGCTGGATAGCCGGCCTGGCGTCCATCGGGTTCGCCTTCTGGCAACTCGGCAGGCTCCTCCTCCCGACGGGGAGCGGTGCCAGGTGGCAACTCGTCGTCCTCTCTGGACTCATCATCGGCCTGGTTATCACTTGGACGGCCGTCACCTACCGCCTCCGCACGTTCATCGTCGTCCTGATCAACGCCGGGGCGCTCCTACTGGCAGCCGCACGATTTGCGGCACCGACGGAGTCGGTCTTCATCCTCCCGACACCTGCGGGACTGAACTCCCTGTGGGCTGATCTGACGCGAGCCTTCGATGTGATCCGCCACGGCGTCGAGCCGGTGCGACCCATAACCGGCATCGTCATCATTCTCACGGTGCTGTTCTGGATGCTCGGGGCTCTTCTGGCGTGGGGCCTGTCGAAGGACCACCCGTTTGTTGCGCTGCTCCCGCCCCTCGTTGCGGCGCTCCAATTCGCGACGCTCGATCGGCGCACCGGCGGCCTGATGATCCTCGCGATATTCGTGGTGCTGGTCGCCGGTACCGTCTTCGCCGTCGCACACGACGAACGCGATCGTGGCGCCGGTCGGATGGCGAGTAGTCGGCCGGAGCCTCCTTCAAGGGGGCCGGCGCCAACGGCGGCCCTCCTCGTCGCTCTGGCCGTCACGGTCGCCGTCCTCGGGACGGGGATGCTCGGACCTACCGTGCCACGCGACGGCACGGTCACGTGGAGGACGCCTGGAGGGCTCGGTGGCGGCTTCTACGGGAGTATCGAGTTCAACCCCTTTGTCAGCATTCACGACGGCCTCGTCTCTCAGGAGGGGATACCGCTCTTTCGTGCGAGACTCGATGGGAATGTGCCTCCCAATGATGTCTACTTCCGCCTCTTGACGCTCGAGACTTATCGCAACGGCCAATGGACGGCCTTTCGCCCGGAGGTCTACCGCTTGGATGAGGAGCCCCTGGAACAACCAGGGCACGAATACGGCGGCGCGACCCGACCCCTCACAGCCGACGTGGAAATCCTCGCGCTCGCTCAGCAGTTCCTGCCGGCACCGTACGCCGTCGCCGGAGCGGACGGGACCGAGGCGGAGGCGTTTCGGATTCGGCGGTCCGACACCGCGCTGGTCTTTCGCGGTGACCGCACGTACCGCAACATGGAGTATCAGGTGCGCTCCAATGTGCCCGAGGTCCGACCCGAGGAGATCGCCGGCGATCCCGGCGGGGGGTTCTCGCCATTATTCACCGCCGCCGCGAACGCAGGAGAGAGCCTCCCAGACATCGGCGACACTACGTTCCGAGAGCTCCCCGACGCCGACCGCTACACCGAGCTCCCCGAGAATGTCGATCTGCGTGTCCGGCAACAGGCCCTCGACCTCACCGAGCGTTTGACATCCCCATTTGAGAAGGGCCTTGCGCTCGAGCATTGGTTCCGAGAGACAGGGGGGTTCGTCTACGACCTCGAGGTGGATCAGGGCCACTCCGAGGATCTTCTCGCGACGTGGCTGTTCGACGATTCTGCGGAAAACGACGCCTACCGACGGGGCTACTGCGAGCAATTCGCTACGTCGATGGCGGTAATGACACGGAGCATCGGGATCCCGACCCGTGTGGTACTCGGATTCACCCCGGGTACCGAGATAGCCGAGAACGAGGTTGTTGTGCTCGACAACAACGCACATTCATGGGTCGAGCTGTGGATACCTGCCGTTGGCTGGGTCGCATTCGACCCGACGCCGAGAGGCGACGGGGCGAACCCGGTCACCAGCTACGAACGCCTGAGTGAGGCCCTCGGGTTCGAAATCGCCGAATACCTCGAACAGGTCCCGGAACCCATCCGCCCCGATTTCGATGGAGGGAACCCGATTTCCGGCGTTCTGGACCCCAACATCGACCCCTTGTTGCCGATCCCGCTCGGCACCGATGGCTCGGCGAACAGCGGCTCGCCGATCAGTTCGCTGGTCGCAATCGTCCCGATCTCCATCGCACTTGTGTTCCTGATCATCGCCGCAATCCCCATCGTCAAATGGGCGCGGCATCGGGCCCGCATGCGCCGATTGGCGGACGGCGACATCTCCGCCGCATGGGAGGAGATCGTGGTGAAGCTCACCGACTTCGGTGAGGCACCGAATCCGGCCGCCACGCCGACCGAAGTCGCCGGAGACGTCGACGACGCGATGAAGCCGCTCGCCTCGGTGTACTCACGATCGGTCTACGGAAGTGCGGATCAGTTGTCGACCGAACAGACCGACACAGCGCGCCAGTCGATGCATCTGACCAGCGACCGATTCGCGATGAGGTACTCGGCAATCGAGCGCTTCCGCTCGTACTACCGCCTGGGGTCTCTCAGACGACGCTTCCGGTCATAGAACCCGGAAGAACGCTTCCGGTCATAGAACCCGGAAGTACGCTTCCGGTCATAGAACCCGGAAGAACGCTTCCGGTCATAGAACCCGGAAGAACGCTTCCGGTCATAGAACCCGGAAGAACGCTTCCGGTCATAGAACTCGGAAGTACGCTTCCGGTCGCGAAGACCAGGTCGCTCAGCCGCCGGCTTCGTCGACCTCGGTGAGCACATCGTCTTCGACGCGGCGCAGCATTTCGAGGAATCGGTCTCGGTCGAGTTCGAAGCGAGTTACGTCCTCTTCGACGGACTGCGTGATGTCGTTGATGGCAACGAAGAACGCTAGCTGACCCTGACGCAGGGCATCGAGGACTTCGCCCTCATCAAGCGCGACCGCGAAGATGGACTCTCCATCGGTCACGAGCCGGATTTCCGAGAGGTGAGTATCCATGTCGGCGGTGCGGCGCAGGTAGTCCCACGCTCGCCTGACCCGCTGGATCGACATGCCGTTGTCGAGGAGGCTCTTCACAACCCGCAGCGCGACCAGGTCGCGAAACGAGTAGAGCCGACGCCGACCCGGGCGGCCACCGGTCTGCTGAAGCGAGGGCTCGACAAGGGCTACCTTGTCCCAATAGCGGAGCTGATGCGGTGTGCAGTCGGTGAGCCGTGTCGCTTGCTGAGCGGTGAAACCTTCCACGCGTTCTCCCCATTGTCCCCGGCCGCCCGGCCGGTCCGTAAATCTTCAGTGGCCCCTCTCGGGGAGGCAACTCTAGCGTTCCCTGCGCCAACGTTCTCTGACATCGTCCATCCACCCGGAGACGGAGAACGAGGCGGGTTTTTCGACTCGCGAAGCTCGCATCGCCATCACGATCGTCGCAGCGGATGCGACCATCAGAATGAACCCAAGGCCGGCGAGATACGAGAATCTCGTGAACGTTCCGAGCATGATGGCCAGCCCGACGAAGAAACCAACTGCTGCAAGGCGCTGCCGTCGTTTGATCCGTATCGAGAGGTCCGTCTTGGCGACCGTTTGGGCGAGTTTGGGGTCCTCGGCATACAGGTTGCGCTCGATCTCCTCGAGGATCTTCTGCTCTCGGTCATCCAGCGGCATCCGGCCACCCTCCGCGACATATCGCTCCGCGGTCTCAGTATACCGGTACATCGCTCCCACGCACCCGGTTGATTCAGTGATCGCGTGGCATTCGGCCCGGCAGATCGCCACCGCGTGGGGCGATCCTGGCCGGAATCACCGCGTCGGCACCGAATCGCTCCCGCACTTCGTCGACGGCCTCTGCCGCGGCATCGCGCCGCTCCGCACCGAGGGCCAACTGCCGCGCGTCCGCGCTATCGACGAGGTCGCTCACCGCAATCCCGAGGAGACGCACGGACCGGCTCCCGATGCCGGCTCGGGTGAGCAGACCTCGTGCGGTTTCCCAGATATCGACCGTGTGGGCGACCGGCACCGGCTGCCGAGACGACCGGTTGATCGTTGAGAAATCCCCGAACCTCACCTTCAGGGTGATCGTGTGGCCGCTGAGGTGTGAAGTGGCCAGTCGCGCCGCCACCTGATCACACAGCCGGAGTGTTTCACGCTCGATGATGTCGATGTCGGTGAGGTCGCGCTCAAATGTGCTTTCGGACGAGACGGACCGTGCAGGCGGCCCACCTTCGACCGGTCGTGGATCATGGGCATGCGAGAGCGACGAAAGGTGTTCTGCCGCAGCCGACCCGACCCGTGCTTCCAGCAGGCCGATCGGCGTACGAGCGACATCGCCGATGGTCCGGATCCCGAGATCGCGCAAGCGCGCTCTCGTAGCTTCTCCCACACCCCAGAGCCCGGCGACATCGAGCGGGTGCAGAAAGTCCAGCTCCGCACCCGCGCCGATGCGGAGCAACCCATCCGGTTTTGCGTGTTTCGAGGCGAGCTTCGCTACGAACTTCGTTGCTGCGATGCCGACCGATGATGGAATTCCGACCTCGGATCGAATCCTCGAGCGGATCTTCTCCCCGATCACCTCAGCCGACGGGTAGTGGAGTCGCAGGCCGGACACGTCGAGAAACGCCTCGTCGATCGAGATGCCCTCAACAAGCGGGCTCATGGACCGCATGATCTCGAACACTTCGCTCGAGACTTCGCCATAGCGGCCGTGCTCCGGGCTCACCACGGTCAGCGTTGGGCAGCGCCTGCGTGCCTCGCCGATCGGCATCGCCGATCGAACGCCGAAATCTCTGGCCTCATAACTCGCAGATGCAACCACGCCGCGTTGGCCGGTGCCGCCGACGGCGACGGGAATCCCCACGAGGCTCGGATTGTCGAGGCGCTCAACCTCGACGAAGAACGAATCCATGTCAACGTGGAGAATGGGTTCGGCGAACGGTGCCATGGCACCACCGTACCCGGTAGCCTCCGGCACATGAACACGGGTTTGCGCACGGTCTATCTCGTTCGCCACGGTGAGGTGTTGAATCCGGAACACGTCGTCTACGCCGACCTCCCCGGGTTCCCGCTTTCGCCGACCGGCAGGCGTCAGGCCGGGCACAGCGCCGAACGCCTCCCTGATCACCCGACCGTCGTTGCCTCTCCCCTCGACCGCGCCGTTGAGACGGCGACGATCATCGCCGAAAGGCGGAACGGACACCTCGTCCTCGACGAGTCCCTGACCGAATGGGGGCTCGCAAAGCGATGGGCCGGGCACCCCTGGGACACTCTTGACGAGGTGTTCCCCGGCGAGCTCACTGCGTACCTCGAGCACCCGCAGCATCTCCCATTCTCACCGGAGTCGCTGGCCGACCTCGCACATCGGGTCGAAGGTGCGGCGAGAAGGCACCTCGCGATCACAGACGCTCCGCTCGTCATCGTGTCCCATCAAGATCCGATCCAGGCGGCTCGCCTGTCCCTCACCGGCCGCCCACTTGCCGATCTCAATCAAGACAAGCCGCAACATGCCGCCGTGATCGAACTGGAGGCCCGTGTGACCGTTCCGTGGGCCGAGCGCTCGATGTGGGCTCCCGACCAGAGCACTGTCTCCGGGCAGCCGCACGGTGGGAACGGTCCGGCTCGAGCAGTGTCATGAAACGATCGGCCAGCCCACCTCTGATCGTCTCCGGTCTGTTCGCCGTGGCGGAACTGCTGTGGTCGATCCGGCTCACCATCTCACCGGAACCCTTCTCACCCGGTTCATCAGCACTCGTCGTTGCAGGCATCGTCCTGTACACGGTGATAGCGATTGTCGGGATGCTGCTGGTTCGTGCACCCTGGGCTCGTTGGCTTGCGCTCACAACGGCTGTTTGCACGGTTGTCATTGGCGCCCTCGGCGGGGACGTTGATGCGCTCTCGATCGCCGCTGTGGTGATGTCACTTGTAGCGATCGGGGGGCTCGCAGGTCCGTGGCTCAAGATCTGGCTTCGCCAGCGCCCGGGGGCCAGCACTGGGGCCATCGCGGTCGCGCTCCCCCTCGCCGCCATCGCCGCGCTGCCGTTGGCAGGCCTGGCTTCCGTTGAGTCCGCTACACCGGCCGCGCTCACCCTTGCGTTTGCCGGTCCCCTCCTCTCGTGGGCCTACACCAGAGGTTTCGCTTCTGGGCTGTGGGGCCTCCGACTCGTGGCACCTGCGCTGGCGCTCATAGCCGCGATCGCGGCAACCACGTGGGGGTCAGCAGCCTTCCTGGTCTATGGCGCAACGGTGGGGACCCTGGCGTGGTCGCCGGGTGCACGCGCTGCCCTGTCCCCCGTTCAGGCGCCGCCGCCGCCGCCTCGAGCTGCGACGCAACCGAAGGAGGGCCGATGACTCGGTGGATAACGATCGTCGGCGCAATCGTGGCCGGGATGGTCCCGGGACTGTTGCTCGCCGGGCCGATCGGCGGTGCAATCGGAGCGACCGTCGGCGGTGTAATGGGCGCCATCGCGGAACGTGCCGGTGTTCGCAGGGTGGTCGCCTTGGCGGTGATCGCCGGCACGGCCACCGGCGTGTTCATCGGGGTATCAATCGCAAGTGTGCTGTGCTACCCGGCGACCTGCCTTTGGATCGAAATCATCGCCGGCCTTGTCACCGGAATCGGAGCACTCATCGGCGTCGGCATGATCGCCGCTCTCACCGCGCGTTCCTTCGACGAGTACCGAGCCGCAGTGGCCGCCAAACGCCCGCCTCCGACGACAGGATGCACCCCGACCGACAAAGACCCAGATTGCTGAGGAGAGACACGAGAAACGAGAAACGAGACACCGATGGTGTCTCGGATCTAACGTCTCGGGCCTCAGGTCTCAGGTCTCGCTACGGCTTTCCGAAGATCAGCACCACGTTGTGACCGCCGAAGCCGAACGAGTTGCTCATGGTGTACTGGACGTCGACCTTTCTCGCCTCGCCCGGGACGTAGTCGAGGTCGCACTCGGGATCCGGATGGGTGAGGTTGATCGTCGGTGGCACCATATCGTCGCGAATGGCCAGCACACTCGCCACAGCCTCGAATGCACCCGCTCCGCCAAGGAGATGGCCGCTCATCGATTTCGTGGACGATATCGGGATCTCGTACGCGTGGTCCCCGAACACCGCCTTGATGGCCATCGTTTCGGTTGCGTCGTTCGCAGCGGTTGATGTCCCGTGAGCGTTGATATACGAAATCTGCTCGGGCGACAGCGACGCGTCATCCAACGCCGCTTGCATCGCGCGGATCGCTCCTCCGCCGCCCGGCCTCGGCAGCGTCACGTGGTAGCCGTCTGATGACATCCCGTACCCGAAGAACTCGGCGTAGATGTGAGCACCCCTGGTCAGGGCGTGCTCCCTCTCCTCGAGGACGAGAGCGGCACCGCCTTCCGCCATTACGAAACCGTCTCTCTCGGCATCAAATGGACGACTCGCTCCCTGCGGGTCGTCGTTGCGCGTGCTCAGGGCTCGTGCCTGGGCGAAGCCGCCGAGCGCAAATCGAGTGATCGAAGCGTCCGATCCCCCGGCGAGCATCACGTCCGCGGCGCCGCGCTGGATGATCGCAGCCCCGTCTCCGATCGCGTTGGCCGATGCCGCGCACGCCGTGACAATCGTGGTGTTCGGCCCATAGAGACGAAAATCGATTGAGGCCTGTCCGCCCGCCATGTTGGCAATGACCTTCGGGATGCCAAACGGGCTCAGCCGATGTGGCCCGACCTCGAGCAGCGTCTTCAGTTCTTCCTCGAACGTGTCGACCCCGCCGATCCCGGTTCCGACGACGACGCCGGAGCGGAACGCATCCGGATCGTCCTCCTCATACGATATCCCGGCGTCGGCGAGCGCCTGCTGCCCCGCGACGAGGAAGTACTGGGCAAACGGATCCATCCGCCTCGCTTGGCGACGCGGTATGTAGGCCTCGACATCGAAATCGCTGATCTCACCCGCAATACGCGACGTGATGTCAGACGCGTCGATCTGAGTGATCGGCCCAACACCTGACGTTCCACTGAGGAGGCTTTGCCACGTGGACTCGACGTCATTTCCGACGGGATTGATCGTGCCGAGGCCCGTGACAACGACGCGACGGTCGTTCATGATTCCCCCTCAGGCGTTGAGCTTCAGCTCCACAAGGTCGACGGCTTCCCCGACCGTCGTGATCTGCTCTGCTTCCTCATCCGGGATCTTCACGCCGAAGTTGTCTTCAAGTGCCATCAGCAGTTCGACAACTCCGAGCGAGTCGACGTCCAGGTCCTCTTCGAACTTCGCGTCGGTAGTGATGTCGTCACGTTCGATGCCGAGCTCGTCGACGAGCAAGTCGGTCAGCTTTGCTTCAATCTCTGTCCGGTCCATTGGTTGAGCCTCCTTGTGGGCTTCCTATAGGGCCAACCCGCCGTCGACGACGAGCGTCTGACCCGTTACGTACGCCGCGTCGTCGGAGGCAAGATAGCCCACCGCAGCAGCGATCTCCTCGGGTTTTCCGAGCCGCCCCAAGGCGACCCGCGCTATTACCTGTTCTGCCACCTCGTCCCCGAGTTGCTCGGTCATATCCGTCTCGATGAAGCCGGGGGCAACCACATTGACCGTGATATTGCGGGATCCGATTTCGCGAGCGACCGACTTCGAGAACCCGATGATCGCTGCCTTTGAAGCAGCGTAGTTGGCTTGGCCCGGGTTTCCTGAGATCCCGCTCACCGAACTCATGGAAATGATCCGCCCCCACTTCAGCCGCAACATGCCTCGCATCGCAGCCCGGGTGCAGAGGTATACCGACCGAAGGTTGGTCTGGATCACGTCATCCCATTCATCAGGGGCCATCCGCATGAGCAGGTCGTCGCGCGTGATGCCTGCGTTGTTGACGAGGATGCCCACTCGCCCGAGCCGCTCTTCGATCTCACTGAACATGGCGGCCACGGCGTCGGTATCACCCACATCCGCGTGAACGGCCATCGCGGCACCGCCGGCCGCAGTGATTGCTTCGACCACTTCGGCTGCCGCCGACGGGTTTGCGGTGTAGTTCACGGCAACGGAATGACCGTCGCTCCCGAGGCGCAGCGCAACCGCCCTACCAATTCCGCGTGAACCTCCGGTTACGAGCGCGACGTGACTCATGTGATCCGCTCCCGCTGACGATCGGTCATGATCTCGAGGCCCGTTCGATCGCTTGGTGGCAAGGCGGCGTCACTCAAGGCTTTCGGTTCGACCCGAGCGCCCCACTGGATCGCGGCCGCGCCCCACGTGAGACCGGCGCCGAACGCAACCAGGATGATCTTCGCCCCAGGCGTGATGCGTCCTGCATCGAGCGCTTCCGAGAGCGCAATCGGGATCGACGCCGCCGATGTGTTCCCGTAGTACTGGATGTTGGTGTACACCTGATCCTCGTCCAGACCGAGGCGTTTCGCGGTCGCGTCGATGATCCGAAGGTTGGCCTGGTGCGGGATCAGCAGGTCCACATCACCGACTTCCCAACCGGCCTCATCGACAGCGCGTTGGGCTGCGGCTCCCATTCCGACCACGGCGTTCCTGAACACCTCCCGGCCATCCATGATGACCCGGACCGGCGTCGGGATGTCCATCCATGACGATCCGGCACCCTCGACGGTGAGAGCGCCTGCCAGACGCCCATCGGAACCCACGTTGATGGCGTGGAGGCCATCGTCGGCGTCGGTGGCTTCGAGGATGACGGCGCCTGCGCCGTCGGCGAAAAGCACCGCGGTATCACGGCGCTCGAGGTCGAGGTACGACGTGAGGCGCTCGGACCCGATCAGCAGGACGCGCCGAGCGGAGCCGGTGGCAATGAGGCCGTTGGCGAGGTTGAGTCCGTAGATGAATCCGGTGCAACCGGCATTGGTGTCGGTTGCAGCTGCGTTCACGGCGCCGAGCTTCGCCTGCACATGGCACGCCATCGCAGGGATGAATCGGTCGGGCGTGCAGGTCGCGACAAGGATGTAGTCAATATCGGTCGCCTCCAGCCCCGCACCAGCGAGGGCCTGCCGTGCAGCAACCGTCGCCAGATCGGAGTTGTCCACGTGCGAGACGCGACGCTGCCGAATCCCTGACCGGGTCGCAATCCATTCGTCCGATGTGTCGATCACGGTCGCCAAGTCGTCATTCGTGACGACACCCTCCGGTGTGCAGCGACCCCAGCCGGTGATTGTGATTCGGTGCATCGTTGTTCCCTCTCGCGTCGGGCCGGTCATTGTATGGAGGGGTCGGTCGCCACGGTGGCGACGTCCTCGAGATCCGAAACTATGTGCACGGTGGCATCGGGCAGCGTCCGTCTTACGAGTCCCGCCGTGACATCTCCCGGCCCGACGTGGATGAATGTCGTGATGCCGTCCTCCGCCATGCGCTCGAGCGTCGGGGCAAACCAAACCGGCTCAACCAGCTGCTCGGCGAGTTGTCGGGCCGGGTCTTCGACGGATCGGGCGGTGGTGTTGGCATAGACGGGAAACTCGGGATCCGAGAAGGCCGTGTCGGCGAGGGCCGCTTCGAGCCGTTCGGCGGCGGCGGCCATGAAGGGCGAATGAAACGCCCCCGCGACGGCGAGCGGGATCGCTCGGCGAATGCCGAGCGATCGTGCATTGTCGCTCAGCCATTCGATGTCGGCCTCGCCTCCTGCGAGCACGATCTGCTCAGGAGCGTTGACGTTCGCCACCCAGAGCCGCCCGCCGTCGCGCCGTCGGTCGGCGGCGAGGGCCTCTGCCTTCCCGAGATCGGCCCCTATCAGCGCGGCCATGCCGGAAGGCTCGCCCGCCGCGGCAGCTGCGGCCATCGCCCGACCGCGTTCTGCGACGAGTGCGAGTCCATCTTCGTAGGCAATCGCGCCGCTTGCGGCGAGTGCCGTGTACTCGCCGAGGGAATGCCCTGCGGTGGCGGCGGGTGGCGTCGTGATGGCGGAACTCAGGGCGTGCCAGAGTGCGTACGAAACGGCGTAGAGCGCAGGCTGCGCATGTTCGGTGCGCGTCAGGGTCTCCTGCGGTCCCTCGCTGACCAGAGATTCGATCGACCATCCAACGATCCGGTCTGCCGGTTCACCGAGGAGGTCGCGGTGAGCGGTGAACAAGTCGGCTCCCATGCCCACACGTTGGCTGCCCTGACCTGGAAAGAGAA
>Ga0316197_10002405_pt1 | contig 13378 bp, 10 predicted proteins | sample OudBiesiAoxic_MG_FD_204939 | JGI IMG/M metagenome (GOLD analysis project Ga0316197, IMG submission 204939) | Coastal sediment microbial communities from Oude Bieten Haven, Netherlands - site A oxic | ecosystem: Environmental > Aquatic > Marine > Coastal > Sediment | place: Netherlands...
AACAAACCCAGACACCGCTCGCTGGATCCGGTCTCTCTTCTCTTTGCTCTTTGCTCTTTGCTCTCACTACCAATCCGTCGCTATCGCGGTGAACCTCCCCAACTACCATCGCTCCCATGCCGTCACACGACATTCGGATGCGGGGGTTTCGGGAGCGGTCGTCGGTGGACGAGGCGCTCGCGGCGGCGATGGATGGAATCGGTCCCCTGCCCGCCGAGGGAATCCCTGTCGCAGATGTCGGCGGCCGTGTGCTCGCCGCCGACGTATCGAGCACGGTGAACGTGCCCGGCTTCCGCCGGGCAACGATGGACGGCTATGCGGTCCTCGCCGAAGACACCTTCGGCGCCTCGCCGTATAACCCGATCCCACTTCGGGTCGTCGGCGCCTCGATGCCCGGGGCGAGAGCCGGCGGCACCATCAAGCCGGGTGAATGCCTGCGCATCATGACGGGGGCGCCGGTTCCCGACGCCGCCGACGCCGTGCTGAAGGCGGAGGACACAAACGCCAGGGAGCAACACATCGAGGTCACGACGGCGGTACCGGTTGGGCGCAACATCGGGCGTATCGGCGAGGACGTGGCGGCCGGCGACACAATCTTCCTTGCGGGGCGGCACCTCCTGCCGCAGGACGTCGGTCTCCTCACCGCCGTCGGCCACACACCGGTCGAGGTCGTGCGACGGCCGACCGTTCGTATCGTCGTCTCCGGCGACGAACTTCTCCCGCCGGGGGCAACTCCGACCGGTTCAAGCATCGTCGACTCCAACTCCCCCATGCTCGCAACACTGGTCGAACGAGATGGCGGCGTCCCTGAGATCGTCCGACTCCCCGACGAACGAGCGGCAATGGAAGCAGCCCTAGCCCGCAGCGGTGCAGATGTGATCATCACTGCCGGAGCGGCGTCGGTCGGCACGGAGGATCGCATCCCCGTGCTCGTTGCCGAGCTTGGCACCCTCGCGATCCACGGCATTACGATGCGGCCGTCGGCCCCAACGGGCGTTGGAACCGTCAACGGCGTCCGTGTTGTGATCCTCCCGGGCAACCCGGTCGCGTGCCTCGCCGCCTACGACTTCTTCGCCGGTCCCGTTGTCCGGTCCCTCGGCGGCCGCTCCCCCGAGTGGCCGTACCGGACCACCGTACGACCGCTCGCACGTCGGCTCGTCTCGCAGATCGGCCGCACCGACTACGCGAGGGTTGTCGTCACCGAAGAACTCGTCGAACCGATCGCGATCTCAGGATCATCGGTCCTCTCCTCCGTCACCAGAGCAACCGGCTTCGTTGTGGTGCCTGCCTCATCGGAGGGGTACGCCGAGGGCACACCAGTCACCATCCACCGCTACGGAGAGGGCGGTGACGGATGACACAGCGGCAGTTCCTCGAGGTCGTCGACGAAGACGTCGCCCACAGTGCCTTCCAGCGGGCCTGCGCCCATCTCACTCCTGCCACCGAACTGGTTCCGCTCGAGAATGCACTCGGTCGCGTGCTTGGCGAAGACGTGGTCGCCAGGATCGATGTGCCCGGTTTCGACCGAAGCAACGTCGACGGATACGCGGTCCACGCTGTCGACACGTACGGAGCCGAGGAACTCGATCCGGTGATGCTCGCCGTATCCCCGGTGACGCTCGCTGCTGGTGATGCGCCACCCGAAGCCTTCGAGGCTCCACCTGCAACAGCCACGCAGATCGCCACGGGTGGTGTTGTGCCGCGAGGAACCGATGCGATCGTCATGGTCGAGTACACCGAGCCGGTGGCGGACGGCATCGCCGTGTCACGCTCGGTCGCACCCGGGACAAATATCTCGTTCGCAGGATCGGATATCGGGCGTGGTGACACGATCCTTCGTCGCGGCCTCGTGTTGACGTCCCGAGATACCGCCGTCCTGGCCGCCGTCGGTGTTGCGGACGTGACCGTCGTCGTCCGGCCGCGCGTCGCCGTGCTCTCAACCGGCGACGAGATCGTGCCGCCCGGGTCGGAACCGGCTATTGGTCAGGTGCTCGATTCGAACCGGCCGATGCTCCTCGACGCCGTGCGGGAGCTCGGATGTGAGCCGGTCTCGGCCGGCATCGTCCCCGACGACGTCGCGGCGGTCGAATCGACACTCGAAAGACTCATCTCCGGTCCCGATCCCGTCGACGTCGTCCTGCTCTCGGGAGGGACGTCGAAAGGTGAGGGCGACATCAACTCGGATGCAATCCACCGGCTTGCAGAACGCCTCCCCAACTCTCCCGGGATCGTCATCCACGGTGTCGCTCTCAAACCGGGTAAACCGATTCTCCTGGCGGTTGTTGCCTCGAGACCCGTCGTCGTCCTGCCCGGCTTCCCGACGTCTGCGGTGTTCACCTTCCACGAGTTCGTCGCTCCCCTCTTGCGCCGCCTCTCGGGTATTCCGGAAGACGCTGCCCATTCGGTGCAAGCCATCGCTCCGCTACGAATCACGTCTGTTCCGGGTCGGGCGGAGTACTCGCTCGTCGACCTCGTCGAGGGCAGCGATGGACTGGCTGCATATCCGCTCGGAGCGGGATCGGGCAGTGTCACGGCATTCGGACGAGCGGACGGCTTCATTCGGATCCCTGCAACAACCGAGTATGTCGAGGAGGGCGCCGACGTCACGGTCCGTCTGCTCAGCGAGCAACTACGCACCCACGATCTCGTCGTCGTCGGCAGTCATTGTGTCGGCCTCGACTTCCTCCTCGGCTTGCTCGCCGACGAGGGGTACCGGGTGAAGTCGATTCCGGTCGGTTCAACTGCAGGCCTGTCTGCCCTCGGCCGGGGAGAGGGCGACGTCGGTGGCACCCACCTCCTCGACGCGGAGACCGGCATCTACAACGAGCCGTTCCTTCCGCCGGGGGTTCGACTGATACCGGGCTACAACCGCCGCCAGGGTCTTGCCTACCGGGCCGGCGATCCGGCCTTCACCGGAGTTGACGGGGACGCCCTGCTCGACGAGATCCGCAGCGACCGCCACAGGATGGTCAACCGAAACCCGGGGAGCGGAACCCGCATCCTCATCGATCAGCTGCTCGACGGCTCCAAGCCACCTGGATACCTCCATCAGGTCAAGACACACAACGGTGTTTCGGCCGCTATCGAGCAACGTCGGGCGGACTGGGGAATGACTCTTGAAACGGTGGCGAAGGCGGCAGGGCTCGGATTCCACTTCGTTGCCAACGAACGCTACGACTTCGCCGTCACAGAGGACCGATGGGACCGGCCGGCCGCCATTGCACTCCGCCATCTCCTCGAGGATCCGTCCGTGCGGATTGAACTCGCCAACCGCGGATTCAGCTAGGCGGCGGCGCCTCGGACTCCTCGTCCACGGCCGTGTCGTCGGTAGCCGAATCGTCCACGGCCTTGTCGTCGGTGGCACCTGCTTCGTGGTGATCCGGCATCGCCGGCACGGTCTCTGCCCCGGGTGCGATGAACACAGGAGGCCCGACAAGTGTCCGCACCTCACGGCGCTGCTGCATCCACCAGAACAGGACGGCTCCGACCAGCACCGCTCCGATCGAGACCCATCCGTTACGACTCAAACCGAGGAAGCGGAATGTGGTGTCGGTCCGCATCAACTCCATCAGGAACCGGCCGGTGCCGTACAGGATCATGTACAACGCGATCGAAGAACCCTTGAAGAGCTTGCCGCGTTGCTCCAGCAGCAGGATGACACCCAACGTGATGAAGACGTTCCACAACGCCTCGTAGAGGAACGTCGGATGGAACGTTGCATACCCGGGATACCCGGCGGCTGCCGCGATGTTGGCATCGATCTCGACAGCCCACGGCAGGGTCGATGGCGTGCCGAAGAGCTCTTGATTGAAGTAGTTCCCGAGCCGACCGATCGCCTGAGCCAGAGGCAGCCCCACGGCGACGGCATCGCCGAACGCAAACACGTCTCCCCGTGACCTGCGCAGGACGATGACGGCGGCGATCGTCCCAGCAACAAGGCCACCGTAGAGCGCGAGTCCGCCCTCCCAGATATACAGCATGGCCCAAGGCCGGTCGAGGAAGTCGCCGGTGTGGGTGCTCACATACGCAAGTCGCGCACCAAGGAATCCAACAACCACGGCCCAAATCGAGGCCCGCTCCACCGTCTCGCCACTTCCACCAAACCGCTCGTACCGGCGTCTTGTCACGATCACGGCAACGATCACGCCGATGGCGATCATGATCCCGTAGAAGTGGATCGTCAGCGGACCGACCTCGATGACGTTCCGCGACGGAGATGGAATGGAGGCGAGGAATGGGATCATCCGTACCGCTCTTTGAACTCCTTGAAGGCCGCCCAGGCCTGCGGTCCGTAGATCGACGCAGGTCCGCCGCCCATCTGGATCGCAACGCCGATCGTCTCAGCCATCTGCTCCTCAGTGACACCCTTGCGTGCGGCACCTCGCGTGTGACTGGCAATGCAGCCCTTGCACCCCTTCGAGATTGCGATGCCAACGGCGATCAGTTCTTTGGTGCCCGCCGTCAGCGCAGCGTCCGTGTAGACAGCGCGATACGTCGTGGCAAATCCCTCGTAGACCTCGGGGATGTACTCCCGCAGTTCCTGGGTCGCCGGACCGATCTTCTTGATCTCATCTTGATACTCGCCCATGGCACCTCCTGATCGGCGCAATGCTACGAGGTTCCAACCCGTGCCGGCCATCGGCATTCCGCGGGTCGTCCGATGTTGGATGGCGTCTGCCGGCGTCGGTGTAGCCTCGTGCCTCGCACCTCCTCATACGGAGAACGGACTACGGACTACGGAGTCCGGCGCGAAGCGCTCGGACGACGGACTCCGGACGACAGCGACTGCGGGAGCAGAGATGACCACCAAAGACGTAGCGAGACAGAACTTCGACCGATTCGAGGCTGAGCTGCGAGATCTCTCACGCTGGATGTACAACCATCCGGAGATCGCCTTCGAGGAGTACGAGACATCGGCCAAACTCGCCGGCTATCTGGCGAGTCATGGCTTCGAAGTCGAGTATCCCGCCTACGGTCTCGAGACGGCCTTCGCTGCGCGTGTCGGCTCAACCGGACCCGAGGTGATCATCTGTTGCGAAATCGATGCCCTCCCCGAAGTCGGACACGCATGCGGCCACAACGTCATCGCAACAGCCGCAATCGGTGCAGGGCTCGCTCTTGCGCCGCTTGTCGAAGACCTTGGAATTCGCGTCACCATCCTCGGCACACCGGCGGAAGAGGCATATGGGGGCAAGGTCGATCTCATCGATGCCGGGGCGTTCGAGGACGCCGCTGCCGCCATGATGATCCACCCTGCCAACGACGACGTTGTGGACAAGAACTTCCTCGCGGTGTCTCAATTCGATGTTGAATTCCACGGCAAGGAATCCCACGCTTCCTTCAAGCCGCAGGTGAGCATCAACGCCCTCGATGCCGCGGTTCAGGCCTACGTCAACATCTCGACGCTCCGCCAAGCGATCTACCCGACCGACAAGATCCACGGCGTGATCACTCACGGCGGCGACGTTCCGAACGTGATCCCGGCCTTCACGTCGATGTCCTGGCATGTGCGGGCCTTCACGAAGGAGCGCCTGGACGAACTCTACGTGAAGGTCCTCGCTGCCTTCGAAGGAGCCGCACTCGCAACCGGATGCTCCCTCGACGTGAAACCACGAGGCCACGCGTACGCGGACATGGTCGTGAATCCCGTGATGGCCGACATCTACGCCGAGAACTCCGCGGCCATCGGCCGCCCCATGCACCGAATGAGCGAGTACGACCCGGCCGCAACTGGTTCCACCGACATGGCCAACGTGTCCTACGTGGTTCCGACCATCCACCCGATACTCGACATCGGAGCGGCACCGGCGGTCAACCACCAGAAGGACTTCGCCGCTCACACATTGGCACCGACTGGGGAGGCGGCGATCACCGACGGCGCGCTCGCGATGGCGATGACCGTCATCGACCTCGCCGAGGGCGACCGGTGGGGCGAACTTGGCGCCACGAGGTCCACGTAGCGAGTCTGCTGCTTGGGCGATGTCCTATCGTTTGGGTATGACCGCGGAAACCACCACGACCGAAACTGCCTGGTATCAGCTTGATGCCGACGCCGCGCTCGAGCGGCTCGGCTCATCTCGTGAGGGCCTCTCGGACCAGGAAGCGCAAGAGCGCCTTTCAACGTTCGGTACCAATCAGCTCGAAGACCGCGGCGGCCGATCGTCGACGCAGATCTTCCTCTCCCAGTTCCGGGATCTCTTCACCGTCATCCTCGTCGTCGCTGCCGTGATCTCGGCCTTCCTGGAGGACTGGATCGAGGCGGTTGCCATCCTTGCCATCATCGTGCTCAACGCCGCGATGGGCTTTGTGCAGGAAAAGAAGGCTGAAGAGGCGATGGCCGCCCTCAAGCGGATGTCCATCCCGGAAGTGACCCTCGTCCGATCCGGTCAGGCGATTGTGACCACGTCTCGCGACATCGTTCCAGGAGACGTCCTCGTCCTCGAGACGGGGAACATCATCCCCGCCGACGGCCGGCTCATCGAAGCCGTGAATCTCGACATCGAAGAAGCACCACTCACCGGCGAGTCCGTGCCGGTGAGCAAGGACGCCGCACGGGTCTACCGGCAGGACGTCGCGGTCGCGGACCGAAGGAACACGGTCTACCGCGGCACCACCGTCACACGCGGGCGCGGCATCGTTGTGGTCACCGACACCGGCATGCAAACGGAACTTGGCCGGATCGCGGGACTCCTCCAGTCGGTTGAGGAGGAACGCACGCCGCTCCAGCGCCGCCTCGATCACCTCGCCAAGGTGCTCGCCATCGTCGCACTGGCGATCGTCGCGTTGCTCTTCGCGATCGGGATCGTGCGGGGTGAGAGCGTCGAGACGATGCTCCTCACGTCCGTCAGCCTCGCGGTCGCCGCGATTCCGGAGGCGATGCCGGCAGTCGTCACGATCGCCCTCTCCCTCGGCGCCCAACGCATGCTGCGTCGCAAGGCCCTCATCCGCCGTCTCCCGGCAGTCGAGACGCTCGGCTCCGTATCGGTGATCTGTTCCGACAAGACGGGAACCTTGACCGAGAACAAGATGACGGTAACGGTCCTCGACCTCGCCAACGAAGCGGTCGTCCTGACGGGCGAAAGCAGCGGGCCCCTCACCCCCACCGAGACCGGGGCCGACGAGATCGCCCAGGGTCTCGAAGCAGCGCTCGCTGCCGGGGCGTTGTGCAACGACGCAACCCTCACGGTCACGGAGAACGGCAATCGCTCCGTTGGTGATCCGACCGAGACCGCGCTCGTGCTCGCAGCGGCGGAGCTCGACATCCCGAAGCCCAGCCTCGAAGACTTGTTGCCTCGTATCGACGAAGTCCCGTTCGACTCGACGCGGAAGCGAATGACCACGATCCACTCCGTGCCGGACTCGCTCCCGACGTGGGTCGACGGCATCGCAACGGTCTTCCCGCCGGGAGCAACTTCCGCTTCGTTCATGAAAGGGGCCGTGGAACGCGTCATCGAGTCCAGCTCGTCGGTCTTGGTTGCGGGGACGATCGAGCCGATGTCGGACGAGTGGGAACGCCGGATCATCGAGAGAACCGAAGAGATCGCTGCCACCGGCACACGCGTCCTCGCAGTGGCAGGGAAGGGCTGGGCAACAATACCAACGGAGGACACGGCGGAGACCGACCTGGTCTTTATCGGCCTCTTCGGTCTCATGGACCCGCCGCGGCCTGAGGTCTCGGAAGCCGTCGCTGTCGCAAAGGCTGCCGGAATCAGCACCGTCATGATCACGGGGGACCATCCACTGACCGCCCGCCATATCGCAACGGAGGTTGGGATCGACCCGGGCGGGGGCTACCTGACAGGCGCCGATCTCGATCGTATGGACGATGCGCAACTCGTTGATGCCGTGGCGCACACGTCGGTATTCGCCCGCGTGTCTCCCGAGCACAAGCTCCGTCTGATCTCGGCATATCGGCAAGACGGTACGCCCACCGCAATGACCGGAGATGGCGTCAACGACGCACCGGCGCTCAAGCGTGCCGACATCGGGGTCGCGATGGGCATAACCGGAACCGATGTGTCGAAAGAGGCAGCCGACATGGTGCTGCTCGATGACAACTTCGCCACGATCGTCTCGGCGGTCGAGGAAGGCCGTGTCATCTACGACAACATCCGCAAGTTCATCAAGTACCTCCTGACGTGTAATGCCTCTGAGCTCGCCGTGATGATCGTTGGCCCATTCCTCGGCATGCCGATCCCGCTCCTCCCCCTGCAGATCTTGTGGATGAACCTGGTCACCGACGGCCTGCCCGCACTGGCGCTCGGGGTCGAACCGGCTGAGGATGACGTGATGGATCGTCCACCACGGTCGGCGAGCGAGACGATCTTCGGCGGCGGCGTGGTTCAGTACATCGGGAGCTTCGGCGCCGTGATGGCGGCCGTCTCACTCTTCGTAGGTTGGTATGCGTGGAATCTCGACGATCCCGCGTGGCAGACGATGCTGTTCACCACACTGATCTTCGGTCAGCTTGCGCTGGCGCTCGAGGTCCGAGCCGAGAAACGGTCCTTGTTCTCTCGTGGCTTCTTCTCCAACCGGGCCATGCTGATCGCCGTACTCATCGGGGTTGGCGCCCACTTCGCCTTGATCTACGTGCCGTTCCTGCAGGAAATCTTCGGGACCGTGGCGCTTGGGCCAGAGGATCTCGTCATCTCGCTGTCTGCGGCGGTCGCCATCATCATTGCCACCGAGCTCTGGAAGTGGCGCCAACGGACCGCTGCCGGCCGCGGACCGACGATCGGAATATGAACACCACGGCACTCCCGACTCGCTTCCGAGGGTACGACCTCGTGATCTTCGATTGCGACAGCACCCTCACGACTCTTGAGGGGATCGACGAACTCGCCCGTGCTCGGGGTCGACACGAGGAGATCAAGGCACTGACGGATGCGGCCATGAACGGCGACGTGCGACTCGAGGAAGTCTACGAACGCCGCCTCGACATGCTGCAGCCGACGCGTCGGGAAATCGCCGCCCTCGCGGGCCAATACCGTGAGAACGTAGTGACCGACGCCCGAGATCTCGTCGGAGCGCTGCATACGGCGGGACGGGAGGTGTTCATCGTCTCGGGTGGTCTCGCAGACGCGGTTGTGCCGTTTGGTGCCTGGCTCGGCATACCGGAAGACCACGTCCGGGCGGTCGGCGTCGAGTACGAGGCTCCCTCTGCGACTCTGGAGGTTGAGTCGCGGGGTGGGGGCCGTGGTCTCCGCTACAGGGGCATCACACCGAGCCCCCTCACGCGAGCGGAAGGCAAGCCGATGGTAATCCGCGAGCTACTCCGGAACCGGACCGTACGTTCCATGCTGATCGGCGACGGCGTCAGCGACCTCGTGGCCGCGCCTGAAGTGGACCTCTTCGCCGCCTTCACCGGGGTGGTGGAGCGCGAGTACGTGACTTCACATGCCGATGTTCTCATCACGGGCGATTCGCTTGCCCCCGTGCTTGGCCTGGCGCTCAGTGCCACCGAGGAGGCCACCCTGGCGACCACTCCATACGGAGACCTTGTCTCAGCAAGCCGCACCCGAATCCAGGCCGGTGAAGTGACCATCCAGAGAGATACAACCCCATGACATACCGCGTACTTGTGACTGACGACCTGTCCAGCGAAGCCGTCGATCTTCTCCATACCCATCCCGACTTCACCTTCGACGTCGAGAAGGGGCTCAACCCGGATCAACTGGCTGAGCGAATCCCGACCTACGACGGTCTCATCATCCGCAGCAGCGCTCATGTGACGGACCAGGTCATCGCGGCCGGGGACCGCCTCAGAGTCGTTGGGCGAGCCGGTGCCGGGATCGACAACGTCGATCTGCAGGCCGCCAGTGAGCGCGGGGTGATCGTCATGAACACACCCGGTGCGAACACGGTTGCAACGGCCGAGCACACGATGGCGCTGCTGCTGGCATTGTGCCGCAATGTCCCTCAGGCAGCGGCGAGCCTGCGAAACGGTCAGTGGGAGCGGAAGCAGTTCAAGGGCATCGAGGTCCGGTCGAAGACGATCGGGATCATCGGCCTCGGGCGTGTAGGTCAGCGGGTCGCACGCCGGTGCAAGGCGTTCGGCATGGATGTGATCTGCTACGACCCCTACCTCAGCGGAGAACGCGCCGATCTCCTGAAGGTTGACCAGGTCTCGTTGGATGAGCTCTTCGAGCGATCCGACTTCATCACCCTCCATGCCGCGTTGACACCGGACACGCAGGGTCTCATCGGACCCGAAGCGCTTGCCAGTACCAAACCCGGGGTTCGCATCATCAACGCGGCACGCGGCGGGCTCATCGACGAGGGAGCCCTCATCGAAGCCCTGAACGACGGCCGAGTGGCGGGCGCCGCACTCGATGTCCTCGCTGAAGAGCCCCCCGATCCCGCCAATCCGCTCCTGCACATGGACAACGTGGTGGTGACCCCGCACCTCGCCGCCAGCACCGATGAGGCGCAGCGGGAGGTCGGAATTCAGATCGTGAGCCAGGTCATCGACGCACTCGAGGGCACCGACTATCGCAACGCCGTGAACATGCCGATCGTCGATGGACAACTCCTCGAGGAACTGCGGCCATTCCTGGCGATGGCCGAGCGGCTCGGCAGCCTCCAGACGCAGCTCGCCGAAGGCGCCGTCACCAAGGTCGAGGTGGCCGTGGAAGGCGACGACATCGACGAACACCTCACACCGATCACCATCGCGATACTCAAGGGGTTGCTGGAGCGGATCGTGACCGAACCGGTCAACTACGTCAACGCGGAGTACGTTGCGACTGAGCGCGGCATCGCCGTGTCTCGATTGTCCGGCCTCCGGACGTTGGACTATCCCAACATCATCTCGTGCCGCGTCGAGTGGACAGGGGGCCATCACACGGTGGCCGCAACGCTCTTCAGTCATGACGAACCTCGCATCGTCGAGGTCGACGGCTATCGCGTCGACGTGATCCCCGAGGGAACGATTCTGGTCACCGTGAGCCACGACCAACCTGGATTCATCGGGAAGGTCGGGACGACGCTCGGCGAGCTTGGCATCAACATCGCGACGTGGAAGACCGGCCGATCAGCACCCGGCGGCCGCGCACTGTCGTTCATCAGCGTCGACTCCGACGTACCCGAGCACGCGATGGCGGCGTTGGCGGCAACCGACCCGATCGAGCGCATCACCAAGGTGCAGTTCTAGCCCACTGATTCCTGGAAATCGGCCATGAACTCGCACAGGGCCTCAACACCGGCCATCGGCATGGCGTTGTAGATCGATGCGCGACATCCGCCCACGTTGCGGTGCCCCTTGAGTCCAACCATGCCGCGCCCGGATGCAACCGCAACGAACTGGGGTTCCAGGTCATGGTCCGACAGTCTGAACACAACGTTCATGTTCGATCGGCTCGCTCCATCGACCGGACTCGTGTAGAAGCCGTCGCTCTCGTCGATCGTCTGATACAGCAGGCCGGCGCGGGCATCGGCGGCTGCCTCCATCGCCGGCAGGCCACCGCGGTCTTGGATCCAGCGCAGCACCTTTTCCATCACGTAGATCGGGAACACCGGCGGGGTGTTGTACATCGAATCCTTGGAGGCATGCACGTCGTAGCGGAAGTAGGACGCCAGATCCCGTGGTGTGTGTTCGAGCGCGCTTCGCCGAATGAAGACCAACGCCAACCCGGCGGGGGCAACGTTCTTCTGAACCCCTCCGTACACCACATCGAACCGTTCCCACGGAACGCGGCGGCTCAACAGATCCGATGACATGTCGGCCACGAGCGGCTCCGCTACGTCCGGCCATTCCTTGTACTGAATGCCACCGATCGTCTCGTTGCTGGTGAGGTGAACGTATCGAGTGTCTCTCCGAAGTGAGAGCTCGGCTGCTTGGGGCATCCGCGTGTAGCCGATGTCTCGACCGCTCCACGCCTCATAGACGTCGCCGTGGTGCGCCGCGTCTTCGAACGCCTTCGACGCCCAGGCACCGGTGTCGACATAGGCGCCGGCCGACGAGCCGGTCAGGAGGTTCAGGGGAAGCATGCCGAACTGCATCGTCGCTCCGCCCTGGATGAACAGCACTTCGAAATCGTCCGGCACGGCGAGGAGGTCTCGGAGGAGAGCGATCGCACCTCGGTGTACCGCCTCGTATGGAGGAGACCGGTGGCTCATCTCGATGATCGACATCCCGGCGCTGCCGTAGTCGACGATCTCGGCCTGGACCTCCTCGAGCACCGCAAGCGGCAACATGCTCGGCCCGGCACTGAAGTTAAAAACTCGAGTGGAGGCGGGTTGCTCTGGCATCGTGCCAGGACGATACCGCGAGTCCTGCGGACAGTACTCAGTAGTCAGTAGTCAGTAGTCCGTAGTCCGTAGTCCGTATCGCGACAGGCCTCATCTCGATGGCACGACCTCCCAGAGCCCCCTCCGCTCCGCTCCGGCCTGACGGCCGGTGCTCGCGCCTCCCCACTGCGTGGGAGAGGCGAAGACGTCTTCTGTTCTCCCCTCCACCACGCAGCGAGGCGGGAGGGGGCGGCCTGGGAGCCCGAATCGCGAAGATGAGGTCGGCTGCCGTTTCACGGACTACGGAGTACGGGCTCCGGAGTACGACCCAGCGCGACCGCCCGTCGAGCCGACCGACGACCGGCTCAAACGCCCTGCGCGTGAAAGAAGATCCGCCGCTCTCTCGGCTGGTCGAGTTCGGCGTAGAGGACACGCTGCCACTGACCGAGCAGGACTTCGCCGTCAACGATCGGGATGGTCACCGATGGCTGGCCGACAAGGAGTTGCCGCACATGTGCGTGTCCGTTGATGAACTCGTCTTCCTGCATGTTCTCGGTGCGCACATTGTGATCGTCGTGCTCGTAGTAGGCATCGACGGGGATCGTGCGGTCGATCGCCTTTCGGAAATCGTTGAGGAACCCCGTCTCGGATTCGTTGATCACGATCGACGTCGTGGTGTGCGGCGTGTAGATGGTGATCTGGCCGTGCCCCACCGAGGAACGTTTCACCACGTCGCGCACGATCTCGGTGAAGTCCCAGAACTCTTCAGAAGCGCCGGTGTGGAAGTGCATCGCCTCGGTCCGGATCGGTGGAGACTTGGAAGCAGCCAGCACAACCGGGGTCCCGACAGGGTCGATGGTGGCTTTGCGAATCGCGATGCTCTCGTCCATGGGCTTCCTCGTGGATCGTCGGCGAGACCCTAACGGCCGGGCCAGGTTACCGGGGCCCACAACTACCCGCTACGCCATTTCGGACGCGGCCGCGAGACGGTCGGCGAGGGCCGGTAGAATCAGCTCTTGCCAGTGGAGGAGACCACATGACAGCGACGGTGATCCTTGGCTCCCAATGGGGCGACGAAGGGAAGGGGAAGATCACCGATCGGTACTCTCGCGACGCCGACATGGTGGTTCGGTACCAGGGTGGCAACAAC
>Ga0316197_10002406_pt1 | contig 13371 bp, 9 predicted proteins | sample OudBiesiAoxic_MG_FD_204939 | JGI IMG/M metagenome (GOLD analysis project Ga0316197, IMG submission 204939) | Coastal sediment microbial communities from Oude Bieten Haven, Netherlands - site A oxic | ecosystem: Environmental > Aquatic > Marine > Coastal > Sediment | place: Netherlands...
TTGAAAACAGAATGCGTGAATCTGTACGTCAAGATAGAGCGCGAATTCAATTAGGTCGTATTTCACGTTTTGGTCTAATGGAAATGTCTCGTCAACGTATTCGTCCTTCTTTAGGTGAATCTGCATCACGTGTTTGTCCACGCTGTCATGGCCAAGGTACAATTCGTGATAATGACTCTTTATCACTTGCAATCCTACGTTTGATTGAAGAGGAGGGTCTTAAAGAAAATACGGCTCAAATTCAGGCACGTGTACCGGTTGCCGTAGCTGCTTATTTGTTAAATGAAAAACGAAAATCAGTTGCTAAAATCGAAAATCGTCATAATTGTGAAGTTTACATCATACCTGACGCAAATCTGCTTACGCCTCATTTTGAAGTGAAGCGTACGCGTAAAGACGGTAAAGAAGACATCAATTACGATGCACTTGAAAAACAACATACAGTTTACATTCCTAATATCGCTCAGATAGAAAGTAATGAAATTGAGGAACCTTTATTAACTGGATTTAGTGCGCCAAATAAAGAAACTGCAGCTGTTGAGACTAAAGTTGCGCCACAAGCTGTGGTTGCTCCGACGACTTCTATATTCACTAAAATAGTGCAATCTATTGCAAAATTCTTCAGTGATGATTCAAAAAAAGAAGCAGAAGTAAAACCAGAAACGTCTCCTCAACCAGAAGAGAAAAAAGAGCAACCTCGTAATACGCGTAACCCACGTAATACTAAAGGTAATCAGAATCGTACCCGTAACCCTCGTAACGACCGTACTGATCGTAACGATAAAACAACGGATAACAGTACTGATCGCCGCAGTAACCGTAAGTCACCAGATCGCAAAGCAACACAGCAGACTAAAAAATACGAAAGCGAAGCAAAACCGGTTCAAGAGAACAACGGCAAAGATAATAACCAAGAAGTTATCGTCGCACGCCGTAAGCGCCGTAACATGCGTAAAAAAGTTCGTGTTCAACAGCCTGAAAATACGGTCGATACCAACAAGGTAGAAAGCGTAGATATTGCTGATGCAAAAGTTGAAACAAATAATCAACCAGCAGCAGTAGAAACGAAAAAACCGAAAGCTAAGGTTAAAAAATCTCCTGAAGAAACTAAGCAAACTCAAGTAACAGAAACACCTGCTGCTAATGATGCTAAAGACTCAAAAGAGAACGAAACTTCAGAGCAAGCTAATCAAGAAGCTCATACGCCTGTTACTATTCCTAGCCGTCGCTCACGTTACTTGCGTAACAATGGACAACGTAATAACAAACGTAACCAAGAGAATGCAGATGAAGTAGCAGTAACCAGTCGCTACCCTGAATCAGACGATCAAGCAGTTGAAGAAAGTTCAGTACAAGCCACAGTTCCTGTTGCCGAAAATGTTAATAACATTGCAGATGTGCAAGCACCTCAACAGGAAGCTGAACAACTACAAAAAAGTATTCAACAAGTGCCTGTAACAGCCGCTGAAAAGATCTTACCGATTGCAAAAAAATCTGCAGCTGTTAAATCAGAAATAGCTGAGCAGTTAGCAACAACGCCTAGCGAACAGCCAGTAGTTGAAAAAACCGATACCGTTGATACTGTAGAAGTTGAAACTGCAAAGGTTGAAGCTCCTAAAGCTGAGGAAACTAACGTTGATGAAACTAAGGTTGAAGCAACTAAGGTTGATGAAACTAGGGTTGAAGCAACTAAACTTGAGCAAACTGTCGCTGAAGTTAAGGTAGAAGAAATTAAGGCTGAAGAAGTTGAAACTGAAATCGCGCCTTTTGTGGATAAAGTAGAAGACGTTGCACAAGTTGTTAGCAACCAATCGACCTCAAGTTTGCGCGGCACCGTCAGCAACGCTAAGGGTAAATCAACTTCAGCAATGGTTAAAACAATTACAGAGCCTTTAGATTTAACTAAAGAGATTCAAATTGTAGCTGCAACTGAACGCCAAGTAATTGTGAAAGCTTCACAACAAGCTGGTAGTTCATTCGCAAGTAACCGTGCAAGTAGCGAAATGGTAAAAACTTCTTTATAATTTAGTAGTTTTTACCTATCAATGAGAACGGATATTTCGATGAGATATCCGTTTTTTTTTACTGAAATTGTCAGTTCAAAAGTTTAGTATTAATAAACTTTATCAATTATTAATTAGCGCAGTTTAAAAAATACAACTAGCTAATCTTTTTATTATTCAAGGTAACGATATGAGCGAAACTATACATAAAAAATTGTTAATTCTAGGATCTGGCCCTGCAGGTTACACGGCTGCAGTTTATGCCGCACGTGCAAACCTTAACCCAGTTATGATCACGGGTATGCAACAAGGTGGACAATTAACAACAACAACTGAAGTAGAAAATTGGCCGGGCGGCGCAGCGGATATGACAGGTCCTGGTCTAATGGAAAGTATGAAAGAACATGCTTTACGTTTTGATACGGAAATCATTTTTGACCATATCAACGAAGTTGAATTAACTAAACGCCCTTTCACATTAAAAGGCGATACTGGCACTTACACTTGTGATGCGTTGATCATTGCAACGGGCGCTTCTGCTCGTTATTTAGGCTTAGACTCTGAAGAAGCATTTAAAGGTCGCGGTGTCTCTGCATGTGCAACCTGTGATGGTTTCTTTTACCGTAACCAAAAAGTAGCGGTTGTGGGTGGTGGTAATACGGCTGTTGAAGAAGCCTTATATCTATCAAATATTGCCTCTGAAGTGCATTTAATACATCGCCGTACTGGTTTCCGTTCTGAAAAAATTCTTTTGGACCGATTAAATGAGAAAGTTAAAAATGGTAATATCATCTTACATACTGATCGCACTTTAGATGAAGTATTAGGTGATGATATGGGCGTAACAGGATTACGTTTAAAAGATACATTATCAGACAAAACAGAAGAACTGGCAGTAATGGGTGTGTTTATTGCCATTGGTCATAAGCCGAATACAGATATGTTTGCAGGCCAATTAGACATGAACCATGGTTACTTAAAAGTACAAACAGGTAGCGAGGGTAATGCAACTCAAACTTCTATTGAAGGTGTTTTTGCCGCCGGTGATGTGTCTGATCATATTTATCGTCAAGCAATCACTTCTGCAGGAACAGGTTGTATGGCCGCACTAGATGCTGAAAAATACCTAGATAACTTGTAATAACTTTTACAAACTAGTGTACAAAAAAAGACTGCATTTGCAGTCTTTTTTTATTTATGAAAATAATGATAAACAGAAAATTAGTTAACAATATTCACGCAAATTATGAGTGAAATTCATTACAAGCGAACAACGTATTTTCAATTAATGTTGCTACTGTCATTGGCCCTACACCACCTGGTACTGGTGATATCCATGCAGCTCTTTCTTTCGCTACATCAAACTCTACATCACCGGTTATTTTACCATTTTCTAAACGATTAATACCTACATCTAATACAATTGCACCTTCTTTTATCCATGCGCCGGGAATAAAGTTGGCTTGTCCACGTGCAACCACTAAGACTTCAGCTTGACGAACATGGTACTCAAGATCCCTAGTAAAACGATGACAAGTAGTGGTAGTACATCCCGCTAATAAAAGCTCTAACGTCATCGGACGCCCCACTATGTTTGAGGCACCAACAACTACAGCGTGCATACCACGAATATCAACACCAATTGCTTCAATCATAGAGATCATGCCACGCGGAGTACACGATCTTAATAAGGGGATACGTTGTGCTAAACGGCCAACATTGTAAGGATGAAACCCATCTACGTCTTTGCTTGGAGTAATACGCTCTATCACCGATGTTTCATCTAACCCATCAGGCAATGGAAATTGCACTAAAATACCATCAATGGTCTTATCGTCATTCAATTCGTCAATTAATGCTAATAATGTCTCTTGGGAAGTTGATTCTGGTAAATCATAAGCTTTCGAAGTAAACCCTACTTTTTCACAGGTACGGCGCTTACTTTGTACATATATTTGTGAAGCAGGATCGCCCCCTACCAATATAACGGCAAGTCCAGGTACGCGTAACCCTTTTTCTTTCCGTTTATTTACACCCGCAGTTACCTTATCGGTAATTGCAGCGGCAATCGCTTTTCCATCAATGATTTGTGCGGACATCAAACATTACTCTTTTTAGTTAAAAAAATTCCACGCTATTGTCGCAAAAGTCACTTAAAATGTCACATCAAAGATACAAAATTTAGTAACTTAGCGTTAGGGTTTTAAGGTAATATCCTGACTTTAAATCAAAATTAGTTGGTTTTTTATTTAACGCAGTAAGTTACTTGAAAAATAGGCTGATATTAATATAAGTATTCAATAATATGTTGCTCCGAGTTATGTGAATAACAGCATCTATCTTTACATTCTTGAGTATTGAAACCATGAGAAGTCATCTATGCAAAACCCTTTAACGTTGATGGTTAGACGCTTAATTTCCGACTCCAATGCCCACTCTGGTTTTAGAGTCGTGATTGCAATGACCTGTACTTTTATCCCTGCTATATTTGATCTCGATATTGGTTTATTTGAACAATCCAATTTAGCCATTTCATTGTCACTATGTTTAGGGGTAATGGCTTCAGCGATTGTAGAGGTAGATGAAAATACTAAAGACAGACAAAAATTCATTGCAACCGTCATAGCCTGTTTTTTTATCGCCGCATCCAGTGTGGAACTGTTACTGCCCTACCCACTTTTTTTTGCCATTGGTTTAGGCACATCTTCCTTTGCATTTATGATGTTGGCAAGTTTAGGTATGCATTATAGTAAAATTGGCTTTGGTGCCATTTTAATTGCTATCTATACCATGATAGGACATCGAGATAACGTTGCTTGGTTTGAACAACCATTGTTATTAGCCATAGGCGTATTATGGTATGGATTATTTGCTATTTTTTGGTCCCATTTTAGCCCTAACCGCACTATTCGGGAACAACTGGCACAACTATTTTATGCCATCAGCCGTTATCAACATCAAAAATCAGACCTCTTTGATGCTCAAAAAGGTAATTCACGAAAAGCCATCACTGAAACACGACAAAAATTAGCCCAACTGAATATCAGTATAATGGTGCGATTAGAATCATCACGGGATATGATTCGAGGCCAATACCGAGCAAATAACCACCAGCGCGAATTGAGTTTATTAAATCAATACTATTTGGTCGCGGAGCAAATACATGAACGTATTAGCGCTAGCCAATACTTATATAGCCAACTAGAGCATACCTTTGGTCGCAGTCAAATTCTAGAAGGCTTTCACCAACTATTTTTACAACTCAGCGATGATTGTCATATGCTGGGTGCCAGTATCAATGATAAAAAACAATACCAACACTCAAGACGTTTGAAGTGGACCATTCACGCCCTTTCAGATCAACTTTATTTATTAAAGCAAAAACTGCAATTATTTGATAATAATCAAGAGGCAATGCAAGCTTTACAAGCTATTTACGACAACCTCGAAGGGATAGATTGCTTGCTCGTTTCTTTGGAAGATATTCATAAGCTTCATAAATCAGGACATAGCGACCCGATTATCGTTGATAATGAGCCACAACTTAAAAACTCATTCTGGAAAAGCATTCACGATGCATACCTACAAAAAACCGGCGTATATAAGCATGCAGTACGAATCAGTTTATCGCTGGTGTTTGCCTATTTAATTCAAGTTCAATTCCAACTTCATAACGGCTTCTGGATTTTATCGACGGTGCTGTTTGTTTGTCAGCCTAGTTTTAGCGAGACTCGTAAACGTTTAGTGTTAAGGAGTTTTGGCACCCTACTCGGTATTTTAATGTGTTTCCCAGCGTTCATATTGATCGAAAATATTCCCGTACAAATTGTATTAATGATTTTATCTGCCTTTTTATTCATTAATTACGTCAGAACAAACTACGGTTTAGCCGTTATTTTTATCACTTTATTCGTGATGTTCTTAACTAATTTACTCGCACATTCCGGAGTCGATGTCTTATATGAGCGTATTTATGAAACCATCATAGGCTGTGTGTTGAGTGCAATAGCGATCAGCGTTATTTATCCTGATTGGCAGTTCAAACGTTTTCCCGCAATGGTCAATGGTTTATTGCTCAATAGCAGTCGTTATTTCAAGCAAATCGCTCAGCAGTACCAGTTTGGTCGTAGTGAAAGTATGGTTTTCAGACAAACCCGTTTTGCTTCTTTTAAAGCGGATGCAGGTTTAACCACTGCTTGGCAAAGTATGTTATTTGAACCAAGTTCAAAACAGCACCTTAAACAAGAAATGTATGGACTAGTAAACCGTTGTGATGCGCTCAACTGCTATATGGCAGCACTCTCTTCACATCGCCATAAAATAGAGACTCATCAAGATTTAGCAATATTACAGCGTCTTTTTGATAGCACCGCAGAACAAATTTTATATACCTACCGGCCGGAGCTAAAACAGACAGCAATTGATAAAATTGAGATTGAATCTTTTGAATCTTATAAACAAGATTTATCAGATGAATCCAAATTAATCGTTGAACAATTACGTTTAATTGCTTTTACCGCCATGGATATTCAAGTACTACTGCAACAAATTGAAAGTAAAGTCTCAGATTAATATTTTTGAATAGGCAACTGAATATTTTTGATATAGAATTTTGCACCCATTAAGCGTTCATTAGTTAGAGGAATTAAACTTGATATTTAACGGTCAAGAAATAGCAACAGATGCGCAGGGTTACCTACTTGATGCTAAGGGTTGGGATGTATCTCTTGCGGCTGCTATCGCTGATTTAGAAAACATCACCATGACTGACGAGCATTGGCAAGTTATCTATTTTGTACGCGATTTTTATGAGCAGTTTAATACCTCTCCGGCAATACGCGCATTAGTAAAGGCGATGCAAAACAAGTATGGCGCGGAGAAAATAAATAGCCGTTATTTATACCGATTATTCCCAGACGGGCCAGCAAAACAAGCGACTAAAATTGCCGGTTTACCTAAACCTGCACGATGTATATAAGCACTACATAAAGGAAATATAATATGCCTAAGGCAAGTGATATCAAAAAAAATACAGCTGTTGAATTTAACAACAGTGTTTACATTATCAAAGACATTGAACGCTCAGTACCTCAGGGCCGTGCAGGTGGTAGTTTATATCGCATGCGTATGTACGATGTAGTATCCGGCGCAAAAACCGACGAAACCTTTAAAGACAGCGATATGTTAACACTGGCTGACTTAATTCGTCGTAATGTTATGTTTTCATACCTTGATGGTGATGAGCTAGTATTCATGGACAACGAAGACTACACGCCATACAACTTAAATAAAGAAAGCATCGCTGATGAAGTTTTATTTATTGATGAAAATACACAGGGTCTACAAGTCGTTATTGTTGATGGCTCACCCGTTGGTGTTGAATTACCAGCCAGTGTCGATTTAACTATTGTAGAAACAGACCCTTCAATCAAAGGCGGTTCAGCGACTGCACGTACTAAACCAGCTATTTTATCTACTGGTTTAACCGTACAAGTGCCTGAGCATATTTCAACTGGCGACAAAATACGTGTAAACACTACTGAGAAGAAATTTATGGGTCGTGCATAACTTTAATGTCGATTCTAATCTAACAATGTAGGCCTACACTAAATCTACCTTAGGAAAACCATTCCTCTTTTAAGTAATTGAGGGTATTCGGTAAACTCCTCGATAAGAAGCCGGTTTTTAAACCGGCTTCTCTTTACAATGCAATAAAAGATTTTGCGATACCCCAATAAATAATTTTCAAAAATCATCCCTTCCTTAAAAACGTGATCGTCTTCAATACTAAACCAACCAATACAATCCATTATGTCGTATGTCTATGTAATACCAACTCGACTAACTGATCGATCTTACAGGTTAAAAGGAACTATTTTCGCGTTAAAAATTTTGTAAAGGGAACAACCATTTATGGCAACTTTTGCCTTAAACTAGCTCCTTTTTCCTGCGTAACATTTGATCATTAAATTAACGAAATTGGTATAAATAGTGTATGAATGTGTCAAGCAACCTGCTATTTTAAGACTATTGATTGTTAACTGATTTATTTCTAAAAATGGGATTTACTATGGATATTTTGTTTGAGTACTTTTTAAGAATAGAAATTTTTATTCTTGTGTTAGTGATCGTTATTTTAAAGTCATCAATCATTTTTGTTCCGCAAAATCGAGCTTACATGATTGAAAGATTTGGTAAATACCAATCAACTCGAGAAGCAGGCCTTAATTTTATTATTCCGTTTATAGATCGTATTGGTGCTGATAGATCGTTAAAAGAACAAGCTGTCGATGTACCGAGTCAAAGTGCGATCACTCGGGATAACATTTCACTTAGTGTCGATGGTGTTTTGTATTTCAGAGTGTTAGATCCGGTGAAGGCCAGTTACGGCGTAGATGATTATGTGTTTGCAGTGACACAATTATCACAAACAACTATGCGTTCTGAATTAGGTAAAATGGAATTAGATAAAACCTTTGAAGAGCGTGATGTACTCAATACCAACATAGTTGCAGCTATCAATGAGGCATCTGGCCCATGGGGCATACAAGTTTTACGTTATGAGATAAAAGATATTGTACCACCGCAAACAGTAATGGAAGCGATGGAAACACAGATGAAAGCAGAACGTATTAAACGTGCTCAAATTTTAGAATCTGAGGGTGATCGCCAAGCGGCTATTAACGTTGCCGAAGGTAAAAAACGTTCTGTGGTTTTAAATGCTGAAGCGGAAAAAGAAGAGCAAGTATTAAGAGCTCAAGGTGAAGCACAAGCAATTATTGCCGTTGCAAAAGCGCAAGCAGAATCATTACGCATGGTCGGTGAAGCAGCTAATACAGTGGAAGGTCAAAAGGCGATTCAACTCGACTTAGCGACTAAAGCAATTGAAGCAAAAGCAGCAATCGCAAAAGAATCATCTGTTGTGTTATTACCGGATAGTGGTAATGATGCAGCATCAATGGTTGCACAAGCTATGACTATTATTAATAGCTTAAATAAAGGCTAATTATGGACTACTTACTTTCTCACCTGCCAGAGATATTAATCGTATTAGGATTAATCATGTTGGCGACCGAAGTACTAGTATTAGGTTTCTCAACCTTTGTACTCTTTTTTCTTGGTATTGGTACAATAATTACGGGTTTATTGATGCTGCTAGGGATGCTATCGGAAACGATGTTGAGTGCACTGTTAGCGATCGCCATTATCTCTAGTATTGTAGCGGTGCTCAGTTGGAAGCCGATGAAACGTATGCAAAATAATGTAACATTAAATCAAGCTAACAATGACATGATAGGTCATCAATTTACTTTATCTGAAGATTTAGCCCTAGGGAAAACAATCACCCACCGTTACTCTGGGATTGATTGGCAAGTTAAAGCAAAACAGCCTCTAACTGCTGGTACAGAAGTGAGTATCGTAAAAATGGAAGTGGGTTTACTAACAGTTGAGCCGGTTAAAGAATCAGTTTAATAGAACTTACCTATTACCTTGACTAAGCATTTATCAAATCTTTTTTTGCTTATCTAAATGAACCGACTCTATTACTGGATTGGGCCATAGAAGTACCGAGTCATAGATGTTTCGGGTAATAGATGTATCGGGTCACAGACGCATCGAATCATAAATTCGTAAGGCCATCACGGCAAATTAAGGATTCTTGTCAGGCAAGTGTCATTAATTTGCAGTCTTTCTATATTGATGACTATTCGCTACACATGCTGACGCCAACATTACATTAAGTTACCTTAAGTTAACTTAATGTATTTTGTCTTGTCCTTTTTTCTTGTCCTAGCTACTCGTTAAATAAAAGCATTGTGTACAAAAAACACTCCTAAAGAAATAGCTAGGTGCTTTTTTATTAATTAGTCTTGCTATAAAGTTGTTAATTAAAGGGCTAATCAGTAATATCGTTTTAATTAACCTATTACTTGAATTGAAGCGGGATAACCCATGTCAGAAAAAATTTATTGTATCGCCATGTTTAAAGCCAAACCCGGCAAAGAAGAAGCACTATTTAAAATATTACAGTCTCTTGAGCCAAATACACTAAGAGAAGATGGGTGTTTACAATATATCGTGACCAGAAAAATAGAAAACGAATTTGCTTCGGGCAACAGCTTTTCACTCGTTTTTAATGAAATTTGGGCAAATAGAGCAGCCTTTGAAGCTCATTGCCAACGTCAAGAGATCCTTGAGTTTTTTCAGCAACAATGTGTGGATGCAACGGGCTTGGTTGAGGCTCATAATGTGTGTGTTTATAGCGACCAACCACATCACTATGACGCTCCCATCCTATAAAAATATTAATTATACAGTTATTAATATAGTGAAGTTTTGAGACTACATTCGACGAATAAAGAGCCATAACAATATTATATACTGAAGTAATTTACCTACACTTTACAGGATTTTATTGCTTTAACATGGACAGAGATAAAATGAAAAAAAACAAATTGTATCAACTTATTAGCCTTTGGTTTTTATTATTGCCATCCTTTTATGTCTTGGCTGATGAGTCTCAAATATCTAGTCGAATCGTCGGTGGGGATCAGGTCTCAGATCAGTCGGATTACCCTTGGATGGTTAGTTTAAAATACCAATCAAATAAACAACATTTTTGTGCGGGTACCTTAATCAGTAAACAATGGGTACTGACCGCTGCACATTGTGTCGTTGATCTAACAGCAAATAAGATCATCGCCACCGTGGGTGAATACAATTTATCTTCCAACCCTAGTAGCCCTTCCACTACTATAAATAAAATTATCATGCACCCTGGTTTTGATGAAAAAACATTTAACAATGATATCGCTTTATTAAAACTATCTGAAACGCTAACACAGGAAACGGTTAGCCGTTTATCGAGCATAGAAACAGCACAATCAATTAGTGTTGATAATATCATTGCTACTGCTATCGGCTGGGGGTCTACTGCGGCCTATGCCTCTTCAAGCGATGATCAAGATATACCAGTAAGCTACCCAAGTATTCTGAGACAGGTAACACTGCCACTTTTATCTTCACAAAGTTGTAAAGATGTGATGCCAAATACCACAGATAACATGATCTGTGCTGGGGACGTTATCAATGGTGGTTCAGACTCTTGCCAAGGTGATAGCGGCGGGCCGTTATTAGTTGAATCGGCCACCGCAGCAATACAACAACAGATTGGTATTGTCAGTTTTGGTCAAGGATGCGCTCAACCTCAAACAGCAGGTGTTTATACTAAAGTATCTCACTACCAAGATTGGATAGAGGCGAGCATCTCAGGTATTACAGCACTCACTGATACCCACTATTTCGTGGCTGATATTGATGAAAGCAATACCTTTGAAATATTGATACAAAACCAGTCAACACAATCGATTGCTCCTATCTTCTCCCTCACAAACGACACGCGGTTTGAATTAGAAAGCAACAATTGTGACAATTTAGTGACACAAGCGACCTGCATACTAAACTTAACCTATAGCCCTAATAGCAGTTCCTATGATAGTGAAGATTTAAGCAGTATTGAGATTGACACAGCCGTAAGCAGCATCGCTCATTCACCGATATCATTAACGGCGATCGCAATGCATAAAGTCAGTGCCGATGCAGTATCACTCCCTAATAATGATCAAGTAAGGTGGTATCAATCAGACTCGACACCTTGGGTAGTCGCCAGTGATGATAACTATTTAACCTCACCCACTATCAACGCTAATCAACAAACTCAATTTGTTGCTATTATCTCAGGCCAAGGAAATTTACATTTTAATTGGGCAATCAGTTCTGAATATGGCTACGATGCATTAACCTTACTGATTAATGGGATTGAGATGGATAGGATTTCAGGTGATCAACAATTTTCCGCGAAAACCTACTCATTGTCAGGCACAACTAACCTTGTTACTTGGATGTATTCAAAAGATAGCAGTATTAACAGTGGTTCTGATAAAGCATTTATCCACAATATACGTTTTCAAAAAACAGGTGAAATAGATAATAATGATATCACCGCACCTACTTTGGTTTTTACTAATACTTCTGTTTCAAAAAGCTCAGGCGGCGGAGGCAGTTTACAATATTGGAGTTTATTTTTATTGTTGTTACTAGCCTTTTATAAACAACGTTTGTTATCTTTTCAACGACCACATTAATCCTTATTATTATCAATAACCCATTTGCTTACGTTTTTTAAAATTATATTTTTTTAACACTTTTAAAAAACGTTTGCTGGTTATTGTGGTATTTTAGTGGCTTATTTTTACAACATTATTTTGTGACCAAGCAGACAAACTGTTATGGTAGCGATCATTAACATTACCCTATCAGGAAATTATTATCGTGAGTGAAACCTCTTTTGCATCCTTGCCACTATCAGAAAGCCTCTTAAGCAATTTAGATTCTTTAAACTACCAAAAGATGACTGAAATACAGGCTCAATCTTTACCATTAATTCTAAATGGAGAAGATGTAATTGCGCAGGGTAAAACGGGCTCAGGTAAAACAGCTGCGTTTACGTTAGGTATTTTACATCGCTTAAACGTAAAACAATTTAGGATCCAGTCATTAGTTGTGTGTCCCACTCGTGAATTAGCAGATCAAGTCGCGACGGATATTAGAAAACTTGCAAGATCTATCCATAACATTAAAGTAATGACACTATGTGGTGGTACGCCACTAAGCCCACAGGCCGCTTCTTTAGAGCATGGCGCTCATATTATTGTAGGCACACCTGGTCGACTTCAAGATCATTTAAGTAGAGGTTCTTTAAACCTTGAACATGTCAGCGTATTAGTCCTTGATGAAGCAGATAGAATGTTAGAAATGGGCTTTCAAGATGCCATTGATAGCATCATAGAGCACAGTCCAAAACAACGCCAAACACTTCTATTTAGTGCGACTTACCCTGAGCAGATACAAAAAATTGCACAGCGTATTATGAATGCACCAAAACAAGTCACCGTCGCCACAACACACGATAATAATATCATTGAGCAAACATTTTACTCGGTACAAAATAACCAAGAAAGAATGATCGCGTTACGTTTGTTATTGAATCGCCACCAACCTGAATCTAGTGTCGTATTTTGTAATACAAAGCGAGAAGTTACTGAAGTTGCTGAAGAACTAACAAACCGAGGTTACAGTGCCATCGCATTACATGGTGATTTAGAACAGAAAGATCGTGATCAAGCATTAATTCGCTTTGCCAACAAAAGTGCGCGTATTTTAGTTGCAACGGATGTTGCCGCGCGAGGTTTGGATATTGATAATTTAAGTGCAGTGTTCAACTTCCATGTCGCCCATGACCAAGAAGTACATGTTCACCGTATTGGCCGCACCGGTCGTGCGGGTAGTAAAGGATTAGCCTTTACTT
>Ga0316197_10002407_pt1 | contig 13370 bp, 9 predicted proteins | sample OudBiesiAoxic_MG_FD_204939 | JGI IMG/M metagenome (GOLD analysis project Ga0316197, IMG submission 204939) | Coastal sediment microbial communities from Oude Bieten Haven, Netherlands - site A oxic | ecosystem: Environmental > Aquatic > Marine > Coastal > Sediment | place: Netherlands...
GCCGCCACGAGGGCGGACACGAAGAGAGCCGCGTAGGCGATCATGCGTCCGTCACCACGCGGCCCGGCGTCGGGCCGGCGCGCGCTTCCTATTCGGCGGCGACGGCCGGGCGGTCGTGGATCCAGCTCCAGACGCGCATGGGCGTGAGCGGCATGTCGACGTGGCGGACGCCCGCGTCCCAGAGCGCGTCGAGGGCGGCGTTGGTCACGGCGGCGAGCGCGCCGACGGTTCCGGCCTCGCCGCAACCCTTCATGCCGATCTCGTTGGCGGTCGAGGGGACGAGTTCGGTGTCGAAATCGATCCAAGGCATGTCGGCGGCGCGGGGCATCGCGTAATCCATGAACGAGCCCGACAGAAGCTGTCCCTCGTCGGAATAGACGACGTGCTCGGTCACGGCCTGGCCAAGGCCCTGGGCGACGCCGCCGTGGACCTGACCCTCGGCGAGCATCGGATTGATCAGCAGTCCGAAATCGTCGACCACGGTGTATTTGACGACGACGACGTGACCGGTGTCGGGATCGGCCTCGACCTCGGCGATATGGGCGCCGTTGGGGTAGGAGCGGCCCGGGACGATGAACTCGCGGCTCGTGGCGAGCAGGTCGGACAGGCCTTTTTCGCGGGCGGTCGCGGCGAGCTCGAGCATCGTCAGCGCCCGGTCGGTGCCCGCGACGCGGAAGGCGCCGTCCTCGAAGACGAGATCGGCGCCCGAGACCTCGAGCTCCTCCTCGGCCAGCGGGCGGAAGTTCTCGATCACGACGTCGGCGGTTTTCAGGATCGAATTGCCCTGCATCGTGACGGAGCGCGAGCCGCCGGTGCCGCCGCCATTGGCGATCAGGTCGGAATCGCCCTGGACGAGCCGGATCCTGTCGAAGGGGATGCCGAGGCGGGAGTTGAGGAACTGGGCGAAGACGGTCTCGTGGCCCTGCCCGTTCGACTGGGTGCCGACCTTGAGATCGACGCCGCCCTCGGCGGTGAATTCGATGCCGGTGGTCTCGTTCTGATCACCAAGGATGCTCTCGATGTAGTAGCAGAGGCCTATCCCGCGCAGTTTTCCGGCCGCGGCGCTTTCCCTCTTGCGGGCCTCGAACCCGGCGGCGTCGGCGACGACCAGCGCCTTGTCGAGCACGCGGTTGAAATCACCCACATCGTAAAGCTCGCCCACGACCGTCTTGTAGGGGAACGCCTCGACGGGAATGAAGCTGCGTCGCCGGAATTCGACCGGATCCTGGCCGAGATCGCGCGCGGACCAGTCCATCAGGCGCTCGATGGTATAGATCGATTCCGGACGGCCGGCCCCGCGATAGGCGTCGATGGGCGTGGTGTTGGTGTAGACGCCCTTCACGTTGATGAACGCCTTCTGGACGTCGTAGCAGCCGGGCAGCACCTTGAGAGCGACGTTCGTCGGGATCTCCTGACCCTCGCCGCTGTTGTAGGCGCCCATGTTGGCGACGCAATTCACCCGCAGCGCCTGGAGGCGATACTCGGCGTCGAAGGCGGCCTCGGCGACGGTGACGTGGTCCCTGCCGCCGTTGTCGGTGATCATCGCCTCGCCCCGGCCGGAGCGCCAGTGGACCGGGCGGCCGAGTTCGCGCGCGGCGAAGGCGGTCATGAAATATTCGGGGTAGTTGAAGCCCTTGGTGCCGAAACCGCCGCCGACGTCGGGTGTCGTGGTGTGGATCGCGTCCCGCTTGACGCCGAATTTTTTCGCCAGCTCCTTTTTGAGGCCCCAGACGCCCTGACCGGAGAACGCGAGATGGAGGCGGCCGTCGCGCCATTCGGCGGTTGTGCCACGCGGCTCCATCGGGTTGGAGATGATGCGGTTGTCGATCAGCTCCAGCCGCGTGGTGTGGGCGGCGCCGTCGAATGCGGCGTTCACGGCGTCCTCGTCTCCGAAGGCCCAATCGAACGCGTGGTTGTCCGGCGCCTCGGGATGGATCGTCTCGCCGCCGATCGCGGTTTCGACATGGGCCGGGAGATCGTCGTAGTCGAATTCGATGAGATCCATCGCGTCGAGCGCCTGGGCCTCCGTCTCGGCAACGACCGCCGCGAGACCGTCACCGGCGAAACAGACCTTTCCGCTCGCCAGAATCGGCCGGACCGGCGCCGCGCCGTCGCTGCCGTCGCGGTTCTCGACAGTTCCGAAATCCATCGCGTTCTTCATCTTGCCGTCGAGATCGGCGGCCGTGAATATCCCAAGCACGCCCGGCGCGGCGCGCGCGGCGCTGACGTCGAGGCCCGTGACGGTGGCGTGGGCCACGGGGCTGCGGAACACCACCATGCGCGCGACGCCTTCGGGGGCGATGTCGTCCAGATAGCGGCCGTGTCCGGTGAGAAAGCGGACGTCCTCCTTGCGGCGGACGGGCTGGCTGGTTCCGAATTTCGCGGTCGCGTTCATGGATTGGCTCCTGATGTCGGCTGTCGTGCGGAGAGTAGCGGTTTTGGCGCGGGCGTCCAGAGCGGCGGCGCGGCCTTTTCCTTTCGCGCCACCGGCGGTAAGACGCGACGCCGCAGCCAAGCCGGGACATGTCCGATGCCGATGGAAAAGACGTTCGACGCCACCACCGCCGAGGCGGAGATCTCCGCGCGCTGGGAGGCGGCGGACGCGTTCGTGGCGGGCGCGAACGCCGCGGAGGGCGCCGAGCCGTTCTGCATCCTTCTGCCGCCACCGAACGTCACCGGCAGCCTGCACATGGGCCACGCGTTCAACCACACCCTGATGGACATCCTCGCGCGCTGGCGGCGGATGCAGGGCCGCGACGTGCTCTGGCAGCCGGGGCTCGACCATGCCGGGATCGCCACGCAGATGGTCGTGGAGCGGGAGCTTGCCCGCGAGGGCGAGCCGCCGCGGCGCGAATTGGGGCGCGAGGCGTTCGTCGGGAAGGTCTGGGAGTGGAAGGAGCAGTCGGGCGGGAGCATCCTCGAGCAGTGCAAGCGGCTGGGCGACAGCTTCGACCTGTCGCGCAACCGTTTCACGATGGATCCGGGGTTCCATGACGCGGTTCTGAGGACATTCGTCGAGTTCTACGAGAAAGGACTGATCTTCCGCGGCAAGCGGCTGGTGAACTGGGATCCGCATTTCGAGACCGCGATCAGCGATCTGGAGGTCGAGCAGGTCGAGACCAAGGGCAGTCTCTGGCGGCTGCGCTACGCGCTCGAAGGTGGCGCGACCTACGAGCATCCGGTCGAGTGGGACGACGAGGGCAAGGCCACCGCGTTCGAGACGCGGGATTATCTGGTCGTCGCGACGACGCGGCCCGAGACGATGCTGGGCGACACCGGCGTCGCGGTGCATCCGGACGACGCGCGCTATGCGCATCTGGTCGGCAAGAGTGTCCGTCTGCCGCTCGTCGGTCGGTCGATCCCGATCGTGGCGGACGAGTACGCCGATCCGGAGAAGGGGACCGGCGCGGTCAAGATCACGCCGGCGCATGATTTCAACGACTGGGACGTCGGCAAGCGGGCGGGGTTGCGGGTCGTCAACGTGATGGACACGCGGGCCTGCATTTCGCTGCGGGACAACGCGGAGTTCGAGGAGGGGATCGACCCGTCGGACGCTTTGGCGGATTTGGACGGTATGGACCGCTACGAGGCGCGCGATCTGGTGATCACGCTGGCAGAGAGCGAGGGCTGGCTCGACGGGATCGACGCGGAGACGCACATGGTTCCGCACGGGGACCGGTCGAAGGTCGCGATCGAGCCGCTGCTGACCGATCAGTGGTTCGTGGACGCGGCGACGCTGGCGAAGCCGGCGCTGGAGGCGGTGCGGTCGGGCGAGACGCGCATCCTGCCGGAGCGGGACGAGAAGACGTATTTCCATTGGCTGGAGAACATCGAGCCGTGGTGCATCTCTCGGCAGCTGTGGTGGGGGCATCAGATCCCGGTGTGGTATGACGCCGACGGGACCGCACACTGCGCGATGACCGAGGCGGAGGCGTCGGAGAAGGCGGGCGGCAAGCCCCTGACCCGAGACCCCGACGTGCTCGACACCTGGTTCTCGTCGGGGATCTGGCCGATCGGGACGATGGGGTGGCCGGAGGAGACGGAGGAGCTGGCGCGGTACTATCCGTCGAGCGTCTTGGTCACCGGGTTCGACATCATCTTCTTCTGGGTCGCGCGGATGATGATGATGCAGATCGAGCTGACCGGGAAGGCGCCGTTCGCGGACGTCTACATCCACGCCCTCGTGCGCGACGAGAAGGGCAAGAAGATGTCCAAGAGCCTGGGCAACGTGCTCGACCCGATCGAATTGATCGACGAATTCGGGGCGGACGCGGTGCGGTTCACGCTGACGGCGATGGCGGCGATGGGGCGGGATCTCAAGCTCAGCCGCGACCGGATCGCGGGATATCGCAACTTCGGGACGAAGCTCTGGAACGCCGCGCGGTTCGCGGAGATGAACGGGTGCGTGCCGGACGACGCGTTCGATCCGGCATCGGTGACGCTGACGGCCAATCGCTGGATCGTCGGCGAGACGGGCCGGGTGCGCGAGCAATTGGAGACGGCGCTGGAGGCGTACCGGTTCAACGATTACGCCAACGCGCTCTACGCCTTCGTCTGGGGCAAGGTCTGCGACTGGTACGTGGAGCTGGCCAAGCCGCTGTTCCAGGACGAGGCGTCGGCGGTCGAGACGCGGGCGACGATGGCCTGGGTTCTGGACCAGTGTCTGGTGCTGATGCATCCGGTCATGCCGTTCATCACCGAGAGCCTCTGGTCGGGGATCAAGGCGCGGCCGGGGCTGCTGGCGCATGAGGCCTGGCCTGGATACGGCGCGGAGCTGATACACGAAGCGGCGGACGCCGAGATGAACTGGGTGATCGGGCTGATCGAGGAGATCCGGTCGGTTCGGGCGCAGATGCACGTGCCGGCGGGGGCGAAGATCACGCTGATCGAGCTGGACCTGGCGGCGGCGCAGGCGGAGGCGCTGGAGCGCAACCGGGCGCTGGTCGCGCGGCTGGCGCGGATCGAGACGTTCGAGGCGGCGGAGGCGGCGCCGAAGGGGGCGGTGACCATCGCGCGCGACGGAGGGACGTTCTGTCTGCCGCTGGCGGACGTGATCGACGTGGCCGAGGAGCGGGCGCGGCTCGACAAGGCGATCGGCAAGCTGGCCAAGGAGGCCGAAGGCATCCGGCGCAAGCTGGGCAACGCGCAGTTCGTCGAGAAGGCGCCGGAGGCGGTCGTGGACGAGAACCGGGCGCGCCTGGAGGCGCTGGACGAGGAGGCCGCGATCATGGCGGCGGCGGCGGCGCGGCTGGCGGAGCTGTGAGTCCGGGACTGTGACCGGCGCGGCGCGACACGCGTGTCTCTTTTGCCAAGTGTTTGATTTGAATCACGAATTCTAATCGCGTTAACTCGGTGGAAAGGTGTGTCACACGGCGCATGAGTGTCGGGTTCCCGATGGGCGGTGACGGCTCGACCCGTCCGACCCGTGGCGGATCGGAGGCATCTTCGCCCCTCACGGTACCCGCCATGGGCTCCGACCGACCGGCCCGGGCGGCGCTCCGCCGGAGCCCCGCCTGATCGGTCCGGGGTGGCGAACCGCGGCGGGATCGCTTCGGCGAGGCGGAGTGTCGTGCGGGTTGACCGCGTGGACAGGTGCGGCACACCGGGGTTTCGGGGTGCGCGCCGGGGACTTTGAGCGCCATACGGAAGACATCGCGCGTCCGCGGGCGGGCGAGAATCGCACGTCATCGTGACGGATGCGCGATGTCCGGGCCAGCGGCCCGGACCGGAAGGCTCTGGGGCCGCCCTGCCCCGCTTGACGCCGCCGCCGCGCGTCACTAGGCGCTGCGGCATGGCCGAACCTCCCATTCTGACTCTCGCCGACATCGGGCTGACCTTCGGTGGCGATCCGCTGTTCGAGGCCGTCTCGCTCGCGGTGCATCCGGGCGAGCGGGTGGCGCTGGTGGGGAGGAACGGCTCGGGCAAGTCGACGCTGATGAAGCTGATGGCCGGCGATGTCGCGGCGGATGGCGGGACGCGGTTCCTGCGGCCGGGACTGACGGTCGGATACATGGCGCAGGATCCGGATTTCGGCGGGTTCGACACGCTGGGCGACTTCGCGGCGCACGGGGTGGACGAGGCGGATCACTGGCGCGTCGAGATGGCGATGGAGGGGTTGAAACTGGATGCCGGGCTGGACCCGGCGGCCGCCTCGGGGGGCGAGCGGCGGCGCGCGGCGCTGGCGCGGATCCTGGCGGAAGCGCCGGACCTGATGCTGCTCGACGAGCCGACCAACCATCTCGACATCGCGGCCATCGGATGGCTGGAGGAGTGGCTGGGGCAGACCCGCACGGCGTTCGTGGTGATCAGCCATGACCGCGCGTTCCTGCGCAACCTGACGGACCGGACGCTGTGGGTGGACCGGGGCGTGGTGCGGCGGCTCGACCGGGGGTTCTCGGCGTTCGAGGAATGGCGCGACAAGACCTATGAGGAGGAGGACGTCGCGCGGCACAAGCTCGACCGCCTGATCAAGGCGGAGGGCCGCTGGGCCGTCGAGGGCATCTCGGCGCGGCGAAAACGCAACCAGGGGCGGGTGCGTCGGCTGGCCGACCTGCGCCAGGCGCGGGGCGCGCAGATCCGGCGGACGGGCGCCGCAAAGATGGAATTCGAGAGCGCCACGCGGTCGGGCAAGCTGGTGGTCGAGGCCACGGACGTCGCCAAGGCGTTCGGCGAGAGGACGATCGTGCGCGACTTCTCGATCCGGGTGCAGCGGGGCGAGCGGGTGGCGCTGGTCGGGCCCAACGGGGTGGGCAAGACGACGCTTCTCCAGATCCTGACAGGACAGGCATCGCCGGACGCGGGCAAGGTGAAGCTCGGGACGAACCTGACGCCGGCGCTGTTCGATCAGAACCGGGCGGAGCTGAACCCGGATCTGAGCCTGTGGGAGACGTTGACCGGCGATGGCGATCTGGGCGTGTCGGGGCGAAACGACCAGGTGATGGTGCGGGGCAAGCCGCGCCACGTCGTGGGCTATCTCAAGGAGTTCCTGTTCCCGGAGAACATGGCGCGTGGGCCGGTCCGCGCGCTGTCGGGGGGCGAGCGGGCGCGGCTTCTGCTGGCGCGGCTGATGGCGCGGGACACGAACCTGCTGATCCTCGACGAGCCGACCAACGACCTGGACGTCGAGACGCTCGACCTGCTTCAGGAGCTGATCGACGATTACGAGGGCACGGTGCTTCTGGTCAGCCATGACCGGGACTTCGTCGACCGGATCGCCTCGACCACCATCGCGATGGAGGGCGACGGGTACGCCACGATCTATGCCGGGGGCTGGACGGATTACCGGTCGCAGAGGCGGGGCGCGGTCGCGGGTGACGCGACGCGGCCGTCCCTGAAGCCCGGTCGTGCCGGGGCGAAGCCGTCGAAGGCTCCGTCGCGCAAGATGAGCTTCAACCAGGTCCATCGGCTGGAGACCCTGCCGGCGGAGATCGAACGGCTCGGCGCGGAGATCGAGCGGCTGGAGGCGCTGCTCGCGGACGCGGATCTGTTCACCCGCGAACCGGCGAAGTTCCGGAAGGCCTCCGACGCGCTGGTGGCGCGCCACGCGGCGCTGTCCGACGCCGAGGAGGAATGGCTGGCGCTCGAGGAGCTGCGAGAGGCGGACGGGGCCGCCTGAGCGGACGTTCCGGAGCTTGCAAGGCGGCGGGGCGTTGCATTAGATTCGCGCGACCGCGCGCGAGGTGCGCGCCGAGCAGGCTTGAGGAAGCGAAAAAATGAAGAAAACACTCAGATTCATGGTGATCGCGGCTCCGGCCGCGCTGATGCTCGCGGGATGCGTGCCGCCGAATTCCGGCGACACGGTGTCCGCGAACCAGGCGCAGCAGGCCCAGACCGTGAACTTCGGAACGATACTCAGTGTGAGCCCCGTCACCGTGCAGGGCGGAACTGCCGGCAACGTGACAGGCGCGCTCGTGGGCGGCGTTCTGGGCGCCGCGCTCGGAAACCAGGTCGGTGGCGGACTCGGCAACGATCTCGCGACGGCGGGCGGCGCGGTCGCCGGCGCCGCCGCCGGGCGGGCCGCCGGGAACGCCGCGGGCTCGCAGCAATCGTACGAGTGGACGATCCGGCTCGAGAGCGGTCAGACCGTCTCGGTCATCCAGGCGTCGCCGACCTTCTCCGTCGGCCAGCGGGTCCAGGTCATCCAGGGCGGCTCGAGCACGCGCATCGCCGCCGCCTGATCCGACGCGCCGAAAGGCGAACACCAAGAAAAAGGGCCGGAACGCGCGTTCCGGCCCTTTTTCCGTTGTCGATCTCGATCCGCGTTCAGGCCGCGCGCTGGGTCTTGCGTGGCCGGCGCGAGCGCGCGCGGGCCGAGCGCGGCGTGTTCTCGGCGGGTTTCTTGCCGGGCGCGCCCTGGGGTTTCGCGGCGCCGCGGGTCCGGGGCCCCTCGGACGGCGCGAATTCCAGAAGCCGCGTGCGGGTGATCTTCTCGACCGCGCGGAGCTTCTTGATCTCGTCATTGGCGCACATCGTGATCGCGGTGCCCGCGGCGCCGTTGCGCCCCGTGCGGCCGATACGGTGGACGTAGCTCTCGGCCTCGTCGGGCAGGTCGTAGTTGATGATGTGCGTGACGCCGGGCACGTCGATGCCGCGCGCGACGATATCGGTGGCGACGAGCACCCGGACCTGGCCGGAACGGAAGGCGTTGAGCGCCCTCTGGCGGGCGTTCTGGGCCTTGTTGCCGTGGATGCTCTCGGCCGCGATGCCGTCCTTGCCGAGGTTCTGCGCGACGCGGTCGGCGCCGCGCTTGGTGCGGGCGAAAACGATGACGCGGTTGACCTCCGGGTCGCCGATCAGCTCGGCCAGACGCGCGCGTTTGGCGCCGGTATCGACGAGTTCGACGCGCTGTTCGATCTTCTCGACCGTCACGACCTCGGGTGTCACGGAGACGCGGACGGGGTCGTTGAGGAGCGATTCCGCGAGGCTTTTGACCTCGGCCGGCATCGTCGCGGAGAAGAGCGCCGACTGGCGCCGCGGGTGGAGGCGCGAGACGATCTTCTGGACCGGCTTGATGAAGCCCATGTCGAGCATGCGGTCCGCCTCGTCGAGCACGACGAAACGGGTCTCGTCGAGACGGATCGCCTTGGCGTCCATCAGGTCGATCAGGCGTCCGGGCGTGGCGACGACGACATCGACGCCGCGTCCGAGCATGCGGATCTGGTTGTTGCGGGACATGCCGCCCAGGATCAGCAGCGTCGTGAGCCTGGCGCCGCCGGCGAACTGCTTGAAGCTCGCCTCGATCTGCACGGCGAGTTCGCGCGTCGGCGCGAGAATCAGCGCGCGGCACGCCTTGGGCGAGGGCTTGCCGGGCATCGCGAGGATCTGGTGCAGGATCGGCAGGCCGAAGGCCGCCGTCTTGCCGGTTCCGGTCTGGGCCACGCCCAGGATGTCGCGTCCGGCCATCTGCGGCGCGATGGACTGCGCCTGGATGGGGGTGGGGGTCGAGAAGCCCGTGCGGGCCAGAGCGTCGAGAAGCGGCCGGGCGAGCCCGAATTCCGCGAAATCAGTCACAGTCACAAACATATCCTTCCCGCGCGGCCCTCGGGCCCGGCGCGGTTGTCGCCCTCGTCAGGCGCAAATGACGAAAACCATTGGGTTACGGTGTCAGGAGCCGATGCCCCGTCTGCGCCACCGTCGTGTCGGATGTCTGCCCAAAGGGTGTGACGATCCGGTAACCGCGCGGGTATGCCGGCCGTGAAGCCCGCGTTTCCGCGTAGGTGACGGTGATTTAGAGACGCCGCCGCTCAAAAGCAAGCCCCGGCGGGCCGCGTCACGTTGCCGGACCTGCGGATATGTGCCATCAGGCCCGCGCAGGGTCATCGCACAGGGTTAAGAACATGATCGATTTCGCCGCCTCCCGCGAAGCCATGGTGGACAGCCAAGTCCGTCCGTCGGACGTGACGGCCTATCCGATCATCGAGGCAATGCTCGACGTGCCGCGCGAGGATTACGTGCCGGAGTCCTTCCGCGGCGTGGCGTATCTGGGCGAGCACATTCCGCTCGCCCCCGGCCGGGTCCTCCTTGATCCTCGGGTGTTCGCCAAACTTCTGGACGCGTTGGACGTGACGTCGAGCGATCTGGTGCTCGATGTGGGCTGCGGGCTGGGGTATTCCTCGGCGGTGATCGCGCGCATCGCCGAGGCGGTGGTCGCGCTCGAGGAGGACGAGGCGTTGGCGTCCGAGGCGAGAACCAGGATCGACACCCATTCGGTCGACAACGCCATGGTCCAGACCGGCGCGCTGACGGACGGGGTGGCCCGGCACGGGCCCTACGACGCCGTCATGATCGAGGGGGGCGTGCAGACGGTGCCGGACGGGCTGATCGCCCAGATCAAGGAGGGCGGGCGGATCGTCGCCATCTTCGGCGACGCGCACAAGGGCCAGGCCAAGATCGGGCTGAAGTCCTCGACCGGCATGATCTGGAGGCGTGCTTTCGACGCCACGGCGCCGGTCCTGCCCGGCTTTGGAATGTCGAAAGAATTTGAGTTTTAAGGCCGGAACGCCGATACAATGTGAAAGAGCCCGGGAAACGGGCGTTTCGTTGGCGAGCGGCACACGAGGTTACGGATGTTTTTTCGGCGTACTTCACGGTTTCTGGTGACCACGGCGGTCGCGGGTTTCCTGGCGCTCGGTCCCGCTTTCGGGGCGTCTCTGACCGATGCGCTGATCACGGCGTATCAGACGAGCCCGCTCCTCGAGTCGAGCAGGGCCAGCCTCCGGTCGCTAGACGAGAACGTGGCGCAGGCGCGGTCGCAGAAGCGGCCGCAAGTAGACGCGTCGATCTCCGCCGACACCCAGTCAAACGTCATCGAGGCGCTGGACTCGCGGGTCGACAACCTTCAGGCCGCGCTTAACGCGAGCCTGCTTATCTTCGACAACGGCCAGACCAGGGCGTCGATCGATTCCGCCCGCAACACCATCGCCGCCGCGCGCGCAGATCTGGTGGACGTCGAGCAGTTCGTCCTGTTCAGCGCGGTCGAGGCCTATCTCGACGTGCGCCAGAACGAGGAGTTCGTCCGCCTCGCGGACAGTGACGTGGAGCGTCAACTCGAGACCCTTCGCGCGACCCAGAACCGCTTCGAGGTCGGCGAGGTCACCCGCACCGACGTGAGCCAGAGCGAATCCCGTGTGGCGAACTCGCGCAGCATCCTGGCCGATGCAGAGGGCGCGCTCGAACTCGCGCGCCAGGCCTACCTCGCCGCAGTCGGGGTCCTGCCCGCGAACCTCGAGCGCGTTCCGCCCCTGCCCGACGTGCCCGCGTCGCTTGAGGAGGCGACGGCGGTCGCGCTCAGGATGAACCCGCAGATCATCGCCGCGCAGTTCGCGGCGGACGCCGCCACGTTCGACGTGGAACGCGCGATCGCGGCCAAGGGTTTCAGAGTGACCGTCTTCGGGTCCGTCGGCGCGGAGCGCGGCAACGCGTTCGGCCAGACATATGACGGCAACAGCTTCGGTCGCGCCGGCATCGAGGCCGGCGTGCCGCTCTATACCGGCGGCCGCAACGACAGCCTCGTCCGCCAGGCCCAGGCCGTTCTCGACCAGCGCCGCTATCAGGTCCAGGAGGCGGGGCGCGCGGTGACGCAGCAGGTCGCCGCGGCCTGGATAGAGCTCGAGACCGCCCGCGTCTCGATCGTCGCGCGACGCGAGCAAGCCGAGGCCGCCAGAATCGCCGCCGAGGGCGTCGCCGAGGAGGCCCGGCTCGGGGCCCGCTCGACGATCGACGTGCTGAACGCGGATCAGGAACGGCTTGAGGCGGACGCCGAGGTGGTGCGCGCGCTGCGCAACGAGTACGTCGCGACGTACGGCGTTCTGCGGGCGATGGGGCTGCTCACGGTCAAGCATCTGCAGCTGGGCATCGAGACCTACGACCCGGACGTGTACTTCGCGAAGGTGCAGAGCGCGCCGATCGGCGGCTACAACACCTCCGTCGTGGATCGCATCCGCTCCCGCTGGGACCGGCGCTGACGCGATGGCGGATGGTGGAGCGGCCGACGGCAACGGACGGGACGACGAGAACCTGTCCGACGTTCTCTCGTCGATACGCGACCTCGTATCCGCCGAGCGGAGCGCGCGCGCGCCGTCGGGAGAGGACGGCGACGTTCTGGTGCTTTCGCGCGAGATGCGGGTCAAACCCGGCGTTCCGGCACGTCGCGAGGGCGAGATCCTGACCGAGGGGTTCGGCACGCATCAGGGACAGGGCGCGCCGATCCTCGACGAGGTCGCGCTGCGCGGAGTGATCAACTCGATCGTCCGCGAGGAGCTCCAGGGCGAGATGGGCGACCGCATCAGCCGCAATCTGCGCAAGCTGATCCGTCAGGAACTGAGCCAGATGCTCAAGGACGAGCGCGGGGGCTGATCCTTTTTCCGTGATCGCGCTCTTCCGTCCGGAAGAGAACGCCCTTATCTCCGGCGGTGTCGCAAAGGGACCCGATGGCGAGAACTCCTCAAGCGGATGCGCTGTTCGCGTCCTACAACATCCACAAATGCGTCGGGACCGACCGGAAATTCGATCCGGACCGGATCGAAGCCGTGATCGAGGAGATCGGCGCCGACGTGATCGCCATCCAGGAGGCCGATCGCCGCTTCGGCGACCGCTCGGCGCTTCTGGACCTCAATTCGATCCATCGGCGCACCGGGCTGGTGCCTGCGCCGGTGACGAACGGGCACAAGGGGCACGGGTGGCACGGCAACATGCTGATGGTGCGCGAAGGGTCGGTCAGCCGCATGCGCCAGATCGACCTGCCCGGCCACGAGCCGCGCGGCGCGCTGGTCGCCGATCTGGAGCTGCCGACCGGTCCGGTCCGCGTGGTCGCGGCGCATCTGGGTCTGTTGCGCCAAGCCAGGCTCGCCCAGGTCTCCACGCTGATCGCCGCCGCGAAGGACCGGACCGACCGCCCGATCGTCCTGATGGGCGACATGAACGAATGGCGTGTGCAGAGGCGCTCGGCGCTCGAGGGGTTCGCTCCGGGATTCGGGCCGATCGGAAGCGGAGTGCCGAGCTTTCCGGCCTATTTCCCGATGCTGGCGCTCGACCGCATCCTCGCGCGTCCGCACACGATCATCGAGGGCGTGGAGGCTCACGATACGCCGCTCGCGCGGAAAGCCTCGGACCATCTGCCGATCAAGACGCGTATCCGGCTCGAGCCGGCGCGCGCGGCCGCCGGGAGCGCGGCCGGGGACCTCCGCGCCGAAGCCTGAGGAGTCCTGAACCGAACATGAGGATGAAAAACATGAAACGCCTTCTATTCGCTCTGGGCAGCGCGCTCGCGCTTGCGACGGCCGCGCATGCCGCGCCGTTCAGCAAAGCCGATTCCAATCGCGACGGCGTGGTGACCTATGCCGAGGCGAAGCGCGTGATGCCGCAGCTTTCGG